>Ga0172362_10001747_pt1 | contig 18696 bp, 17 predicted proteins | sample LakKivs1_kivu2a2_FD_114534 | JGI IMG/M metagenome (GOLD analysis project Ga0172362, IMG submission 114534) | Sediment microbial communities from Lake Kivu, Rwanda - Sediment s1_kivu2a2 | ecosystem: Environmental > Aquatic > Freshwater > Lake > Sediment | place: Rwanda: Western Province, Lake... | reverse complement strand
TCGCTTTAAGGATCTTATTCTTCAAACTGTTCTTAAAAGCAATAAATCTCTTGAGGATTTCAGGATCACTGACCGCAAGGATCTGCGCAGCGAGGATCCCGGCATTCCTTGCCGCATCTAGACCAACAGTCGCCACTGGTATACCCGGAGGCATCTGCAGGGTGGAAAGGATGGAATCCCAGCCGTCGAGGGAGATAGATGACTTGACAGGTACTCCTATGACAGGACAGGGAGTAAGTGCCGCCACGGTACCAGCCAGGTGTGCTGCTCCGCCGGCACCTGCAATGATGACCCTGATACCCCTGTCATACGCACCTTGTGCAAACGCAGCTGTCTGCTCCGGCGTACGGTGGGCAGACAATGCATTCATCTCAAAAGGTATCTGAAGTTCATTCAGTATCTGGGCAGCTTCCTCCATGACCGACAGATCCGATGTGCTGCCCATAATAATGCTAACGAGTGGATTCATGCTACTGGTTTTATTAGGTTGGGTTTATGACCGTATGAGTGTCCCGTAAATTATCCTGTTTCGAAGAACTGATTAACAAATTGTTCCTTGCACCGGTATGTGAAATGTTTTCATGCATTCCTGGTTATCTGAACCTTTCCTCTTAATCCACATATGCAAGATATATCATCCAAAAAAAATCATTTTTTTGGTTTTAACTCCATTCTCCCTAAATTTCATACTATATTTTACTAAACTATAAAAAAACATATTACCAAAATATGGAAACGATAAATGTTTTGGATAAAAGATTCGAATTACTGATCCCTGAGAAAAAAATACAACAGGCAGTTCGCCGGCTTGCCACAATGCTGAACAGGGATTACCGGGATAAGGAAGTGGTGTTTTTGGTTATCCTGAACGGGACGTTCATATTTGCCGCTGATCTCCTCAGGCAGATCAGGTTTGCCTGTACCATAAGTTTTGTCAAGCTGTCCTCCTATTCGGGAGCTGAATCAAGCGGGCATGTTACCGAACTGATAGGCATCAATGAGGTTCTGGAAGGTAAAACGGTAATCGTCCTTGAAGATATAATCGATACGGGAACAACCATCTCAGGATTCCTCAGGTTGCTCGATACGTATCATCCCGGGTCAGTGAGGGTGGCTGCACTTCTGCTGAAGCCTGAAGCCTGCAGGGAATCAGTCAGGCCTGATTATGTCGGTATGGAAGTGCCCAATAAATTTGTGGTCGGGTATGGTCTCGATTACAGGGGTTACGGCAGGAATTATCCTTTTATATGTTCCATGGCCGGTTCATGATTTTGCATATCATTTCCTATCTTTGCTTCCTTATTCCAAACAACTTAAACCTGTTGGATCATGTTAAATATCGTATTATTTGGCCCCCCCGGTTCGGGCAAAGGAACCCAGTCTGAAAAAATCATTGCTTCCTGGCACCTGGTACATCTGTCGACAGGTGACCTGTTAAGGGCAGAGATAGCAGGTAAAACCCCGCTGGGACTGAGAGCCGGCAGCATCATGCAAAAAGGTGAACTGGTGCCTGATGAGGTGGTGATAGGAATAATTGAGAACAGGATCGACCAGGAAAAGGATGCCAAAGGATTTATTTTCGATGGCTTCCCCAGGACCGTTGAGCAGGCCCGCTCGCTGGATGCCCTCCTGGCAAAGAGGCAGCTGGAAATATCGGTGATGATCAGCCTGGATGTTCCCAGGCAGGAGCTGATAGACCGCCTGCTGAAAAGAGGTAAGGAGCAGGGCAGGTCTGATGATACACTTGAAGTGATTGAGAACAGGATAAAAGTCTATGAAGAACAGACCTTCCCGGTAATGGATTATTATAAGAAGACCGGAAAATACAGGGGTGTGGATGGCATTGGCAGTATTGAAGATATATTCAAAAGGATTATCGCCGTTCTTAATGTCTGAAACCGTCCCGTGTACCGTTAAGAAGATTTGACCGATCACGGTATATATGCCTATGCCTGAGCCAAACTTCATCGATTATGTTAAAATATTCTGCCGGTCCGGTAATGGTGGTGCCGGTTCGGCACACCTGCACCGTGATAAGTTCAACCGTAAGGGTGGTCCCGATGGTGGTGACGGCGGCAGGGGAGGGCATATTGTACTCAGGGCAAATGAACAGTTGTGGACGCTTCTGCATCTGAAATACAGGAAACATTTTTTTGCAGGCAGCGGGGTGAATGGCGGCTCTTCCTTGAAAACCGGTGCAAACGGGGAAGACGTTATTATTGAGGTGCCACTCGGCACCGTTGCCAGGGATGCAGACAGTGGTGAATTTTTGTTTGAGCTGACCGTCCATGGGGAGGAGAAAATACTGAAACAGGGGGGAATGGGAGGACTGGGCAATGATCATTTCAAATCACCTACCCATCGGACCCCACGTTATGCCCAGCCCGGTATGCCCGGCGACGAAGGCTGGAATATCCTTGAGCTCAAGCTGCTGGCCGACGTGGGACTGGTAGGTTTTCCGAATGCAGGCAAGTCAACCCTGCTGTCTGTCGTCTCAGCCGCCAGGCCTAAAATTGCCGATTATCCTTTTACCACACTGGTGCCGAACCTGGGTATTGTCAGATGCCGCCCGTATGCATCCTTCGTCATGGCTGATATCCCCGGTCTCATTGAAGGAGCCAGCGAAGGCAAAGGACTGGGGACAAGATTCCTCCGTCATATAGAGCGTAATTCACTGTTATTATTTCTTGTACCGGCCGACAGTAATGATATCCATAAAGAATACAGGATATTGCTTAAGGAGCTTGAAAAATACAATCCTGAATTGCTGGATAAAAAACGGTTACTGGCAATATCGAAATCAGACCTGCTGGATGAGGAACTGAAAAAAGAGATCAGGGAGGATCTGCCTGCTGTGCCGTATCTTTTTATCTCTTCTTTTAGCGGTGAAGGGATCTCCAGGCTCAAAGACACTATCTGGAAAGAATTGCAGTAAGCTTTACGGGATTGACGAAGCTTACCAAACCAAATAAAACAGGAACATAATGATTGACCGGCTGACAGACCTTGATAAAAGATTGTTTCTGTTCCTGAACGGCATACACTCTGCCTGGGCAGACCATGTCATGTGGCTGGTAAGCGGGAAATATACATGGATCCCGCTCTATCTGTTAATACTTGTCTTGCTTGTTCTGAAGTTCAGAAGGCTGAGCCTGCTGATCATCCCGGTGATCATAGTACTGATAACAATCTCTGACCAGGTGTCGTCGCACCTGTTGAAAATAATTTTTGAACGGTTGCGCCCCTGCCATGAACCAGGGCTGTCAGGACTGGTTCATCTTGTCAACGGTTACTGCGGCGGCACATACGGCTTTGTATCTTCGCATGCTTCCAATGCGGCAGCATTCGCAATGTTCACTTCCCTGCTCTTTAAAAAGAAACTTTATTCATGGCTTATATTCCTGTGGGCGGCACTGGTAAGTTACAGCAGGATATACCTTGGCGTTCATTATCCGGGGGATGTGCTGTGCGGCTTCCTGCTGGGAATGATCCTCGGATGGTTAGTCATGAAACTTTTCAAATGGGCACTGTCGGGCACCAATAAAAAGGCTCTTGTGTGATGATCTGTATCCGTTCCACCTCAGACGATCCCTGTTTTAACCTGGCAGCAGAGGAATACCTTCTGAAAAAAACCAGCCTGGATTTTTTCCTTCTTTACAGGAACAGGCCTTCGGTAATTGTTGGCAAACACCAGAATACCCTTGCAGAAATAAACCTGGATTTTATCAGGGGTCAAAACATTAAGGTGGTTCGCAGGATATCCGGGGGAGGTACGGTTTATCATGATGAAGGGAACGTGAACTATTCATTTATAAGGAATGGGGAAAAAGGGAAGCTGGTGGATTTTAAAAGACATACAAGACCGATCATAAATTTCCTGTCAACACTGGGTTTGCAGGTGCAGGATGATGGCAGGAACAGCCTCACCATTGACGGGAAAAAAATCTCAGGTAATGCTGAACATGTATACCAGGACAGGGTGCTTCATCACGGGACACTGCTTTTTTCCTCCGCATTAAATAATCTGGAGGAAGCACTGAAAACACAGCAGAGCGGTTACCAGGATAAAGCCATACGATCAATCCCCAGTACTGTCACCAACCTGGCGGACTGCCTTGCAGAGACCATCACCATTGAATCGTTTACAAGCCGCCTTTTCAGTTTCGTCATGGGTTCTTTTGAAGATTCTTCAGAATATGAATTCACAACCGGTGATCTGGAGGAGATCGACAGGCTGATAAAAGAGAAATATGACTGCCGGGAATGGAATTACGGGTATTCCCCACGGTACAGTCATGAGAAAGAATTGCTGTTGCTCGGAAAACCAGTTACCCTGATGATCGATGTGGACAATGGATTGATCGCCAGCCTGAACATTGTGGGTGAATCGGTCGCTGACGGACTGCAGGAAAAGCTCAGGCAGGCACTGACCGGCAAACCCCATTCGCCGGATATAATTTATGAAAGCCTGAAAGGGTTTATACCCGATGTTGGTGAAACAGATTTACAGAATATAATTGCCGGATTTTTCTGATCTTTGAAATGTGTTCCTTCAGCCCAAATAAGTATGGGATTTAACCGCTTCCTGCTGATCATTTTTTCCGTCCTTTTGTGGACATTCTTTGTACTGTCCTGTACAGTCATGTTCATCATCGCCTGCCTGATCTGGCTGGTGACTATTCTCCCTGATAAACGTCTGTACCTGTTACACCAGTTTTCCAGTTTCTGGGGATCACTGTACATATGGCTGAATCCCCTGTGGCAGGTCAGGATCACCGGTAAGGAAAATTTCAGGAAGGGTGTGACATACATGATAGTCACCAATCACCAGTCCATGCTTGACATCCTGGTATTGTACAACCTTTTCCGTCATTTCAAATTTGTGTCAAAAACTGAAAATTTCCGAATACCGATCATCGGATGGCTGATGAAGCTGAACAACTATCCCGGGATCGACCGGGGCAGCAAATTAAGTAAGCTGCTACTGTTCCGTGAAATCGAGATCCTTATAAAGCAGAAAAACTCTGTACTGATGTTTCCCGAAGGGCACAGGTACCCGGGTGGGTATCTGGGTCCCTTTAAAGACGGAGCATTTATAATGGCCCTGGAAAACAAGGTGCCGGTATTGCCGATCGTGCTGGATGGCACTGCAAAAGCAGTACCCAGGAAAGGATTTATCCTTCCCGGGAAAGCTGCTATCCGCGTCAGCATCCTGAAAGAGATACCTGTTGAATTTTTCACAGGGAAGAGTGCAAAGGATCTGCTGGTGCATGTACGGGAGATCATGGAGACTGAGTTTAAGCGGTTGATGTCTGAAACAGGGAAGTCACTTTAGCAATAAATCTGAATTATTGTTCAGGTATATAAATCATACATCTAATTAATTATTAGAGTGTATTTTATAGGGCTACATTAATAAAAAAGAATTTTTATGAATAAGATCATAATTCTGTTTGCTGTTCCAATTTTGGTCTCCTGTTCAATAGAAAATGAACCTAAAGATCAATTTCCTCAAGAAGTGATAATTGCCGGGAAGGTTACAAATTATGATCCTGATAATACTGAGATTAACATAAGCGTTAATCGTCCTGGTTTTGAACAAGAAGCAATCTATACTAATTTAGATAGTCTGGGAAATTTTTCTTTTTCATTTAAAAGTTATATCCCGACTGATGTTTGGTTGGATTACAAAATGAATTTTTTAGTACTGACGCATCCCGGGGATAGCATTTATATAAATTTTGATGGTAGCTCATGGAGCCGGCCCACTATTCTTGAGACAGTAAAATTTAACGGTGATGCTGCAGAGACCAATCAGGATGCTGCAATATTTCAGAAAATGTATTTTTCAAATACGCTTTACACAGATTGGGATGCCAAAGCTAAAGCTGTAAAAGAGTATGATGCAGATGAATATATTACTTATCTGGATACCGTGAAACAAAAGGGCAAAGAACTCTTTGAGCAATTTGTAGCCGATGTTTCGCCCAATGAAGAAACAAAAATCTGGGCTTTAACATATATTGAGGAGGATTATTATAATGATTTAGCATTATATCCTGAATCACATCGCAGGGAAAATAATCTAAAATGGAATGAATGGGATGTTCCATTCACTTATTACGATCCACTACTGAATAGATTTCCTATTAAAGAATCCATGTTTATCAGTGGATTTGCATTGATGGATTTCATTAATAGATATCAATATTTTTATGTTAGAAATAATTTATGGAATGAAGATGCAAACCATAAATATAAAGCGGAGAATGGCTATATTAAAGTACCTTCCCCTGCAATTTTTGATTCTCTAAATGTTTATAGCATCATTAAATACACTCCTGATACATTAATGAGGCAATTGGTATTGACGGATTTATTTAGATTTAGTCTCGAGAATTATGGTATTGACCTTTATGAAGATTACAAGGATATTGTAAATAAATATATACTGGAACCCTTCCTGAAAGAGCCACTTGTTCAAATGTATAATCAAGCAAAAGCCAGGTTGGATCATCCTCAGATTGCTTCTGATGCAGTACTGAAAAAGGCAGTTAATTCATCAGCTAATCAAATAATTGATAGTATTTTTTTAACAAATAAAGGAAAGGTGATTTATATCGATTGTTGGGCAACCTGGTGTGGGCCTTGCAGATCAGAGATGCCTAATTCAAAAAAATTAATGAAACAGTTAAATGCAAAAAATGTAGCATTTATTTTTCTATGCCTTGATTCTGAAGAAAAAGTGTGGGAAGCTGCTCTTGATGAATTTGATATAGGTGGTCAGCACTATTATTTGACCAAAGAACAAAGTAATAATATAAGAAAGGTTTTTGAAATAAGTGGAGTACCATATTATCTCCTTATAGATAAAGATGGAACGATCATAGAAAAAGGTTCACATCTAAGACCATTGGTTGCAAAGGAAAAGATTCTGAAATTATTAGAATAAAACGATCTCTGACAAGCCGGTTTATTAATTGTTTTCAGTCAGTTGATTTAAAGTGGGATTCGTAGTTTTGAATATGAAAACAGATTAGCAGCGGGAAAAGGTTCACTTTCTAACATACAATAAGCACTATATTTATTGAATAGTTTTATTACGTTCGGAACACCTGCCACTGAAAAGAAGACAGATAATTATTTTTAACAAAAAAATAATGGACAAATTCGGAATTAAAATATTCCAATCCAAAGATAAAAGGACCGAAATTCAGGTTATTGTGCAATCAGAATCCGTCTGGCTCTCACAAAAACAAATGTCTGAGCTTTTCGAAAAGGACACTGATACTATTGGATTACATCTTAGAAATATCTATGAATCGAGTGAGTTAAGTGAGAAAGCAACTACCGAGAAATGCTCGGTAGTTCAAAAAGAAGGTAATCGAAAGGTAAAAAGGACCATTAAGCTATATAATCTGGATGCAATCATCTCAGTTGGATATCGGGTAAATTCAAAACGCGGTGTGCAATTCAGAATTTGGGCTAATAAGGTTCTCAAAGATTACCTGATACATGGCTATGCATTAAACGAAAAAAGACTAAAAACACAGATTGACAACCTGAATTCACTGAAGGAGACTGTACTCAATCTGACAAAAGTAACCGAAAAGAAGAAACTATCCAGTGCGGCACTCGTATAGCTCAAAAAACTTTTACCCGGCCTCCTTCGCAAAGGCTACAGAGGCTGAAAGACACCAAAAACCACGCCATACCCTTCTTGCACCGTTATACGCCAGCTGGCGGAACTAACGTAACTGGTCCCTGCCCGGATGCTTCGACGAGTAACGCTTACCAGATTATACCGCCGGGCCATCAGCAAATAAATGAAACACGTGATACAACAGACCAGTCTTTCATTATACCCTATCACTATTTTTGATAGTTTTGTATAAAATTCAGTCCGTGGATCCTGAGATTCGTAATATTATTGTTGACCATTTGAAAGAATTCAATCCTTTAAAGGTTGGTATCTTTGGTTCTTTTGCCCGTGGCGATAATAAGAAAGGAAGCGATATAGATATTCTTGTTGAATTTAAATATACACCATCCCTGCTTACGCTGATCAGGCTTGAAAATGAACTATCCGAAATCTTAGGATCTAAGGTAGATTTGGTTACTACAGGTTCTCTTAAGAATAAAAGGATCAAGGATAGTATTAAGAAAGATCTTATAAGCATATTGTAATGAATAAGAACGATTTGGCTTATATCGACCATATTTTTGACTGTATTCGAAAAATTCAACAATTCAGTAAAGGCTTTAATCAAAAAAAATTTTCAGAAGATGAATTAGTCCAGGATGCAATTATCAGGAATATAGAAGTAATTGGCGAAGCTTCAAAAAAGATCTCTGCCGATACAAAAAAAACATACTATAAAATACCATGGAAAGAGATAACTGGGATGAGAGATAAACTGATACATGATTATTTGGGTGTTGACACAAAGGTTCTATGGAAAACTATCAAAGAAGACATCCCTGCTTTAAAACGACTTCTTAAAGAGATTAAAGAATAATGAAAAGTTGATTTGTGCTTCGACACTCCTGATACTTAATAAAATTCCCACATAGACGTCCGTTTGGCTGATCCTATTCGGTCAGGGTAAAAACCTTACTATCCGTCAGCCGGCGGGACACCTACTAATTTTATTTCAGGGCGGTTAAGCAGCATTTATTAAATACGGTCAATTCAAATTTTGTAACCTATATCTTGTTTACAATCATTTTTACAATACTTTTGGGAATTTTTATTTATTACTTTATTTAATTGAATAGATTGTAAATCCCTGATAAAATAGGAGTCAATAAATATGAAAGACAAATTTATACTTGGTGTTGCAGCTATAAGCATGATAATAACTCTTGCAGGTTTCGGAAATGAACTAAGAGCCCAGGACTGGCCGCAATGGCGCGGTCCCAATCGTGATGATGTATCGAAAGAGAAAGGTCTCAATCTGGATTGGTCGGAAAATAAGCCCCCCCTGTTATGGGTATTCAGGCAGGCAGGTGCCGGGTATTCCAGCCCCACTATTGTAGGAGACACTCTCTACTGTCAGGGTGCAGCAGACAGCATCGATTTTGCGTTTGCCCTTGATACTAAAACAGGTATGCTGAAGTGGAAACAAAACCTTGGGCCGATGTTCATAATGGACCGGGGCGACGGTCCTCGCGGCTCAGTTACTGTCAGCAGCGGAAAACTTTACCTCATCCGCGGGGGCGGCATACTGCACTGCCTTAATGCAGCTGACGGGAAGATGCTGTGGCAGAAGGATTTCAGGAAAGATCTTGGCGGAAACATCATGTCACCGTGGGATTGGGGCTTTGGTGAGTCGCCGCTGGTGGATGGCGACCTGGTCATCTGTACGCCAGGCGGCAGCGAGGGAACCATGGCAGCACTCGATAAAAATACCGGTAAGGTTGTATGGCGGTCCAAAGAATGGACGGACCTGGGGGGCTATTCTTCACCAGTCGTTGCAGATATCGACGGGATCCGTCAGTATATCCAGTTAACGAGCAGAGGGGTAGCAGGAGTGGCAGCAAAAGATGGAAAACTGTTATGGAGTATCAACGCCGCTGGGAACACCACTGCTGCCATCCCATCTCCGCTCTACCGCGATCACCTGGTATACGTCACCTCAGGGTACATGGGAGGCTGTGCCTGCCTGCGGCTTACAAGAGAGGGAGATAATATCAGGATCGATACCCTGTTCATCAACAAAAATATGTCCAACCACCATGGCGGAGTCGTAATGGTGGGTGATTACATTTACGGCTATACAGACAGCAAGGGTTGGGTGTGCCAGAGCCTGAAAACAGGAGAGATCGTCTGGCAGCACAGGGTCAGTCAGCCCGGTAAAGGAGCGGTGATCTGTGTCGACGGCCACCTGCTCTGTCTCGATGAAAGAACCGGCTCACTTACCTGTGTATCAGCATCACCAGACGGATGGAAGGAGTATGGCCGGCTTGAGATACCTGAGAGATCCGGTATTAGATCGATGGATAACTGTGTATGGACCCACCCTGTCGTTTCCCATAGCAGTCTCTATATGAGGGATCATGACCTGCTGTTCTGCTTCGACCTGAAAGCTTCCTCCCAAAAGTGAATCCTGATTTGTGGCAGGTCGGTTCCGGAGGCTATGGCGACCACCGTGCACCGGCTAAAATCATTGCCTGCCTGAAATATTCTGGAAGGTATATGAATCCTGTCTTTCGTTCCTGACTTCTGAGATTTGTCCTTGACTGCAAAAACTTATTCAAGTTAATTATGTTTTATATTCTTTTAGTCAGGTTAAATCTGACAGACAATCTACAAAAAATAATTTTGAAATCAGTCAATGAAATTTAAAATATCTTTTGTATCATTGTAATCAGGTTTGACCTGACAAACTAGCTATGAAAAATAAATACATTTCAAAGCAATCAAGTGAGCTTCTTACGTGGTTCAGAAATCATGAAATGGAACGCTTTGATTATAAGGATGCTTTTAAAGCTCTTCCAGGATCAAAAAAAGGTGCTGTACGGGAATTGTTGAGTGATATGACAAAAAGAGGCTTACTGATGAGACTTAAAGAGGGTAAGTATTATATAATTCCATATGAGCAAGACTCAATAACATTTATGCCTGACTGGCATCTGGTGGCTGAATGTCTTGCAGGGGCGGGAAATTATTACATAGGATACTATTCTGCACTGGAGATTCTGGGTCTGATAACCCAACCTTCCTTAAAAGAACAGATAGTCGTTCAAAAACAAATAAAGCCATCAACAATATATATAAAAAATGTACCGTTTCAGTTCATTTTTCATAATGGACATCATTTTTTCGGATATAAAGAAACATGGATCGACAGTTATAACAGAGTCATGTGTTCAGATCTTGAAAAAACAATTATCGATTGCCTTTTTAAACCTTCTTATGCTGGTGGAATAGTAGAAATTTCAAAAGCTATTATCTTATCTAAAGATCAAATAGATTTTACTAAACTTCTTGACTACTTGAATAAGTTTAAATCCCAGGCAGTAATAAAACGGGTAGGCTTTCTTCTTGAACTCCTTGAAATAAATAATAACATTATTGATTTATTATTAAAAATGAGATCAGATTCATATGTAATATTAGATACTGAACTGCCTAATAAAGGTAAGTTTATAAGCAAGTGGAGCATCCAACAGAATATTGAATCCGAAACAATAAAATCTGTACTGTATACATGATTAGACCAGGAGAAATTCAAAATATAGCCAGAGCAGTTGGAGTCCGGGATCAGCAGATTGAGAAAGACTATATTCTTTCATGGATGCTAAAAGGAATTAGTCGGTACGAGAGGCTTTGCAGAATCCTTGTGTTTAAAGGAGGTACTTGTCTTAAAAAGTTTTACTTCGAAAATTACCGTTTTTCTGAAGATCTTGATTTTACATTATTGAATGATAATATTTCAAATAACGAAATATTAGATGGATTTGGGAGTGTTTTTAAATTCATCAAAGAGAAGGCTAACATACCACTGAATATTTTAGAAAGCGACGAGCATGAAGATGGAGGATTATATTTTTTTATAGGATATATTGGGCCACTCGGTGGGCAGGGTGTTAATAAGAAAATTAAAATTGATGTTGCCAGAAGCGAAAAACTTGAATTTAAGATTGTTATAAATAATGCCTGTAAAACTTACTCTGATATTGATGATTACCAAATACCTTGTTATACTCTTGAAGAAATACTAGTGGAGAAAATGAGAACTGTTATGCAAAGAATGATTGCAAGGGATTTTTATGATATCTGGTACCTGCTGGAAATGGAAGGTATTGATGCAAACAAATATCTTAATGAATTTAAAAACAAATGTAACAGTAAAGGATTAGGTGCCTCAAAATTCAAGGACAAATTAGCTGAACGAATCCCTCAATACGAAGGACAATGGAAATCTTCTTTACGAGATCAGATTAAGGATTTACCAGATTTTGAAAAAGTTGAGAGAGAGATTTTAAGACATTTAAAGAAATTGAATTTATAATATGGTTAAAAAACAAAAAAGAACAGAAATATCAACACCAATTGTAAACTAGTGAAAATGAATCTAACAGGTTCTCCGGTAAAATTGATATTAGTATACCAGTTGAATGTTTTTGAGGATCAATTAAAAAAACCACATAATTGATTTTTATCGGAAACTGGCAAAAACACATTTTTAATGACAGGTGGCACATCAATATCTGACAAGGTTCTGAGGGAAATGAAGATCATCTCCGACCAGAAGGGGATCATCGACCGTTATATCTCTGAGGCGGGAGGCTGGGAGGAGCATCTGGGCAAGACCAGAAATTTTATCCTGGAATCAGTCACCGCAGCCCGTCCCCGTTCCATACTTATATGCGGCAGCGGATGGTTGCTGGATGTACCTCTTGAGGAACTGGCAGAGATCACACCGGAGATCTGGCTTGCTGACATTTACCATCCTCCGCAGGTCAGGAACAAAATCAGGAAAATGACAGGCTGCCGGCTGCTCCAGGTGGATCTTACCGGCGGGGCAGTGATGGCGGCATATGCCTTTGTTAAGGATTATGGTAAATCCGGCATCAGAAAACCACTGTCATCAATATCCGTTTCTGTGCCAGTCCTGCCATTAAAGCCCCAATATATTATCTCCGTAAATATCCTGAACCAGATGGATATTCTTTTAGCAGATTACCTGAAAAAATATATTACAACGGGAAAAGAAGAACTTGCGGATTTCAGGAGAAGAATTCAGCAAAACCATCTGGCCCACCTGGCATCCTGCAAATCCTGTATCATCACCGACGCGGAAGAGATAATTATTAACAAAAAGGGTCTGGAAACGGATCGCAGGAACCTGTTGTATGCCAGCCTGCCTGAAGGTTCCCGCTATGATTCCTGGATATGGAAATTCGACAGCAGCGGGAGCTATAACAAAGGAATGATCACCCATCTACTGGTGAAAGCCGTCGCTTCCTGATCTTTCCTTCGTTCTCCTGCCATCCATAACAGCGGTTAGCGTGATTAAACGACTCCCGGAAAGCCTTCTTCCTGTATAAGGATTAAACCAGACAGCCTCCGGTTTTTATGTGCATAAAAACCCTGAAGGTCAATAAGAATAACCTGTTCATGCCTGCCTGCTGTTAATTTACTGTTGAAAAACAAATTAATAGGCCTGTTTACTTTTCTATATATTTGTGCAAACCTCGAAAAATGACGGCTCAATATACTGAGGAACATATTAAGACATTAGACTGGAGGGAGCATATAAGAAAGCGTCCGGGGATGTATATCGGGAAGCTGGGAGATGGTTCTTCGAGGGATGATGGGATATACATATTACTGAAAGAGGTTCTGGATAATTCGGTGGATGAATTCATGATGGGCTTCGGTAAGACTATTGAAATAACCATCAATGACAGGATCGTAAAAGTAAGGGATTTTGGCAGAGGTATACCCCTGGGCAAGGTGGTTGATGTTGCGTCGAAGATGAACACCGGGGCGAAATATGATTCCAAGGCATTCAAGAAATCAGTCGGTCTGAATGGGGTGGGCATCAAAGCAGTCAATGCGTTATCCTCGCATTTCGAAATCCAATCCATAAGGGATGGGAGGCTGAAGATGGCGGAATTTGCCGGTGGTATACTTACCAGAGACAACAGGGAGACAGCCACTGACCTGACCAACGGAACACTGATATCTTTTGTGCCTGACAAGGAAATGTTCGGGAATTATCATTTCATCCTTGAGAATATCGAGTCGCTGATCAAGAACTATATATACCTGAATTCGGGTCTGACAATTATTATTAACGGGCAGAAGTATTATTCGAAGAATGGTCTTGTCGATCTTCTGAATGAGAACCTCAGTGCTCCAAGCCTGTACCCGATCATTCACCTTAATAACGGTGATATTGAAGTTGCCCTCACCCATGGGAACCAGTATACCGACGAATATTTTACCTTCGTCAACGGGCAGCATACGGTACAGGGAGGCACCCACCTGGTGGTGTTCAAGGAAGCGCTGGTGAAGACCATCCGTGAATTCTATAAAAAAGATTTTGATCCTTCTGATGTCAGGCAATCGATGGTCGCTGCACTGAGCCTGAAAATAGAGGAACCCGTCTTTGAATCCCAGACAAAGACCAAGCTGGGCTCAAAGGATATGGGACCAGAAGGACCTTCCATCAGGAATTATGTCACTGATTTTCTTAAAAAGCACCTGGATGATTACCTGCACAAGAATCCTGAGACAGCCGATATACTGCTGAAAAAGATCATTGAGTCCGAAAAAGAGAGAAAAGCCATTTCCAGTATCCAGAAAATTGCCCGGGAACGTGCAAAAAAGGCCAATCTTCACAACCGTAAGCTGAGGGATTGCAGGATTCATTATAATTCGAATGACAACAGGCGGTTCGAAACGACTATTTTTATCACAGAGGGTGATTCAGCCAGCGGATCCATCACCAAATCACGTGATGTTGAGACTCAGGCAGTGTTCAGCCTGAAGGGCAAGCCACTGAACACTTATGGCCTCACAAAAAAAATCGTTTACGAAAATGAAGAATTCAACCTGTTGCAGGCAGCATTGAATATAGAAGAAGGGCTCGATAACCTGAGGTATAAAAATGTTGTCCTGGCAACAGATGCCGATGTTGACGGCATGCATATCCGCCTCCTGCTTATAACGTTCTTCCTCCAGTTTTTCCCCAGCCTTGTACGCAAGGGTCACCTGTTCATACTCCAGACCCCGCTGTTCAGGGTACGGAATAAGAACAAAACAATTTATTGTTATTCAAACGAGGAAAAATTAAGTGCTTTAAAGGAGCTGGGCAGTAATGCAGAAATAACCAGGTTCAAGGGCCTGGGGGAAATATCTCCGGATGAGTTCAAGCATTTTATCGGCCCATCGATCAGGCTCGAGCCGGTGACACTAAGCAGGGAAGATGCCATCAGTCAGCTGCTCGAGTTTTACATGGGTAAAAACACACCCGACAGGCAGACATTTATCATTGACCATCTCAGGTTTGAAGAAGATATTGTGGATTAATCAGTAAGCACAGGTGGAAGAAGACAACATAAATTTGCAGGAAGATGAGTTATCCGGTGCAGATGATCCTGTAACAGATCAATCCCAGGGACGTCCGTTATCTGAAGATCTGTACAAAGTCGTTCATCTTTCAGGGATGTATAAGGACTGGTTTATTGATTATGCGTCTTACGTCATCCTTGAAAGGGCTGTCCCTAACCTGGCCGACGGGCTGAAGCCTGTGCAGAGAAGGATCCTGCATTCGATGTGGAGGCTTGATGACGGACGCTATAACAAGGTAGCTAACATCATCGGGCATACCATGCAGTTTCATCCGCATGGCGACGCTTCCATCGGCGATGCAATCGTTCAGCTCGGGCAGAAAGAATTATTAATTGATACCCAGGGTAACTGGGGTAATATTCTTACCGGTGACAATGCTGCTGCTCCCCGGTATATCGAAGCACGCCTTTCCCGTTTTGCCCAGGAAGTTATTTTTAATCCAAAAACTACCGAGTGGAAGTCATCCTATGATGGAAGGAATAAAGAACCTATTACCCTTCCCGTTAAATTCCCTCTTTTACTGGCCCAGGGTGCCGAAGGTATTGCTGTCGGTCTCGCATCAAAAATCCTTCCGCATAATTTTACCGAACTGATTGATGCATCCATAAACTACCTGGAAGGAAAGGATTTTGTGATCTATCCGGATTTCCCCACAGGAGGCCTCGCTGACTTCTCCAAATATAATGACGGGATGCGCGGAGGTACTGTACGGATAAGGGCAAAGATAGAGCGTGTTGATAAAAAACAACTGGTCATTACTGAGATACCTTACGGAACCAATACATCCAGCCTTATTGATTCAATCCTGAAGGCTAACGAGAAAGGTAAGATCAAGATAAAACGTATTGACGATAATACTGCTGAGCATGTGGAAATACTGGTGCACCTGGCTCCCGGCGTGTCACCGGATAAGACCATTGATGCCCTGTATGCCTTCACGAATTGTGAAGTGCCTGTTTCACCGAATTGCTGCGTCATAGATAATATGAAGCCCAGGTTTCTGGGTGTGAGCGAGATGCTTAAGAAAACAGTCGATAATACGGTCGAACTGTTGCGCCATGAGCTGGAAATAAGGCTTGAAGAACTCGAAACCGACTGGCACTTCTCCTCGCTCGAAAGAATCTTTATTGAAAAAAGGATATACCACAACATTGAAGTGTGCGAGACATGGGAATCCGTCATCGAAACGATTGACAAAGGACTTGAACCTTACAAGAAAAAACTGAGAAGGGAGGTGACCACCGAAGACATAGTAAAGCTGACGGAAATAAAGATCAAAAGGATTACAAAATTCGATTTAAAAAAGGCACATGCACACATCAGGGAAATTGACGCGGAGATCAATGAAGTGAAAAATCATCTTCAGAATCTCATTCCCTATACAATCAATTATTTCAAGCATATAAGGAAAAAATACTCCGACGGGAAAGAGCGTAAGACCGAGATCAGGAATTTTGACACCATTGTTGCCACCAAGGTTGCCGCCGCAAACGAGAAGCTTTATGTGAACAGGAAAGAGGGATTCTTCGGGACAGGATTGAAAAAAGATGAGTACGTGAGTGATTGTTCGGATATCGATGACATAATAACCTTCAGGAAAGATGGTGTCTATTCCGTCACAAAGGTGGAGGAGAAAGTCTTTGTCGGGAAGGACATAATCCATATTGCAGTTTTCAAGAAGAATGATGACCGTACTATTTATAATGTGATATACAGGGATGGCAAGTCGGGTAATGTCATGATGAAAAGGGCAGCTATCACAGGAATCACCAGGGACAAGGAATACAATTTTACAAAAAATAATGAAAGCTCAAGAATCCTTTACCTGAGTGCTAATCCAAATGGTGAAGCTGAAGTGGTTAAGGTTTTTCTCAAACCAAAGCCGCGCTTGCGAAACCTTACCATTGAACTGGATTTCAGCACAGTGGCAATAAAAGGCCGGGATGCCATGGGGAATATCCTTACAAAAAATGCTGTTCAGAAGATAGTGCTTAAGGAGGAAGGAATCAGTACTCTGGGAGGCAGGAAAATCTGGTTTGATGAAGATGTGCTGCGGCTGAATGCCGATGGCCGGGGAAGGCTGCTCGGCGAATTTTCCGGTGATGACAGGTTACTGGTCATCACCCGTTCGGGAGCATTCAGGTTAAGTTCATTCAACCTCGAGAACCATTTCGAGGATGATCTGTTTATAATTGAAAAATTTCATCCCAAGAAAGTCTGGTCAGCAATATATTTTGATGCTGAAGAAGGATATCATTATGTTAAAAGATTCACGATCGATCCCACGGAAAAATTAACCAGGTTCATTGGCGATCATCCGGAATCAAGACTGATAAAACTGTCTGAAGTGGAATACCCGCGGTTTGAGATAAACTTTGGAGGTAAAAACAAGAACAGGCAACCGGAAATTATAGAAGTAGCCGAATTTATAGGTATTAAGAGCTACAGGGCAAAAGGAAAAAGGCTTACAAAATACCAGGTGGAACTTATCAATGAACTGGAACCTCTGACACTGGCAGGTCAAGAGAAAGAAGCACCCGCGACAGATGAACCCCGGAAACTGTCTGAATCTGATGAACCCCGGAAACTGTCTGAATCTGATGAACCCCGGAAACTGCCTGAATCTGATGAACCCCGGGAACTGCCTGAATCTGATGAATCCCGAAAACTGCCTGAGTCTGATGAACCCCGGGAACTATCTGGACTTACTAAACCTAAGAAACGGCCGGAAGTTGTCAAATCCGGGAAAGTCGGAACGAAGACCCCGGAAAAGGCAGATAAGAACCTGCAAATGAAACTTGATCTGTGATCCGGATATTATAGTCAATAATTCAACCGGTCTTCAGAACTGACCGGGTAAAGAATACCGGGTAAAGAATAACCGTATTGTGTGCAGCTCTTTTACAGGAGCTGAATGACCAAATTTAAATTTTTCTCCAGTGAGAATATTCCTGATAGGATTTATGGGTTCCGGTAAAACAACCGTTGGAGAAATGCTCGCCAGCCGGCTGGGACTCAGGTTCGTGGATATGGACAGGGAGATTGAACGGAGACAGGGGATGAATATAAACAAGATCTTTAATACCAGGGGGGAACCATATTTCAGAAAACTGGAAGAAGCATTACTTAAAGAGCTTATTGATCAGGATAATCTTGTTGTCTCCACCGGCGGCGGCGTTCCCTGTTACCGTGATAATATGGAGCTTATTAACGCTCATGGCATAAGTATATACCTGGAGTTGACCGGGAAAGAATTATTCAACAGGTTACTGAACGAAAAAGCTCACAGGCCATTGATAAAAGATATGGATGATGCGGCGCTGTCAGAATTCATCAATACCAGGCTGGCTGAGAGGCTTCCCTTCTACAGGCAGGCAGCTATAATCATCGATGCCATGAACATACACCCTGAGGACCTGCTTTCAAGAATCAGGCTCATCTGATACACCACCCGTGAGGCCCTCCACGTACTTTCTTATCATAGCGAATCCGGGATAATGAATATTTGTTGAAATAATAAAAAAACAGTTCATTTATTTGTTTTTTTCTTATCTTAATCAATTCATTATAATAAAGGCATGCCAAAAGACATAAGCAACCTCTTGATT
>Ga0172362_10001742_pt1 | contig 18710 bp, 12 predicted proteins | sample LakKivs1_kivu2a2_FD_114534 | JGI IMG/M metagenome (GOLD analysis project Ga0172362, IMG submission 114534) | Sediment microbial communities from Lake Kivu, Rwanda - Sediment s1_kivu2a2 | ecosystem: Environmental > Aquatic > Freshwater > Lake > Sediment | place: Rwanda: Western Province, Lake... | reverse complement strand
GGTGTCATCTCTTACGGCAAAGGGTTCCTGGAAAGCATGAAGGCCGGGGGATGGGATCTTTCAAAAGTCGACATGAATGCACTGAAGGAATCCAAGCTGGCGCTGGTTTTCGGTCAGATGAATGAACCCCCGGGAGCAAGAGCAAGAGTATGTCTGTCAGGGCTTTCTGTTGCTGAACATTTCAGGGATGGTGATGAAAAGAGCGGCGGAAGAGATATTCTGTTCTTCATGGACAATGTATTCCGTTTCACCCAGGCAGGATCAGAAGTATCCGCACTTCTCGGAAGAATGCCTTCAGCCGTTGGGTACCAGCCTACGCTGGCAACCGAGATGGGGATTATGCAGGAGAGGATCACTTCAACCAGACACGGATCAATCACCTCTGTACAGGCTGTCTATGTTCCTGCTGACGACCTGACTGACCCTGCACCTGCAACAACTTTCGCACACCTCGATGCCACAACAGTTCTGAGCCGTAAAATCTCGGAACTCGGTATTTACCCGGCTGTCGATCCGCTTGATTCAACATCAAGGATCCTGGATCCTAATATCGTCGGAGAAGCCCATTATAATTGTGCCCAGAGGGTAAAGGAGCTTCTTCAGAGATATAACGAGCTCCAGGATATAATTGCAATCCTCGGAATGGATGAGCTGTCGGAAGAGGATAAACTAGTTGTTCACAGAGCAAGGCGTGTCCAGAGATTCCTTTCCCAGTCGTTCCATGTGGCAGAGCAATTTACAGGTATAAAAGGCTCTTTCGTCACAATTGAGGATAACATAAAAGGATTCAATATGATAATGGACGGGAAAGTTGACCAGTATCCCGAAGCCTCGTTCATGCTAGTCGGAACTATTGAAGATGCCATTGAGAAGGGCGAAAAAATTCTTGCACAATCCAAATAAATATCAGGATGAAACTTGAAATCATCACTCCTGACAGTAAAATCTATGAAGGGGATATTAAGTCAATAAGAGTACCGGGGAAAAAGGGATCCTTCCAGGTGCTCAAAGACCATGCTCCCATTATTTCCACGCTTGAAAACGGAAAGGTTTTCATTGTCGATCAGGACGGCAGGGAGACTATTCTTGAAATAAACGGGGGAGTGATCGAAGTGAAGATGAATAAGATCATCCTGCTTGCCGAATCGGTGAAATAACCCTTGTCATGACAGCCGATGAATTCCGGAAACATGCCCATGAGCTCGTCGAATGGATGGCCGGTTATCTTGAGAATGTCGAAAAATACAGGGTTAAATCTGCTGTAAAGCCTGGTGAAGTTTTCAATAAGCTTCCTGATAATCCTCCGGCGGAACCTGAATCATTTGGGTCTTTGATGAAAGATCTCGAAGAGATCATAATGCCCGGGATAACTCACTGGCAGAGCCCGAATTTCTTTGCCTATTTCCCTGCAAATTCAAGCCCTCCATCCGTTCTTGCAGAAATGATCACCGCCACACTGGCCGCTCAGTGCATGATCTGGGAAACATCTCCTGCAGCAGCTGAGCTTGAAGAGAAAATGATGATCTGGCTCAGGAAAATGATAGGGCTGCCTGAAAATTTTGAGGGAGTGATCCAGGATACAGCATCAACCGCAACCCTTGCAGCCATTATTACTGCACGGGAAAAAATAACGGGATTCAGGATCAATGAACATGGTGCGGCCGCGGCAGGCACTCTCAGGGTTTATTGCTCGGAACAAACTCACTCATCAGTGGAAAAAGCAGTTAAGATCTGCGGCATCGGAAGAAAAAACCTGGTAAAAGTCGGGGTAAGAGACGATTATTCCCTGGATCCTAAAAAGCTTGAGGAGAAAATAGAGATGGACAGGAAAAGCGGCTTTATCCCCTGCTGTGTGATCGCTACCATAGGAACAACCGGGACAACAGCCATTGATCCGCTTAAAGAGACAGGAGAAATTTGCAGCAGGTACGGGATATGGCTTCATGTCGATGCAGCCATGGGGGAACCGCACTTATCCTGCCTGAATTCAGGTGGATGCTGGAGGGAAAGGAATATATCGACAGTTTTGTATTCAATCCTCACAAATGGATGTTTACGAATTTTGATTGCTCAGCATATTTTGTAAAGGACCCTGACTCGCTTATCAGGACATTTGAAATCCTGCCTGAATATCTTAAAACAAGAACCAGGGGACAGGTTAATGATTACAGGGACTGGGGAATTCCGCTTGGCAGAAGGTTCAGGGCTTTAAAACTCTGGAGTGTCATCAGATCCTATGGAACAGCTGAGTTACAGAGAAAAATCAGGTATCATATAGAACTTGCCGGGAAGCTTGCGGAAAAAATTGCCCGGGAAGCTGATTTCGAATTGCTTGCCCCCGTGAAACTCAATGTCGTCTGTTTCAGGTACAATCCCGGGGATGCCGGGGAAGATCTCCTGAATAAAATGAATGAAAAACTGAATCATATTCTCAATGATTCAGGCGAAATTTACCTTACTCATACGGTACTCAAAGGCTGTTATACTCTGAGAATGGTAACAGGTCAGACAAATGTCGAACTCCGCCATGTTGAAAGAGCCTGGGACCTGATAAGGGAAACAGCGAAGAGCATAGAAAGATCACAGCTTTGACCTGCCGATTGTCATCCCATAAATATCGATGTTGAAAACAAACTCAAGAGAAGGAGCTTCCGCGAAAGACTTCCATACTGCCTGAACTCCTCCCGTAACAGGGAAGGGAATCCTGAACAGATGAAAATCAGAGACAAGTTCAGCTCCGAATGAACTGAGTATTTCAGTGCCTTTGTTTCTCTCAACCAGTTTAGACCGTCCATCCTCCATGATGTAATTATAAGTTCCCGTTGCTTTTGCACGATCATAAAATAGTCCTGTCCTGATGCGGGTCAGGTAAAAGACTGGTCCGATGTTGAAATCAGGATATGCCAGCGGAGCGTAATAATTTATTGAGACCAGCCGGAGATCTTTAGAAATGATGTTTTCATAACCGCGGGGCAGCCTGTTTCTGTTGGTTGTCGCCAGCGCGGCAAAATCAAGCTTCTCAATCTCATAATTTATTTTCAGGCTGTTGTTTTTAAGCAGACCGGGAAAGTAAAAGGAACTCCTGAAAGCCAGATCTGTTCCATATACAGATTTATCGGCAGGTGCCGAGGTATATGAAAGATCGATGACCTGACCCCAGCGAGGGTAAATATCCCGGTAGGCATAGTTGTAGAAATTTGAAAAATACAACCTTCCTGTGATATTGTTCTGTCCGTAGTCGTAGATCCCGGCTCTCTTGCTGTAGACGTACTGGTTTTCATAATCCGATTTAACGGATAAATTGAGAGTCTGCCTGAACCGGCCCGGAGTGAATGACAGAGGCAGGGAGATCCTGTTTGAAAATATCATCCCCGGGTTAACTGTCAGAGGGATTGAATCTCCGATAGTATTCGGCCACTGGCCGTAATTAAGCCATGATTCGAAGACCGGGAGCCAGCCCTCCCATTTGATCCTGGAATGAAATACGTGTCTGTTTTCTGCAGAATACTCATAACCGATGGTAGTAGTAAGAGTGCTGAGCTGGTTCTGCGACATAATAACAGCTCCCGGCCTTACCGACAGGGGATCTGACTGAATTTGTTCAACATCAGCATAAAATGGCATCCAGCTGTGAAATCCGAGCAGGTGAAGCCATTTCCGGTAGGGAGTCGGAGAATATGTTATGTCAGGAACCTCAGGTTCTGGTTCTGGTTTAATGTCAATCTTTTCTATAAGGCTGGCGGCAGGTACAGTTTTCTCAGCATGAGCCTGATAGGTGTTTATCACCGAAGAAATGCAAATATCTTTCCCTGCTGAAGTATAATCACTGAACATTACCGAAGATCCGTTTAGTGATATGTCACTGACTCCAAACCTGGAGCGGGTGACTGATTTAATTTCCTCCCCTTCTGGCAAGACATAAATATTATCTGTACCTGACAATGAAGAAATAAAGAATAACGAATCGTTCCTGAGGAAGGACGATTGTAAATCGTCATTTGATGCGGTTACAAGGACCTTCCATTCCTGTCTGACCGGGTCCAGGGAGAGAATTCCTTCACCTTCTTCTGTTAAATAAATAACAGTAATCTTTGTTCCGTCGGCTGACCATTGAGGCCGCTGGAGCGAAGCATTCCGGTATGCAGGAGTACTCTGAATCACATATCCGTCCCTGGAATCTAGTAGAACAAGATTGTTTTTATTATCTGCAGTGTTTTCAGAGGCTGCAATTATCCTTCCGTCAGGTGATATGGAAGCTGATAAATATCTCGATCCGTAGGTAAGCTGAGCTGTTTCGCCGGTATTCAGATTCTTTATCTTTATAACTGAATAATTCCTGTTTTCCCACCTTATGTCTGACTGGTTTTCCACCCACACCATTTTCCCTTTTGCAAAAGAGATAATATAGGGATACATATACCCAGGCACATGAATTCTTTTCTCCCTGTTTTCTGTTGGCCTAATAAGTACAAAGCATGGAGGATCGCTTAAGGATGTCTTTATGGCAATAACACTGTCGTACCCCGCGAATACGGGCGAATGATAATTTATGAACTTTCCTTTTTTATCAGGATTAACAGGTTCATATATGACCGGACGACTTTCTTCGATATCCTTTTCCCAGAGGATTTTAAGGGAGTCGAATGTTTCGTTGTAAAGTTTATGCTTGGTCAGTCCGGCATCTTTCCTAAGACTGAGATTTACCGGATTTAATGTAAAGGGAAGATTTGCTGTATAATTTAAAACTCTGTTCCACAACTGAGGGTCATTCCTGTGCAGCGACCAGGTAACCATCTGGTAACCGAACTGATAGTGATCCGGAGTGTAATCCCTGAACGATCCGTTAAGCAATTTGTCATATTTGTACAACTTTCCTTTTTCAACAGCAATTGCACGGAGCTCGTTCTGAAACGAGGGTGATCTTCCCCTTCCTGACTCTGAGAACAGTGTTTCTGCGAATACAGCATGCCCTTCGAGATACCAAAGAGGTAGAAGTCCGGTGACGATTCCTGTAAACTGCTGTCCGAGAAAAACTGTCATGACTTTTGAAAATCCCGAATTCAGCGATTCAACCTGCATAACATGCGTGAGCTCATGAAGGGCAAGCTGCCTTTTTATATCCAGGGGGATTGTATTCTCCTCGGGTGTGGGATATATTTCCATTCGTTTCGGAGCCCACGACACATAGCCGTTCGACCGCGTCGTGTGATTATGGATGATAACAGGAATCCTGAAATCCCGGCGGTGAAAAAGTACAGAAAGATCATTATATGCTTTATCAAGGGCTTTAGCGAAGTCAATTCCTTCCTGCCCGTAATTTTCGGGATATATTACATTGAATCTCTCTGTCTTTACCTGAAGCCATTTTAAGCCTGCAGGATCCTGCCCCGTGTTGTAATACTGGGAATAAATTACCCTTGTAATGAAAATAAAAAATGACGCTATAAGCAGGATTTTGGCTTTCATCAAGCTGTTAAATGGTCAAAAATAACAAAATATACATGCAGATAGCTTAAATGGATAGTAAGAAAAAATAAGTATTTTCGCCGTTTTACACATTGCCGGGAAACATCAAATTCAGAACAGCGCATGAAAACATACAGGAGAATAAACAATATAACAGGGTGGATAGTTTTTATTATTGCATCTGTTACCTATCTTCTGACGATTGAGCCTACTGCAAGTCTCTGGGACTGCGGTGAATATATAGCATCAGGATTCAAGCTGGAAGTCGGCCATCCTCCAGGTAACCCGGTGTTCATGGTAGTTGCCAGGTTTTTTACCCTCTTTGCAGGCGGAGATGTCTCGAAAGTGGCTGCTATGGTAAATTCGATGTCAGCAATAGCCAGTTCCTTTACAATCCTCTTCCTCTTCTGGACCATCACTCATCTTGCGAGAAAAATACTTGTAAGGGAGGAAAACCAGTTCAGCACTCCGGGAATATTTGCCATCATGGCCTCCGGTGTTGTCGGTGCGCTTGCGTTTACCTTTTCCGATTCATTCTGGTTTTCAGCTGTTGAAGGAGAAGTCTATGCAACTTCATCATTTTTTACAGCGATAGTATTCTGGGCAATTCTTAAATGGGAAGATGTGGCCGATGAAAAACATGCTGACAAATGGATAATTCTAATAGCATTTCTGATGGGACTCTCAATAGGGGTCCATCTTCTTAACCTCCTGACATTGCCGGCTATAGTGCTTGTTTATTATTTCAGGAAATTTGAGTTTTCGTGGAAGGGATTTATAATCTCGCTTGCATCAGCATTTGTTATTCTTGCTCTTCTCATGTGGGGGATTATGCCCGGTGTGATTAAAATCTCATCAAAACTTGATCTCTTCTTTGTAAATTCACTTCACCTGCCGGCCAATTCAGGAATGATACTTCATTTTATCCTGCTGATAATAATTTTCATCGCGGCAATTAAAACATCCCTGAATTCGGGAGATGCTGTAAAGAACAGTTTTATTTCTTTCATTGCAATATTTTTTACAGGTGTATGGATAGTCTCCGGATCAGCATTCATGAATATACTCCTGCTGGCATTAATTTCAGGCTTCATATATTACATTGCCTTGAATAACAGGGTGCTCCTGAACACTCTTCTTACCTGCATAATGGTCATAATGATCGGATATTCTTCCAATGCAATCATAGTTATAAGGGCATCTGCAAACACGCCTCTGAATGAAAATAATCCCAGTAATCCTTTCAGCCTGTTATATTTCCTCAACAGGGAGCAGTATGGACAGAGGCCATTGATAAGAGGCGCTTATTACAATGCACCCGTTATAGATTATCCTCAGGGGAAACCGGTTTATGCCCTTGAAAACGGGAAATATGTTGTGACTCATCGCAATATGGAGAAGACCTATGATGAAAGGTTCATTACTCTGTTCCCCAGGATGTGGAGTGAACAGAGCGATCATGCGGAAGTTTACAGGGAATGGGGTGGATCAAAGGGAATACCGGTTCAGGTTACTAATCAGTCCGGCGAGAAGGAAGTTATCAGGAAACCGCGTTACTCTGAAAACCTGAGATTCATGTTTTCATACCAGTTCGGGTATATGTATTTCAGGTATTTCATGTGGAATTTTTCTGGAAAATTGAATGATACCCAGGGAACCGGAGGCGCTGTAAACGGCAACTGGATCACAGGTATAGAGTTCCTGGATGCCCCCAGGGCAGGAACAGGTGATCTGCCTGCCGGCCTCAAAGACGATACTTCAAGAAACAAGTATTTCCTGCTGCCCCTGCTTCTCGGACTGGCGGGTCTTTTCTACCAGCTTAACCGCGATAATAAGAACTGGTGGGTGGTCATGCTTCTTTTTGTTATAACGGGGATCGCGATTGTCTTCTATCTGAATCAGTATCCGAACCAGCCGCGTGAACGGGATTATGCCTATGTCGGCTCATTCTATTTTTTCGCCGTCTGGATAGGGTTGGGAGTTCTTGCCCTGAATGAAGGACTCACAAAAATTGCCGGGGAAAAGATTGCAGCTCCCGCTTCAGCTCTTTTATGTTTTTTTGCAGTTCCTTTGATAATGGGATTTGAGAACTGGGACGATCACGACAGGTCAGGCCGTTACCTGGCCAGGGACGTTGCACGCAACTACCTCAATTCATGTGCTCCGAACGCGATATTGTTAACGAACGGAGATAATGATACTTTCCCCCTGTGGTACGCGCAGGAAGTTGAAGGTGAGCGAACCGACGTACGTGTTTGTAACCTTATGCTTCTGAATACCGACTGGTATATTGAACAAATGAAACATAAGATATATGGATCTGATCCTCTGCCGGTATCTCTGCCGATCCAAAAATACTATGATGGCATCAACAACCAGGTCTTTATAATTGAAAGGACAAAGGATCCTGTTGATATTTCAACAGTTATCGAATGGGTCAGGAGCGAGAACAAAGCCACCAAGGTTCAAATATCTCCCACAGAAATCCTGGATATAATCCCTTCAAGGACAATCAGGATCCCCGTTGACAAAAGGAAAGTACTTGAATCCGGTACTGTAAAACCTGAAGATTCATCGAAAATAGTCCCGTATATTGATGTAAAACTTAAAGGCAATTCCATATTGAAGAGCCAGCTTATAATACTGGATATGCTTGCTCACAACAACTGGCAGCGGCCTGTTTATTATGTAACAGGATATCACGATGATGCCCTGGGACTGGAAGAATATTTCCAGCTGGAAGGTCTTGCATACCGCCTTGTTCCGATAAAATCTGAAAACAGGGGCTGGCTCGATTACGGACGGATAGACCAGGATATTCTTTATGAGAACCTGATGAAGAAATTTGTGTGGGGCGGTGCAAATGATCCCAAAGTAAATATTGACTATCATCATAAGCGGACACTTATAGTAGTAAAAGCAAGGCTGACTTATGCCAGGCTGGCCAAAGCCCTTGCATCACAGGGAAAATATGAAAAAGCCGGCGAGGTTCTGGACAGATGCATGGAAGTACTTCCTCTTGAAATAATACCTTATGATCCCTATGTCCCGGATATCATTGAAGCTTATTTTGCCGCTGGAAACAGCGGTAAAGGAGTTGAGATGACCCGTAATCTGTGCAGTTATTATTATGACCAGCTTGATTATTTTCTAAAACAGGATCCCTATATTGTCAGTTCGGCAGAATATGAAATCCAGTCAGCAATACAATATTCTTCAAGGGCTGCAAATGCATGCAGTACATTCGGTCAGAAAGAGCTTGCAGACGAAATAAACACAAAACTGGAAGGATACTATTCCGCATACATGAAAATATTACAGATGCTGCCGGCGCTGAACTGAATTCAGTTTACAAAGGAAGGAGATGTTTCGTGTTTAAGATATTTTTCTATCAGGAAGAAAATCTTTTCGGGATATATAGGCTTAAGTACATATTCATTGCATCCCGCGAGGTATGCTTCAGTTTTGCATTGTTCTGAAGAATAGGCGGTAAGCATCAGTACAGGTACATTTTTCTTTACCTTGCGGAATAATCTCAGACATTCTATGCCGTTTATCAGGGGGATCAGGAAATCCATGAATACAAGATCGATCCCTTCATTTTCTGTATTTATGTAATCGACAAATTCCTTCCCGTTGCGGAATATCTTTACATCAGCTCCGGAATTTTTCAGCAGGGTTTCGTAGTATCTTATTGACGGCAGATCGTCCTCGACAATAACTATTTTTTTGTTTGTTAATTGTAAATCATTGATATTCAACGCTATGTCAGGTTTAGTGTAAATTCATATAAAATTACAATATGTAAGTAAGTGAAAGATCCGCCATAACCGCAGTTATTAACAATTTATCAACATTGCTGCGGGGTAACTGGTTGATTCGTATTTGCTAAGTTGAAGAATTATTTGCAATTTCGTGATACTAAATTAACCTGAATCATGACAACTCGTAAAGGTTTTCTGAAAGGATTGGCAATCTCATCCTTCATATTTCTTTTATCTGCCGGCACATACAGCCAGGGATTTGATAATCCGACAAGAGCCCTGTATATATTTGATCTTTCGAGATATATTGATTATGGTCCCGGTTTTGCAGATTCAGCCAGCTTCAGGATCGGAGTGCTCCTTGGAGATTATGACCTTATCTATGAACTGGGGAACCTTGCTAAAACAAGAACAAAAATCCAGGATAAGCCTGTGGTTATTATAGGTTTCAAAAACATCGAAAGCATAAGACATACCCAGGTTTTATATCTTAATAAGAATGCTGAGTTTAACCTCGACAAGGTTAAAAAGCAGATTGAAGGCCACCAGACAATGCTGATAACCGAGGGATATGAATTCAGGGAATCAATGCTGAATTTTATTGTGGTCAACAACAGACCCAGGTTTGACATAAACGAGGAAGCGGTAAAAAAAGCAGGAATGTCTGTCCCCCAGGAGGTTATGGCCATGGCAATCAAGACAAAGGAGGACTGGGAGAATCTGTTTGATATTGCCAGCAAGGAGATTGAGGTACAGAAGGAAACCATCCGGCAGCAGCTTGAAACAATAGTTGTGCAGAGACAGGAGATCCTTAAACAGAAAGCGCTGCTCGATAGCCTGGATATAGAAATTACAGCAAAGGAGAAGACACTTAATGAAAAACAAAAGGTCCTCGACAGCCAGTTCAGGCAGATAAGCAGGCAGCAGAATGAAATATCAGTCCAGAAGGAAACTATCCTGGTGCAACAGAAAGAGGTACAGGTTCAAAAGGATACTCTTGCAAAACAAAAGGAAAAAATCAGTCTTCAGATCGCAGAGATCAATACTCAGCTGCAGAAAATCGATGAGCAGGACAATAAAATAAAGATGCAGCTGGAGGCTATTGAGAAGCAAAGGCTTATTCTCTATTTTGTGATTTTTGCACTCCTGCTCGTAAGCTTCCTGGGATACTACATATACAGGGGCTACAAAATCAAGAAGGAGGCCAACATAAAGCTTGAGGAGAAGAACAGGACAATATCACTTCAGAAAGATGAAATAGAGGCCCAGAAGAATCTTGCGGAGGCTCAGAGGGATCAGATAGCCTATCAGAAGAAGCATATCACAGACAGCATAATGTACGCGAAAAGGATCCAGACTGCGCTTATTCCTTCACTCGAGCTTTTCAGCGACAAGCTGGAACATTTTGTGCTTTACAAACCTCTGGCAATTGTCAGCGGCGATTTTTACTGGGTTAGCACCGTTGAGAACAAACAGATAATTATCTGCGCCGACTGTACGGGACATGGCGTTCCGGGTGCATTTATGAGCATGCTGGGCGTTACACTGCTTAACGAGATTGTCAACAACAAGCATATCATAATGCCTGATCAGATCATTGAAAACCTACGGCAGGGAGTCATCAAATCGTTAAAACAGATCGTTGATGAGGATACGGTTAAGGATGGAATGGATATAGCTGTCTGCATGGTTGATTTTGAAAACAACACGCTTTGGTTCGCGGGAGCGAATAATCCTCTTTATCTGATCAGGAACCATGAGCTTGTTCATTACAGGGGAGACAAGATGCCGGTTGCAATTCATTACAGGATGCAGCCCTTTACCCTTCATAAGATTGATATTGCCAAAGGAGATGAGTTCTATGTTTTTTCCGATGGTTTTGTCGATCAGTTCGGAGGGCCCAATCAGAAAAAATTCATGTCAGGTCAGTTTAAAGAGACGCTTGTGGCCCTCGATGATGTGCCAATGCTGAAACAGGCAGAAAAACTAAACGAGATATTTGAAGCATGGAGGGGCGACAGCCCGCAGGTGGATGACGTAACCCTAATAGGTATAAGGTATTAACGGCACACATAGACTGTTTCCAGATCGCCGATTTTTGTCGTGCCTTTTGCTTCAATTGCTATCAGGGCTGCACCGCAGTACTCGATTTCATTACCCTCATTAACCTCTCCTGTCCTGGTATCCGTCGTAACTGTCTTACAGAATTTACATTCCTCACCCAGCAATTCGCAGGAAGTGGCACCGCACGCAATCAGGATCAGAGCCACGCCATATAAGATTTTCTTCTTCATAAAACAGATATTTCAGCTCAAATTTATAAAACTCTGGTATATTAGAACACTTTTAATCCAAAAAAGGTTGCTTAACGGTTCTTTTTGTTCTCTGAAGATGCATCAAAAAGGAAAATCAGAAGTCCTTTTAACAGGAATGAAAATATTAGTAAATTGCTTAAAACTTGAATGTCATGGAAGAGAATAAGATGAAAAAGCATGTCACCATAGTCGGAGCAATCCATATAGGATTTGGCTTTCTGGGACTCATTGGTGCAATGGCAATATTTTTTGCTTTTAATTTTGCCAGGGGATTTATCCCTCCGGAAGAAGGAGATATACCAATTACCATATTAAAGGCTCTCGGAATAGGTCTTACCATATTGGTGGGATTCATGTCGACACTGGGACTTATTGGAGGTATAGGGCTGATTGCACTTCAGTCGTGGGCAAGATACCTGATCATAGTCGTTGCCATCCTGGGTCTTCTTAATATTCCGATCGGTACACTTAAGGGTGTATATTCATTGTGGGTCCTGTTCCAGGATGATACTGTGAAATTGTTCCAGGGGAAACAATAAATATTTTATATATTTTACTGATTATTAATAATGTAGGGGCGTGATGCAAAGAGGAGGCGCGATGCATCGCGCCTCTACATATTATTATCAATTACATTTTCGTTGCCGGGTATAATTTATTGTTATTAATTTGACAGGACAATCACAAATTAATAAATTGACAAAAAATTCCGGCAGGCATGGTTGATGACAACAAGATAATTTTTTCAATGTACCGTGTGGGAAAAACATTTCCGCCTCACCGGCAGGTCCTTAAGGATATTTCTCTTTCTTTTTTCCTGGGTGCAAAAATCGGAATAATAGGACTTAACGGATCAGGGAAATCAACACTAATGAAGATAATTGCAGGTAAAGAAAAGGAGTACCAGGGGGAGGTGACTTTTTTACCTGGTTATTCTGTAGGTCATCTTCCCCAGGATCCGCTTCTGGATGAGATCCGGTCTGTGAGAGAGATCGTTGAGGAAGGGGTTAAAGAGACCATGGATATAATCAAGGAGTATGAAAAGATTAATGAGAGTTTTGGAGAACCTGAAGTTTATGAAAATCCCGGCAGGATGCAGCAGCTAATGGACAGGCAGGCCGCGTTACAGGAAAAAATCGAATACCACGATGGCTGGAACATAGAACATAAGCTCGAAAGGGCAATGGATGCTCTACGATGCCCTGACAGTAATGCCAAGGTCAATATACTTTCCGGCGGGGAAAGAAGACGTGTCGCCCTTTGCAGACTTCTTCTTCAGCAGCCGGATGTCCTTCTTCTGGATGAACCGACCAACCACCTTGATGCCGAATCAGTGCAATGGCTCGAAACAACTCTTAAACAGTATCACGGAACGGTTATCTGCATCACCCACGACCGTTATTTTCTTGATAATGTAGCAGGATGGATCCTGGAGCTTGACAGGGGAGAAGGTATCCCCTGGAAAGGGAATTATTCATCGTGGCTTGAGCAGAAGGCAAAGCGGCTTGAGGTTGAGGAAAAGGGCAACATAAAAAGACGCAAGATCCTTGAAAGAGAACTGGAGTGGGTCAGAATGTCACCTAAAGCAAGGCATGCCAAATCGAAAGCCAGGCTTGGAGCTTACGAGAACCTCCTGAACCAGGATGTAAAACAGAAAGAGGAGAGACTTGAGATCTTCATTCCCAACGGGCCAAGACTGGGTGATAAAGTAATCAGGGCATCACATGTGGCAAAGTCTTTCGGCGATAAGCTTCTTTTTGAAGATCTCGATTTTAATCTTCCCCCTAATGGAATTGTCGGGGTTATAGGCGCCAATGGCGCAGGCAAGACAACACTCTTCAGGATGATTATGAAACAGGAAACCGCCACGAGAGGAACCTTTGAAACGGGCGAAACAGTCACTCTGGGTTATATCGATCAGGAACATTCAGCCATTGATCCCAATAAAACCGTATATGAAGTAATATCAGGTGGACAAAATGATATTATGGTCGGGAATCGCCTGGTCAATGCCAGGGCATATGTAGCCCGTTTTAACTTCACTGGTGCCGACCAGGAAAAGAAATGCGGGGTGCTTTCAGGGGGGGAGAGGAACAGGCTTCACCTGGCCCTTACTCTTAAATCAGGAGCCAATGTATTGCTTCTCGACGAACCCACAAACGATATAGATGTAAACACCCTCAGGGCGCTTGAGGAAGGACTTGAAAATTTTGCAGGCTGTGCCGTGATCATCTCTCACGACAGGTGGTTCCTCGACCGCGTAACAACACACATGCTGGCATTTGAAGGCAATTCAAAAGTTGTCTGGTTTGAAGGGACATACTCCGATTATGAGGAGAACTATAAAAAGAGAGTGGCAGATACAACGCCTGTGAGGATTAAGTATAAGAAACTGATATAGAACTATGACTACTGTTAATAAATTAACACTAACCGGGCTTTTAATTCTGAGTCAGCTATTACCAGCTGAAGCACAGATCGGCACACGTTTCCCTTCGGAAAAAAAGATCGTCACCGATCCGATCACAGGAACTCAGCTTTCATTCCTGACAAGCAGACCTGCAGGAGATTCCAAGATATACCAGACTCATAATCAGTGGACTGCAGACGGCAAATGGGTTGTTTTCAGATCGAACAGAGTCAAAGGGGAAGCAATGGCAGTGAATGAGACGACAGGAGATATTGTCCAGGTAAGTGAAGGCGGCTTTATGGGAATGCTCAACGTTGCCAGAAAGAGCATGAGGCTTTTTTTCATGAGAAACACACCAGCTGCTCCCGGATCTGATTTCCGGAGTCCGCGCCCTGTTCAGGTTATTGAGGTCGACCTGTCAAAGCTATTTGCTGACAGCGAAACAGGCAAGCTCAAACCATCCGCTGAGTATCAGAGAATTTGCGGGACCACTCCTGCTGAAATCGGTGCAGGCGGAGACATGGCGCTTGATGCAGACGAAGAGATTGTTTATTTCAGGATTGGCAGGGATGAGGCGGCCAGAAATCTTCCGGAAGGAACAAAACCTGAACCAAACTTCGGCCCGAGAAATATGGGAGCCGGACCATCGGGAATCGGAAGCATGAATTTAATAACGGGGGAATATAAATTCGTTGTTGCAGTGCCTTTTCAGGTAGGGCATATTCAGGCAAATCCGTGGGTCCCCGGAGAAATTGTATTTTGCTGGGAGACGGGCGGAAAAGCACCCCAGAGAACCTGGACAGTCATGGCTGACGGATCAGAACTGAGGCCTCTGTATAGGGAATCAGAATATGAATGGGTAACTCATGAGGCAATCATATCAAGGGATGAGGTTGCAATCGCTATTATGGGGCACCGGAAGATAGGAATCCCTGCTCAGACTCCTGATCCGAAGAATCCCGGTCAGGAAGTTGAATGGGGCCCTTCGGGAACACGCGAAAAACCCACGGGTCTTGGGATTGTGAATTTACGGACCAGGGAAATGACTATCACAGGGCAGACACCTTCAGGAAGCGGACTCTGGCATGTGAACGGATCTTCCGACGGACGCTGGGCTGTCGGCGATGATTTCTCCCGGGGAATATACCTGATTGACAGGCATACCCATGAAATGATTTTATTGTCGGCAGGTCATAAAATGACTGCTGCCGATCACCCTCATCCGACCTTCAGCGAAGACGGGACCAGGATTGAAATTCAGTCCGCCATGTTATCTGACGATAACAGATCGATGAATATCTGTATCATACCGGTTCCGGAATCCTGGCTGAAAAGAAAATACTAAAGCTACCTGAGTATACCAACAGCTATTCCCGCGACAGGTGAAACACCCGAAAAATCAAAATTGAACCAGTCTTTGTATTTTGTATAACCGTCTTCTTCCTTATACTTGCTCAGCTTGATATTTCCACCGGCGAAAATGTCGATGGTGAGCACTTTCATTAAGGGGATCTTCACTCCGATTATAGCACCGCCCGCGTTTATATTCAGATGCTGGATAACCTCTTTGTCAACCAGCTCCCATTTTCCTTCTTCAACCTCCACCATCTCTTTGTAATTCCCGGTGATCTTAATTCTTCTGTGCATAAGCTGTGGTGCTGCATATAATCCGTAAGGTGCCGGTTTTCTGCCTGGGTGATTTGCCAGAAGGTAATTCCTGAATTGTGCATTCACTCCCCATCCCGACATGACTTCTCCTTCATAAGTCTGGTATTGGTCGTTTACTGCATCATAAAGCGCAAAAGTCTGGTTTGAGAAATAGTAGGTCGAAATGCCTCTCGTTGTGGAATATGTTGCCATTACACCCAGGCTTGCAGATAATGCCGGTGTCAGCACTCTCTCATATGACATGTGCAGAGTACCTTCCAGGAGTCTTACAGGATCCATCGTTATCGAAGATTTATAGGATGGAATGAATGCCGGAATTTCTTCAGCGGGATATTGAGCGTCAGAAATCTCAGGTCTCAGCAATTCAGGATTCTTTTCCCTTTCCTGATCTGCCTTCACCAGCGAATCAAGATCATTGATTTTTTTTGTCATTGTTTTCGGATCGAAATCCATGGAGTTGACCTTTGAACTGATCTCATTAAGCTTAATATCAAGTTCTTTCGGTTTGGCCTCCCAGAGCTTTATCTTAGTATCCAGAAGATCTAGCTTTGAATCGAGAAGCTGAAGCTTCAGATCCAGCATCTGTGATTGCTGCGAGATTGAATCCTGTCCGGATAATAAAGAACAGGAAAGAATAAGCAGCAGAAATCCTGCTGCAAAGATTTGCTTGCATAATCTTGTTCTCATTTTTTTAAGATTTAGGGTTAATATTGGTTTTTCTCAAATTGCTACATCACTTAATGGTCGGGTGAAAGATTCCGCACAAAAAGCCTGCCAATCACGTACATTAAAGAGCCATTAGTCCTTTATCCCGGTGAAAAATGTAACTTTATGTTTATAAAAACCTGAATATTATGGTTGCAAGGAGCAGCTGTCTTTTTATATGCGTTTTACTTATTTATTGCCGGACAGTAATTTCCCAGTCGGTGGAAACTGTCGTCCAGACCGGTCATTATGCACCGGTAACAGCCGTCTGTTTCAGTCCTGATGGTAGGTTTATCGCTACAGGGAGCGGGGATAAGACTGTAAAGCTCTGGAGAAGATCAGACGGAAGGGAGATCCGCACATACCAGGGCAATCTTTCAGGTATTTCTGCAGTTATAATCAACCGGCAGGGGACTTTAATTATGTCTGTCGCGGAAAATGGCACAATTATTATCTGGGAGCTGAATACTGGTAAGATAAAAACTCAGCTTAAGGCTGACAATGACAGGTTCACCTGCGCCTCATTCAATCCGGATGGAACCAGGATAATAGCCGGCAGCACGAAATCCCAAATTTCTTTATGGGACATTTCGACCGGTAAAAAGATATCGGATTTAAATGCCGTCCCTGCAGACATCTACACGCAGAAAGCCTTCGATTACCCGGAGGCAGGGAGTGTATCATACAGTGCCGACGGCAAGTTCATTATAGCAGGAGTGGCCGATTATACTGCAATCCTCTGGGATGGTGCCACAGGAAAAGAAATAAGAAAATACAAACAAACCCGGAAAACATGTACATCATGCATTATTGAAGCAGTCATAACACCTGATAACAGATATGTAATCTCTGCCGGTTCAGATTCGATCAGTATATTCAGCCGTGAAACCGGCGAACTGGTAAAAGCACTGTACGGACAGGGAGGAACAGCCGAATGTCTTGATGTGAGCGCGGATGGCCGTTTCCTGTCGGTAATTGAATATGGTGTTGCGGAAGTATGGGAACTGAAGACATGGGAACGGGTCCTGAAAACAGGGGATTATTCGAAACGAAAAATATTATCGGCAGCTCTCAGCCCCGACGGTAAAGATCTGATTGCAGGAAATGAGAAAAGAACTGCAGACCTGACAGAAACAGCGAACGGTAAAGTATCCTATACTCTCCAGGGCTATCTGAACCAGATCGACGAAAGCATACTGACAGATTCATATATGTACTGGGCTGCAATGGTGAACCAGGTAAAACTGAGCCCCGACGGTAAATTCATAGCAGTCGGACGAACCGGCAACAATGCAAAACTTATTGATTTCAGTACAGGCAAGGTTTATAAGACACTCAGGGGTCATAGCAGGATGGTGATCAGTCTCTGCTTCAGCAACGACGGAAAATACCTTGCCACCGGCGGTATTGACGGAAAAGCTATTGTGTGGGATATGGAATCGGGTAAAGCTGTTCAGACTGTCACATTCCCGGACGGGAAGAATGCAATTTATTCCGTGGACATAAGCTCTGACAATAAGTACCTTGTAACTGCCGACTGGGGCGGACTCGTAGTCATCTGGGATATTGAAACAGGTAAAAGTATAAGGGCAATATCTCCCCATGACCGAATGGGATGCTACCAGGTGAAGCTTTTACCAAACAATGTATATTTCATTTCTGCCGGCCTCGACAGGAAACTCAAGCTTATTGAAATTGATACGGGTGAGGAGATAAGGAATTTCATCGGGCATACGAATCTTGTCAACTCAATAAGCCTTGCCCCTTCAGGCGATAAATTCATAACCTCATCGCTTGATGGTACAGTCAGGGTTTGGGACATAGCTTCAGGTCTTCAGGTAAGGAAAATATCTGCACACCAGGCAGGCGCATACAGTGCAGTGTTTGATCCATCAGGCAAGTATATCATTTCAGGAGGCGATGATTTTCTTGTGAAGCTATGGGATGCTTCAACGGGTAATCTTGTTTCTGAATTTGCAGGTCACAGGGGAGGCGTTGGAGATGTCTGTATTACATCCGATCTGAAGTATCTCATATCCGGTAGCCGCGACGGATCAATCAGAATCTGGAATGTGCCCGAAAGAAAGGAGCTGGTATCGATGATCTTCCCGGGGGAGAATGACTGGTTCATAAAGAATCCTGACGGATATTTCGATGCCTCCGCAGGCGCTTTTAATTCAATCTCTTTTGTGAAGGGTACAGAGCTGTATTCGATCAACCAGTTCTTCAATGAATTCTTTAGACCCGGACTGTACAGGGAAATGCTTTTTGGGGAGAGCCAGTCTTCAATATGGAAAAACATAAGTCGTGCCATAGAAAATTCACCGCCTCCGGGAATAGAAATAATCATTCCTGAAGACGGCTCAACGTCAGAAAATCCGG
>Ga0172362_10001740_pt1 | contig 18722 bp, 14 predicted proteins | sample LakKivs1_kivu2a2_FD_114534 | JGI IMG/M metagenome (GOLD analysis project Ga0172362, IMG submission 114534) | Sediment microbial communities from Lake Kivu, Rwanda - Sediment s1_kivu2a2 | ecosystem: Environmental > Aquatic > Freshwater > Lake > Sediment | place: Rwanda: Western Province, Lake... | reverse complement strand
CCCAGAGGATGCCCTAAATAAAAATAAAATCCATAGGTTAGTTCAAAATGCTCAAGCCTATATTGTAAAGAGAAAATATAATATGGTAAAATATAGGATTGACGCTATTTGCATCGTGGTTGACGATAGTAAAAAATTAAAGCGTCTAAATCATTACGAAAATATTATATGAGCGCCAAAACAAAATCTCTTTTAGCAATAAAAATTTCTGAGAAAATTTCTAAAATTTCCCTTTATCTTCTGGTTTTTCTATTTCCGATTTTCTTTTTGCCCTGGACAACCGATGTCCTTGATTTTAACAAGCAAGCATTATTAATTGTCCTGGTTTTTATTTCTCTTTTCTGCTGGTTGTTTAAAGCTGTTACGGTTAGGAGGTTAGCCCTTAATTTAAACCGGATTTCCCTGCCAGTAATTGCTCTCTTTTTCATTTTTCTTCTTTCAACAATTTTTTCTTTATGGCGATATGGAAGTTTTTGGGGCTGGCCCCAGATTATATCAGAAAGTTTGCTTACTTTATTAGGTTTAACTCTATTTTACTTTTTGGTAATTAATATCTTTGAGAAAAAAGAAATTTTTTATTTGATGGTTTTGTTTATTTCTTCTTGTTTTTTAGCAATGCTTTATGGAATTCTTCAGATTTTTTCTAAATTTCTAGTTCCTTTTGATTTCGCCAAGATTAATGGTTTTAATACTATTGGCACGGTTAATGGTTTGGCTGTTTTCATTGCTATTTTATTGCCCTTATTTACCACTCTTTTTGTTATTACTAAAAAGATATTTTTAAAGATATTATTCTTGTTTAGCATTGTTATAGGAATTTTCTTGTTGTTTTTGATAAATTTCCAAATTGCTTGGTGGCTGGTCATAATAGGTTCTGCCTTAGAGATAAGCTTAGGTATTCAAAAGAAAGAGCTTTCTGACAGCAGGTTTTTAATTCTACCAATGCTTTTTTTGGCTTGTGCCCTCTTTTTCTCTTTGTTTGGATTTAGACCCACCGGGATTCCTTCTCTAACCCCCAGCGTTACTTTGGACCAGAAAGTAAGTTTTGATATTTCTTTGAAGGCGCTAAAAGAAAAGCCAATTTTTGGTTCTGGTCCTGGGACTTTCGTCTATAACTTCTCAAAATATAAGGACGTTAATTTTAATCAGAGCCCTTTTTGGAGTATTAGGTTTCAGGGAGGTGCTTCCAGAATTCTTTCTCTTTTGGGAACAGTAGGGATTTTAGGAGTTATTTCATTTTTAGCCCTAATTGGGGTTGCTGCCTTTTTGGGAATAAAGTCAATTTTTTCTTTCCCTAAAATTCTTTTAAAAGAAGAGGGTCCATTTTTGCAGTTAGCGGTCGGGATTTTTATTAGTTTTATCACCTTAAGCATTGGTTATTTTTTGTATCAGTCAAATTTATCTTTGGACTTTCTTTTCTTTTTCTTAATCGCCGGCTTCATTAGTTTGGTGCCGTCTAATAAAAAAGAGTTTTTGTTAAGAACTTCTTCTTTCGTCACTCTTGGCACCACCTTTGCTTTTACCATAATCTTTATTTTTGGATTAGGAATTTTAATCCTTGGGGCCCAAAAATATCTGGCTGAGACCAATTATCTTAATGGCTTGAAAGCTTGGCAGGAAGGGAATTTTGAGGAGACATTAATTGATTTAGAAAGAGCGGTAAAGTTAGATCCAAAAATGGATTTATATTGGAGAGAACTATCTCAGGTTTATCTTCAGGAGATAAATACAACAATTAAAAAAACCGACTTATCGCGGGAAGAGCTTACCAGGCAACTTCAGCTATTTGTTAGCGCTGCGATAAACGCCGCTAAAAAAGCCAGCGATATTAATCCTAAAAATGTTGCCAATTTTTCGGTTCAGGGTTTTGTCTATCAAAATTTAATTGGTATAGTTGACGGAACAACTGAATGGGCAGTAAAATCTTATGAACAAGCTATTTTGCTTGAACCAGCAAACCCTTATTTCCCGAGTCAGGCAGGCATTTCTCTTCTAAAAAAAGCCAGCTCTTTGTCAGATAGTCAGAAGGAGGAAAAACAACAACTTTTTTCCGAAGCTCAGGAATATTTTAACAAGTCACTTGAGCTAAAAAATGATTATGCTCCAGCCCATTTTCAATTGGCAATGATTTATCAGATGCAGGGTGAAAACTCAGAGGCAATTGGAGAATTAGAGAAGGCCAAGAATTCAGCGCCTTTTGATATCGGCTTAGCTTTTCAGCTCGGCTTGGTTTATTACCAGGGTAAAGATTATCAGAAAGCCAAGTTAGAGCTTGAAAGAGCAATCTCGCTTGACTCAAATTATGCCAACGCTCTTTATTTCTTGGGCTTGACTTATGACCAGTTAGGTGATAAAAATAAAGCAATTGAGAAATTTCAGAAAGTTTCTGATTTAAATCCCGATAATGCCGAGGTAAAGAAAATTTTAGAAAATTTAAAAGCTGGCAAGAAAGCTTTAAGCGGGATAGTTGAGGAAGTGCCGCCAGAGGTTCCTATTGAGGAAAAGCACCCGGAAATAGAGAAATAAAATAACTATTGACATTTTTTTAATAATTATTAAGATAATTATTAGTGCGTGTTTTAATACTATTTCACCTCTTTTTTTATAAATAATTGAATAAAAACCTGTTGCCCTAAAAGTTAGGGTAATTTTTTAGTTTTTTTTCTAAAATGAAAATAAAAAAATTCTCAAAGTCAAAGGTTTCTTTGGTTCTGCCTTATCTGTTGGCTCTTCAAAAAGAGAGCTGGCAATGGTTTTGGCGAGAAGGGCTAAAAGAGCTTTTTTCTGAGGTTTTTCCTATTAAGGACTATACTGGCAAGGAATGGGAGATTTGGTTTTTGGATTATAAACTTGATGAGCCAAAATACAAGACGGATTTAGAAGCAAAGAAAAACAATGATTCTTTTGAAGCTTCTTTGCGGGTTAGGACAAAATTGGTAAATCTAAAAACAAAAGAGATTAAAGAACAAGAAATATTTTTGGCTGATTTCCCCTTATTGACAGAACGGGGAACTTTTATTGTTAACGGAATTGAGAGGGTGGCGATCGCCCAACTTATCCGTTCTCCCGGCGCTTTCTTCACTGCTCAACAGCTTCAGGGGAAGAACTGCTTTGGAGCAAAGATTATTCCTAATAGAGGCGCCTGGCTGGAATTTGAAACCGATTCCTCGGGTTTTATCGGCGTCAAAATAGATAGAAAAAGAAAAGTGGCTGCCACCACCTTACTAAGAGCTTTCGGCGGCTGGGACGAAAAACAAATCAAAGAACTTTTCCAAGACGTTTTAAAAGGTTCGGAAATTGATTACATTGAGACAACCTTAAAAAGAGACCTGTCTCACAATCAAGGAGAGGCGCTTGTGGAAATTTATAGAAGATTAAGACCGGGAGATTTAGTAACTCCTGATACAGCCAAAGAATTAATTGAAAATACTTTCTTTAATTTCAGCAGATACGATCTATCAAAAGTTGGCAGATGGAGGATGGGCCAGCGCTTACCAGCGCTGAAGTCAAAAGTCAAAAGCCAAAAGTCAAAAATTGACGACGAAATAATGCCGAAAGACCGGGTTTTGAGACCAGAAGATGTTGTAGAGGTGCTAAAGGAGATTATTCGGTTAAATAATAATCCAGAGTCAAAACCAGATGAAATTGATCACTTAGGCAACAGAAGGGTAAGAACTATTTCCGAGTTTTTATTGAACCGCTTGAGGGTCGGTTTAATGAGAATGGAAAGAATTGTCAAGGACAGGATGTCAACTTTGGATGTCAGTATGATTACGCCAGCCCAAGTGGTTAACCCTAGGCCAGTAATGGCAGTCATTAAAGAATTTTTCACTTCTTCTCAGATGTGTCAGTTTATGGACAATGAGAATCCCTTAGCCGAGTTAGAACATAAAAGAAGATTGTCAGCTACTGGGCCCGGCGGTTTAACTAGAGAGCGGGCTGGGTTTGAAGTAAGAGATGTTCAACCCTCTCATTATGGCAGGATTTGTCCGATTCAAACCCCAGAAGGACCAAATATTGGTTTAGTTAATCATTTAGCCTCTTTTGCCAAAGTTAATCCTTATGGTTTTATTGAGACCCCCTATTTCAAAGTTGAAAAAGGAAGGGTAACTTCAAAAATTCAATACCTTTCTGCTTTTGAGGAAGAAAGATTTAATATCGCTCATGGCGGCGTGCCCCTTGATAAAGAGGGAAGAATTTTACCGAAGAAAGTAGAGGCCCGTCTTAAAGGCAAACCAGGCGAAATTGACCGGGATAAGATTGATTTTATAGATGTTTCTACTGAACAATGTATTTCTGTCGGTACATCTTTAATTCCCTTTTTGCAAAACGATGATGCTAACCGGGCCCTGATGGGTTCCAATATGCAACGTCAGGCAGTTCCTTTAATAAAGCCGGAAATGCCCTTGGTTATGACTGGTATTGAAGGACGAGTTGCCCGAGATTCTGGTCAGGAGGTTCTAACAGAAGAAGAGGGCAAGGTGATAGAGGCTGATGCCGAACATGTAGAAGTTAAAAGTCAAAAGTCAAAAGTCAAAAGTTATCCTTTGAAAACTTTTATCAGGACTAATCAATATACTTGTTTTCATCAAAGACCGATAGTTCAAAAAGGACAGAGAGTTAAGAAGGGAGATATTTTGGCAGATGGCGGTGCGATTTCTCAAGGACATCTGGCTTTGGGCCAAAATGTCTTAGTTGCCTTTCTTTCCTGGCAGGGTATGAACTTTGAAGATGCGATTGTTATTTCGGAAAGATTAGTTGAAGACGATTATTATGCTTCAGTCCACATTGAGGACTTTACTTGTGATGTCAGGGAAACTAAGCTTGGCCCAGAGATTACTACTTGCGATATTCCTAATGTTTCAGAAGAAAAACTTAAGGATTTAGATGAAGAAGGGATTATTCGGATTGGGGCCGAGGTTGGCCCGAACGATATTTTGGTTGGGAAAATTTCGCCAAAAGGAGAGACCGGTTTAACAGCCGAGGAAAGATTATTAAGAGCGATTTTTGGCGAGAAAGCCAGGGATGTTAAAGACAGTTCTCTGCTGATGGAGCACGGAAAAAGAGGAAGAGTGATCGGTGTAAAAGTTTTTTCCCGAGACGAGGGTTTTAAGCTTGAACCGGGTATTATTAAAAGAATTGAGGTTGAGGTGGCGGCAGTTAGAAAGATTCAGGCAGGAGACAAGCTATCTGGCCGTCATGGAAACAAAGGGATTATTTCCAAAGTGGTGCCAGTAGAAGAAATGCCATTTTTGGAGGATGGAACTCCAATAGATATCATCTTAAATCCCTTAAGCGTTGCCTCAAGAATGAATATTGGTCAGGTTCTGGAAACTCATTTGGGATTATGTGCTAAAAAATTGGGATATGCCGCTGTTTCTCCGGCTATGGCCGGAGCAGTGGAAACAGATATTAAAGAAGAACTTAAGAAGGCTGGTCTTTCTGAAGACGGTAAATTAGTTTTATACGATGGAAGAACCGGATTGCCTTTTCCAGAAAAAATTACAGTCGGCTATATATATATGATGAAACTGATTCATATGGTTGAAGACAAAATTCATATGAGGTCAATTGGACCATATTCTTTAATTACTCAGCAACCCTTGGGCGGCAAAGCTCAGTTTGGAGGCCAGCGATTCGGAGAAATGGAGGTTTGGGCGTTAGAGGGATATGGCGCGGCCAATACTTTGCAGGAGATGCTTACAATAAAATCAGACGATGTCTTGGGAAGAGCAGCAACCTATGAATCAATCTTAAAAGGAGAGCCAATCAGAAACCCCAATATTCCTGCTTCATTTAATCTACTGGTCGCCGAGCTAAAATCTTTGGGTCTAAGCGTGGAAGTCAAAGAAAAACCAAAAGAAGAAAAAATATGAGGGTACAAGATTTACAAGCAATTAGAATTAAACTCGCCTCGCCTGAGGAGATTTTGTCTTGGTCCCATGGCGAAGTAACTAAGCCGGAAACAATCAATTACCGGACTCAGAAAGCAGAAAAAGATGGCCTTTTCTGCGAGAGAATTTTTGGACCGGAAAAAGATTATGAATGTTATTGCGGCAAATACCGCCGAGTCCGCTACAAAGGAGTTATCTGCGACCGTTGCGGAGTGGAAGTAACTAAATCATCGGTCAGGCGAGAAAGAATGGGCCATATAAAACTTGCTTGTCCGGTTTCTCATATTTGGTTTCTGCGGGGGGTCCCTTCTAGAATAGGGATGGTTTTAGATATTCCGATGATTCAGTTGGAAAAAGTGATTTATTTCGCTGCTTATATTATTACCAAGGTTTCAGAAGAAGCAAAGAAAAAAATCTTAGAGGAGATTGAAAGGGAATATAAGTCAAAAGTCAAAAGTCAAAAGTCAAAAGTCAAAGAGGAGTTAAAAGCTGCCAGAGATAAGGCGAGAGAAGAGGTGTTGGCGATAAAGCCCCTAAGAGCGCTTTCGGAGATTGAATATTATGATTTGTCTTTGAAATATGGAGAAGTATTTGAAGCTGGAACCGGGGCTGAGACCTTGCGAAAAATTTTTGAGAAAGTTGATTTAAAAAAAGAAATAAAGGATTTGAGAGAAGAATCCCTAAAAGCAAGTCCAATGATTAGGAGAAAAATTCTTAGAAGATTAAGGTTTTTGCAGGGAATGCTTAAAGCTGGGATTAAACCAGAGTGGATGTTTGTAACTGTTTTGCCAGTTCTGCCGCCTGATTTAAGACCAATGGTTCAGTTGGACGGCGGCCGATACGCCTCTTCGGACCTGAACGACCTTTACCGAAGAGTAATTAATAGGAATAACCGTTTGAAATATCTGCTGGAAATTTCTGCTCCCGAGGTTATTATTAGAAACGAAAAAAGAATGCTCCAGGAAGCAGTTGATGCTTTGGTTGACAATAGTATGAGAAAAGGAATTTTGACCACTGCTACCACTGGCGGTAAACGGCTTTTGAAATCATTAGCTGATATACTTAAAGGCAAGCAAGGAAGATTTCGCCAAAACCTTTTAGGTAAAAGAGTTGATTATTCTGGTCGGTCAGTTATTGTTGTTGGCCCGGAATTAAAACTTCATCAGTGCGGCTTACCAAAGAAAATGGCTCTGGAGTTGTTCAAGCCGTTTGTTATCAAAAAGATTTTAGACAAAGAATTAGCTTATAACGTAAGAGGCGCTTCCAGGTTGATTGAGCAGGAGACTGATGAAGTTTGGGCAATTTTGGAGGAAGTGGTTAAAGATAAATTAGTTCTTTTAAACCGGGCGCCCACTCTCCACCGTTTGGGAATTCAAACATTCCAGCCAGTTTTAATTGAAGGAGAGTCAATTCATATCCATCCAATGGTTTGTAAGGCCTTTAACGCTGATTTTGACGGCGACCAGATGGCTGTCCACCTTCCTTTAAGCGATGAAGCCCAGAAAGAAGCAAAAGAGATAATGTTATCCACTTTAAATTTGTTAAAACCGGCGACCGGTATGCCCGTGGTTGCTCCTAGCCAAGATATAAACCTCGGCTGTTATTGGTTAACCAAAATTAAACAAGGAGCTAAGGGCGAGGGGAAAACATTTTCTAATTTAGAAGAAGCAATTTTAGCTTATGAATACGACACTCTTGATTTGAGGGCTAAGATAAAAGTAAGGATGTTCGGGAAAGAGATTATAGAAACCTCATTAGGCAGAATTTTGTTCAACGAGACCCTGCCCAAAGATTACCCATTTGTCAACGATGTCATAAATTCCAAGAAATTAGAAAGAATTGTCAGCGATATTATTGAAAATTATAAACAAGATATAATTGAAGATACTTTAGATAAAATTAAAGACCGGGGATTTGAAGCAGCAACAATCTCTGGCATTACTTGGGGCATGGACGATTTGATTGTCCCGCCGGAAAAAGAGGGCATTATGGAGACGGCGGAAAAAGAAGTTGAACAAATTGAAAATCATTTCAAGCGGGGGCTACTTTCCAAAGAAGAAAAAAGCAATAAAGTTATTGAGGTTTGGACTAGGGCAAAATCAGAAATTGAAAAATTAGTACCGAAAACCTTACCGGAAATGGGACCTATAGTTTCCATCATTGAGTCAGGTTCCCGGGGTTCCTGGAGTCAGCCCGTTCAAATGGCTGGAATGAAAGGTCTGGTTATTAACCCGGCCGGCCAGATTATTGAGTTACCGGTTAGAAGTTCTTTCAAAGAAGGGTTTGACGTATTGGAGTATTTTATTTCTACTCACGGAGCAAGAAAAGGAACAGCTGATACCGCTCTCAGAACTTCCACTGCCGGCTACCTCACTCGTCGTCTTATTGATGTCTCTCACGAAGTGGTTATCTGGGAAGAAGATTGTGGAGATAAAACTGGTTTTGAGGTATTTAAAAAAGAAGCAGTCGGGATAGGGCAGGATTTTTCTTTCAAAATTGTCGGCAGGGTATCTTTAGAAGATGTTAAAACAGAGAAGGGGAAAATTTTAGTGAAAAAAGGAGAAGTAATTGATTGGAAGACAGCTAGAGAAATTACTGAATTAGGGATTGAGAAGGTAAAAATCCGCTCGCCAATTTCTTGCAAGTCAGACAGAGGTATCTGTCAAAAATGTTATGGCTGGGATTTAGGCTTAAATGAACTGGTTTCTTTGGGGTCAGCTGTCGGGATTGTCGCTGCTCAGGCGATTGGGGAGCCCGGTACTCAGCTTACTATGAGAACTTTTCATACTGGCGGAGTGGCTGGTGGCGGAGATATAACTTTTGGTTTGCCGCGGGTTCAGGAGATTTTTGAGGCGAGAGTGCCGGGCGGCAGGGCAGAGATTTCTAAAGTTGATGGAAAAGTAGTGGATATAACTGCAGAGAGAGTAATAAAGATAGAAACAGGGGGTAAGAAATCAGAAATTGTAGAATATAAAATTCCGGCAAAAACAGCGATTTTGGTAGAGAAAGGCAAGGAGGTCAAAAAAGGAGATCAGCTTTGCGAAGGGAATTTAGATTTGAAGGAACTTTTGAGATTAAAAAACAAAGAGGATGTCCAACGCTATATTTTAAGAGAAATTCAGAGAATCTATGTTTCTCAGGGCGCCCTTATCCACGATAAACACGTTGAAATAATAGTCCGTCAGATGTTTTCTCGGGTTAGAATTAAAGAAGCGGGGGATAGTAATTTTACAGCCGGCGAGATTATTGAACGGTCAAAATTTATTATTGAGAATCAGCGATTAAAGAAAGAGAAAAAAGAAATGGCTAAAGCAGTAGCAATCTTACTTGGGATTTCCCGTGTTGCCCTGACTACTGATTCTTTCTTGTCATCCGCTTCTTTTCAGGAAACCTCCCGCGTTTTGATCAAAGCCTCGCTGGAAGGAAAAGAAGATAAACTGCGCGGTCTGAAAGAGAATGTTATAATAGGAAAGTTGATACCAGCCGGCACTGGTTTTAGGAAATAAAAGATGCTACAATTTAAATATGGCTAAGAAAAGACCCAAGAAATTTAGAGAAAGAAGAACTATCAAGTTTTCTCTACCTCAGGAGACCAAGCAGATTATTTTGGGCGTTTTGCTGATTTTAGCGGCAGTGCTTATTGCCCTGGCTTTTTTTGAGAAATCGGGCAGGGCAGGCAGTATTTTTATGAAAGCAAGCCGCTTTTTGATTGGCGATACGGTCTTCGTTGTCCCTTTGATTCTTATTTTAGCTGGCTTGATTTTTTTAACAAAAAGAGGCGATAACTATTTTTTTAAAAAGAAAGGATTAATTTTCTGGCCAGTTTTTTTAGCAGTAATAATTTTACTTTTAGGCGCAACAGGGATTTTAGGGGCTTTTAATACGACTTTAAGGCGAGGCGGTTTAGTAGGATATTTCATCTCTTGGCCCCTTTTAAGATATTTTGGTTTCTGGGCAGCTCAACTTATTTGTTTGGCCTTTATCGCTATTGGCGGATTGATTTTCTGGCAGTTCTTACATTGGCCTATCCAGAAAGAACCATCCTTTCTACCAGAAACAGAGAAAAAAGAAGATAAACCCTCAATTATTAAGAAGATTTTCGCTCCGAGATTTCAAGTAAGAGAGGTTCCGGATAAAGAAAAAACTGAAGGAATCGAGCTCCTTCGGAAAAAAGAACTCGGTTCCTTGCAGACAAAACCAATGGCTGGCGCTAAGATTTTCTCTTACAAAGTCCCACCCTTTGAATTATTGGAGCCGGACCGCGGAGCGCCAACCAGCGGTGATACCAGGATAAACTCAGCAATTATTAAAAAAACCTTGCAGAACTTTGGTATTGAGGTAGTAATGTCAGAAGTGAATATTGGGCCGACTGTTACCCAATACACTTTAAAACCAGCTGAAGGGATAAAATTATCAAAAATAACCTCTCTTTCCAACGATTTATCACTCGCCCTAGCGAGCCACCCCATCAGAATTGAAGCACCAATTCCCGGGAGATCTTTAGTGGGGGTTGAGGTTCCTAATAAGGTCCGAGCCGAAGTTCGGTTAAGAAGCTTAATTGAGAATCCTGATTTCCAAAAATTTCCTTCTGGTTTGGTAATTGCTCTAGGTAGAGATGTTTCTGGTTTGCCGATTTACGCTGATTTAACTAGAATGCCTCATCTTTTGGTAGCCGGAGCTACCGGCACGGGGAAAACTATTTTTTTGAATTCCCTAATTTCCAGTTTGCTTTATCAGCCGAATACTTCTTTCAAAAGCGCCAGCCCAGAAATTCTAAGATTTATTTTAATTGACCCGAAAAGAGTTGAGTTTCCGGCGTATAACAATCTTCCTCATCTTTTGTGTCCGGTTATTTGCGATGCCGGAAAAGCAGTAATCATCTTAAGATGGCTGACTAAGGAAATGGAAAGAAGATTTGATGTATTATCAGTAGCCAAAACCAGAAATATTAGCAGTTTTAACGAAGTGGCTTTAGGGCAAGGAACAAGCCCCTTACCTTATATTATTCTTATAATTGATGAGCTGGCAGATTTAATGGCAGCCAAAGGCAGAGAAGTAGAGGCGGGGATTGTCCGCTTGGCTCAAATGGCCAGAGCAGTAGGCATCCATTTGATAGTAGCGACCCAGAGACCTTCAGTAGAAGTAATTACTGGCTTGATTAAAGCGAATATTACTTCCAGAATTACTTTTCAGGTTGCTTCTCAGGTTGATTCCAGAACTGTTTTGGACGTAGCTGGAGCTGAGAAGCTTTTAGGATTAGGAGATATGCTTTATGTTTCAGCCGAGATAGCTAAGCCAAAAAGAATTCAGGCTGCCTATGTTTCAGAGACAGAAGTTAAGAAAGTAGTCAAATATATAGAAACAGAAACAAAAGGAACCTTATTTGCCACCGAAGTTGGCGAGGGGTTGTTGGAAGAATTAGAAAGAAGCCCAGAAGAACCAGAAAAAGGAATTGGGGCAAGTTTTGATGAAGCAGACCCCTTTTACGAAGAGGCAAAAAGAGTGGTAGTTGAGGCGAAAAGAGCTTCGGCTTCCTTGTTGCAGAGACGGCTGAGAATTGGTTATGCCCGAGCAGCCAGGTTAATTGATATTTTAGAAGAAAAAGGCGTAGTGGGGCCAGCTGACGGCGCCAAACCAAGAGAGGTTTATGGCGAGGGGGAGATAGTAACCGGCCAACCAGAACAACCCGACCTCCCGGAAGACCAAGAAACCTGGGAAAAAGTTTAAAGTTGACTTTATTTTGTAAAAATAGTATTTTGGAATATGACCTATAAATTTACCACAGTTATAAACAAAGAAGATAAGTGGTATGTTGCTCGTTGTGTTGAGTTGGGAGTGGTGAGTCAAGGTAGGACTATTGAGGAAGCTCAGGAAAATCTTAAAGAAGCAGTTGAGCTTTATTTGGAAGATTTACCCAAGGCCAAAAAACAGCTTCCTAAATACGCGCCCCTAGTTACCACTCTTGAATTACAACATGTCTAGAATTCTTTCAGCGAGGCGAGTTATTAAAATTTTATGCCGAGATTTCGGTTTTTATTTTGTTTCTCAAAAAGGAAGCCATGTTAAATTAAAGAAAAAAATTACTGGCAGAGAAATTATTACTATTGTCCCCCTTCATAAAGAACTGTCTCCCGGCACCTTAAAGGGAGTTTTGGATTTAGCTGAAGTAGATGAGAGAGATTTTTGGGGGAAAATATAGAAATATGGATAACTAACGAAAAAATATGACGAAGAAAAAAGAAGAGCAAAAAAATTTAGAAGAGGCGGTGGAGGAGATAAAGCAGAGGTTTGGTGAGGGAGCAATTATGAAGCTTAAAGAAGCCAGAGCGGTTGATGTTGATGTCATTCCTACCGGCTCTATTTCGTTGGACTTGGCTTTGGGAGTGCGCGGAATTCCGCGGGGCAGAGTAATTGAGATTTTTGGGACAGAGTCAACCGGGAAAAGCACCTTGGCTTTACATATTTGTTCTGAAGCCCAAAAAAAAGGAGGCGTCGCTGCTTTTATTGATGTTGAGCACGCCTTAGATCCTGATTACGCCAGGAAACTAGGAGTAAATGTTGATGATCTTTTGATCTCTCAACCAGATTCTGGCGAACAAGCTCTTCAAATCGTGGAAACTTTAGTCAGGTCAGGAGAAGTTGATGCAATTGTGGTTGACTCAGTGGCAGCTTTAGCTCCTAAAGCAGAAATTGCCGGAGAGATGGGCGAATTCCAAATCGGTCTTCAGGCCAGATTAATGTCCTCAGCTCTTAGAAAATTATCGGCGATCGTGGCCAAAACAAAAACCGCCGTAATTTTCTTAAATCAGACCAGGATGAAAATAGGAGTAATGTTCGGCAATCCCGAAACAACGCCTGGCGGTTTAGCTTTAAAATTTTATTCTTCAGTTAGAATCAATCTAAAAAGAATTGCCCAGATAAAGGCAGGCGACGAGATTATCGGTAGCCGGATTAGGGCAAAAATAGTCAAAAATAAAGTGGCTGCTCCCTTCAAAACCACTGAGTTTGATATTTACTATAACGAAGGGATTTCTTATTTAGCTGATATCATTAATACTGGTTTAAAACTCGGGATTATTAAAAAGTCAGGCAGCTGGTACCAATACGAAGACCAGAAAATAGGCCAAGGCATGGAAGGAGCCAAAACGTTTTTGAAAGAGAATCCTGAGACAGCAGAAAAAATAAAAAAAGCTATTTTCCAGTAGCGGATAAAAGTCCGAGATTTCGGGCTCTCTTTATTGATTTAGCTAATTTTCTCTGGTGCCTTGAACAAAGGCCGGTTTTTTTTCTGGCCCTAATTTTTCCCAAACCAGAAATAAACCTCGAAAGAAGTTCCGGGTTTCTAAAATCAATTTCGCCCCTATTTCTCTGGCAAAAATAACAGTCCATAGTTAAAATGGAATATCTTTTACGTCAATTTCTTCTGGTTTATCTTCCTCAATAATTGGAATATCTTCTTGAGTTGTTGCGGTTTGGGACTGGGTTACCTGATTTTGATTTTGGTCTTTTGGCGATAAACTTTTCGGCGCTAATTGAATATTTTCCGCCACAATTTCCGTTTTATATCTCTTGCCTCCACTATTATCCTGCCAGGATCTCGTTTGGATTCTTCCTTCTACTAAAAGCAAACTTCCCTTAGTCAAATATTGAGAAGCAATTTCTGCCAATCTCCGCCAGAGAACAATATTATGGAATTCGGTTTTTTCTTCTTTTTGACTTGTTTCCTGATTTGTCCAGACGCGATTGGTGGCCAATCCGAAACTGCAAACTAATTGGCCAGAAGGAGTAGTTCTCGTTTCTGGATTCTGAGTAAGTCGGCCGATAAGAAAAACTTTGTTAAGATTCATATTATTCTTTTAATATTTCTTCTATTTTTTTGTCAATTTCTTTTAACTCGACCTTTTTTGGTTCAGTCGTTTTTTGAGGTGTAATTTTTATTTTTTTTATCGGAAGCTCCTCTTTTTTCTTTGCTATTGAGATTAAATAACGGAGAATCTGGTTTTCTTTTTTTAGTTCTTTTTCCAGAATCTCTAATTTTTCCGGCACTAAAGAAAAAATTAAGACCGTTATAAAACCATCCACCTTTTTCTTAATGGGATAGCCAAGTTTTTTTCTTAAAGGCTCTATCGTTTTTTCTATTTTACCTCCTTCTTTGATGATAAAACCGCTTATTTTCTCAATAAGATTTTTAAGGTCTTGTTCAGGAATCTCTGATGAAATAATAAGGGTTAATTCGTAGTTTCGCATACTATATTTTAAATTCTATTATATCGCCATCTCGAACAATATATTCTTTTCCCACGATTTTCCAGGAGCCAGATTTTAAGAATTCTTGCCAAGTAATTACCTTCGCTTTAATAAATTTTTCAGCGAAATCAGTATGAACCTTAGTAGCGGCTTCTAAGATACTGGAGTCTTTTTTCAGGGTCCAGGCTCTGGCTTCTTTACCTCCAGCTATTGTGTAAAAAGTAATCAAGTCAAGGATATTGTAGCAAGCGAGGATTAATTGGTCAAGTTGAGATTTTATTCCCAGTTCCTTTATTTCAACCTCTGATAAATCCGCCATATCCGCTTCGTCTTTCAAGTTTATTTTTGGGAATTCTTCGTTACCCTTGATATTAAAAAGATAGATTTTCGGCTTAGAACTTAGAACATTATCATTCAGCTCTTGGTCTTTCATTTTAAGCTCATTATCTATAATTTTAATATCTTCTTCAGAATGATTATTTTTATCAAAACATCTGACAACCTCTATTACTCCGTCGCAGGGTCTAATATAGGATAAGAATTGGTTTCCCAGTCCCTCGCCTTTATGGGCACCCTTTACCAAACCAGCGATATCTACAAATTCAATAACTGTTTTAGTGACTTTTTCTGACTTCACAATCTGAGCGATCTTTTCTAATCTTTCGTCAGGTACAGCCACTGTTCCGATATTCGGCTCAATGGTAGTAAAAGGATAATCAGCAATAGCCACCTGTTTTTTAGTCAGGGCTTTAAACAAAGTTGACTTCCCAGTATTAGGAAGGCCGATTATTCCCACTGAAAAACTCATAAATTTATGGTATAATAGTTTTATATGAAAGTCAATTCATCAATATTTAAATCCTATGATATTCGGGGGATTTATCCTAAAGATTTGAATGAAGAAATTACCCTTAAAATTGGCCAGGCATTTGTGAAATATAGCGGAGCAAAAAATGTAGTGGTCGGTAGAGATATGCGGTTTTCCTCCCCAGCTCTTTCTAAAGCCCTGACCCAAGGCATTATTTCTCAAGGAGCCGATGTTTATGATATTGGAGAGGTCCCTGTAGAGTGTTTATATTTTACAGTTGGAAATTATAAATATGAAGCCGGCGTTATGATTACTGCCAGCCACAATTCTAAAGAATACAATGGTTTTAAAATAGTTGAGAAAGAAGAAAAGAGAATTAAATTTATAAGCGGTAAAGAGATAGCGAATACGGCTCAGAATGAAGGCTTTCCAAGAGCTAATAAATTCGGAGAAGTTAAAAAAATAGATATTTGGCAAGATTACTTAAACCATATTTTTTCTTTTATTGATACTAAAAAAATAAAATCATTTAACGTTGTAATTGATGCTGGCAATGGTATGGCAGGGAAAGTTATTCCTAAAATTGCTCCCAAACTACCTTTAAAAATTATCCCTTTGAATTTTAATTTAGATGGAAATTTTCCTAGCCATCCTTCAAACCCTTTATTAGAAGGAGTAACTAATCAAATTAGTAGGGAAGTTATAAAAAAGAAAGCGGATTTTGGTTTTATTTTTGATGGCGATGCTGATAGAGTTTTTTTGATTGACCAGAAGGGCAATTTTATTCGGGGAGATACCAGCGGTTTGCTCTTAGCAAAATATCTTTTGGCAAAATACCCTGGAAAAGGAATAGCTTTTAATTTAGTTTGTTCAAAATCGGTTCCCGAATTTATAAAAAAATGGGGCGGGAAACCCATTCGAACCCCAGTTGGATTTCTAAATATTCAAAGTGGGATGTTGGAAAATGATGGAATAATGGGCGAGGAAGTATCGGGACACTATAGTTTTAAAGATAACCATTATGCAGATTCTGGCTTTATTGCTTTTTTGATTTTATTGCAAATAATTTCGGAGTCGGGAAAAAAAGTTTCAGAAATTACAAAAGAGTTATCTCCCTATGCTAAAGGAGCAGAGATTAATTTTGAAGTTGGAGATAAAGAAAAAATAATAAAAAAAGTCCAAGAACAGTTCTTGGACGGCAAACAGGATTTTCTGGATGGAATAACAGTAGAATACCAAGATTGGTGGTTTAATGTTCGTCCATCTAATACAGAACCTCTTTTGCGTTTAACAATTGAAGCTAAAAATCAAGAATTATTGGAAGAAAAGAAGAAAGAGCTGACAAGCTTGATTGAGAAAAATATATAATAAAAATAATAAAATAAAGAAAAATAAAGAAAAAGGGAAGTATTATAATAATTTTAAAATCTGTCGTTAATACGAGCGATCGCTCGTATTAACGACGAGATTAATATGTATAAAAATTATAAAGAAACAACTAAAAATATCCTTCTAACTCTTTTTACAATAGGAGCAATTACAGTTGCAGCTACTTCTCCTTATTTTTTAATAAATATAGCTAGAGCGATTAGAAAAAATAAAAGATACATTAAAAAAGAGATAGAAGAGAGAAAAATTGCCAGAGCCTTAGATAGATTAAAAAATAACAGGCTTATAATTATTTGCGAGAAAGAGGGGAAATTTATAGTGGAACTTACCGATAAAGGAAGAAGGAAAATCAAAGAAATCCAACTTGATAATATGAAAATTGAGAAACCAGTAACTTGGGATAGAAAATGGCGAGTAGTAGTTTTTGATATTCCTGATAAATATAAAAAAAGAGCAAGAGATGCCTTAAGAGAAAAACTTCAAAGAATGAAATTTTATCGTCTTCAAAAAAGTGTTTGGGTGAATCCTTATCCTTGCGAAAAAGAGATTCACTTTTTATGCAAACTTTTTGGTATAACCCCTTTTGTAAATATTATTATAGCAGATAATATTTATAATGATATTAAACTAAGAAAATATTTCGGACTTTTCTAATCTAATAAAAATAACGTCCGGGGAAGCTTGTTCTTAATACAAGCGATCGCTTGTATTAACGACGAGTTTCGAGGGCATCGTTTATCCATTATCTTGTATTTAAAAAATTATTCGCTTTAATAACAATAGAAATATTGACATATTATAGGAGGGGTTTATATTAAAATATTGTGAATTTAATTTAGGTTTATTAAGGTTCTTTTAAAATTTGAAAGGGCATAAAAATGAGTTATCTGAATGAACTTTTTTGTGTTGGTATTCTTTTATTTCTTAGTTTCGGTCTGTTTGCTAAGAGCTTTATACCAACAATATTAGCTGCGTGTTACTGTGAGGCCTATATAATTATTGAAATCATTGTTTTAACTGAAAAATGGAAAAAAGATAGTACAATATTAGTGTCGTTAATTTTTATGGGAATAGCAATAGGCCTACTGATTATCTTTCAAATAAGGAATGAAATAGCAAGAAGAAAAGGAAAAATAGACGATCTCCTCTGAAAATGCAGAGACCTCATTATAAAAACCTCTGTTAAGATACTTAATAGAGGTTTATTTTTATTTGGTTAGATTTAAGATAGGCCTGTTTTTTTGCGGACTTCTTGCATAGTAAATTGGGCGATTGTTTCTGCTCTTTTTTTGCCCAACTTTAAAACTTCTTGAATATAAACTTCTCTAGCTAAAAGCTCTTTTCTTTTCCGGCAGAATGGTTCCAAGGAATTTATCAAAAGTTCAGCTAAGGATTTTTTGAAATAAGCATAACCTTTTCCCTTAAATATTTTTTCCGATTCTTTAATTGATTTTTTGCTGAATAAACTGTAAATTGTTAGAAGATTGGAAACGCCAGGCTTTTTTTTCGGGTCGTATTTAATTTGTTTTCCAGTGTCAGTTACAGCTGACATTATTTTTTTCTTGATTTCTTCAGGCGTTTCAAAAAGAGAAATATAACTTTGAGGACCTAATGATTTTGACATTTTTTGTTTTGGATTATTCAAAGACATAATTTTTTCACCTATTTTTGGAAGGAGAGCTTTTGGTTCTGGGAATAATTCTCCAAAATGTTGATTGAATTTTCTGGCGATTGCTCTGGCTAATTCAATATGCTGAACCTGGTCTTTGCCAACTGGCACTGCCTCAGTTTTATAGAGCAAAATATCAGCTGCTTGCAGAACCGGATAAATCAAGAGGCCAGCATTTACATCTTTTTTAAACTGTTTTGCTTTTTCTTTAAATTGGGTCATTCTTTGCAAATCTCCGATTGGGCAGACAGTATTTAAAACCCAGCAGAGTTCGGTATGTTCTTTAATTTCTGATTGGACAAAGAAAATGCTTTTTTCAGGATTGATGCCGGCTGCAAGATAAGCAATTGCAGTTTCTGAGATATTTTTTTGGAGATTTTTTGGTTCATAAGGGACAGTTAATGAATGCAAATCAGCAATGAAAAAAATACACTCATTTTTTTCTTGGAGCAGAAGCCATTGTTTGATAGCGCCTAAATAATTTCCTATATGAATTTGGCCGGTTGGCTGAATACCAGATAAAACCCTCATATGAATTTTAAATTTTTTATTTTAAACTTCAATTACCACAGGCAGTATGATTGGTCTTCTCTGGGTTCTGGAAAAAAGGAATTGGCCAATTTTGTTTCTGAGCTCATCTTTAACATAAACCCAGTTTACTGCTCCTCCGCTTCCAGCTGCTTTATCAACAATACTAATTACTTTTTTCCTGGTT
>Ga0172362_10001739_pt1 | contig 18738 bp, 8 predicted proteins | sample LakKivs1_kivu2a2_FD_114534 | JGI IMG/M metagenome (GOLD analysis project Ga0172362, IMG submission 114534) | Sediment microbial communities from Lake Kivu, Rwanda - Sediment s1_kivu2a2 | ecosystem: Environmental > Aquatic > Freshwater > Lake > Sediment | place: Rwanda: Western Province, Lake... | reverse complement strand
GTTCAAGCCAAGGTTGCGGACAGTAGCGTTCAATGTCGCCGAAACATTCGGAGCAAGAAAATCAGGCACTCCAAGAGATACAGCTAATTCATGTTCAGGTGTAACGGTCATCCAGTGAATCGTATTCTTGAACATTGCCTGGCAGTCTGCGTTCCAGGTCCAATCGTAGTCTCCTCTTCCATTCCAGAAAACAACCTTTCCAAGCGACACATCGGCTGCGATAATCTTGTCGTAGCCATCTACCAATTCTGCCACGGTAGCTGCGCCTCTGGCAGAATCCGCCTCTGCTTGGTCACAGTCGCTGTACAAGCCTCCAATATAGTATCCAGCGGGAAAGCTTCCATAGGGACCATTCATAACGGGATGTGCCTCATCAACCACGCGCAGTTCAGGTCGCCCCACATTGTCACCCAAGGTCGCTGAGCGAACAACATCTGCCAAAAGGGCATCACCGACAAGGCAATCAAAGCCTGTAACCATGAGGCCACCACCATTAGATAGATATGAGTCAAGCGCCGTCGCTTCCTCAGTTGTTATCCATCTGTATTCTGTATAGAAGACTACAGCCTTATAGTTCAGCAGTAGATTCAGGTCGGCGGTGTATAGGTAAGCATTGTTATTGTTGTATACATCATAGTTGATACCCATTGAATCCAACATGTATGTTATAGCTGACAGTTGAGAGTAGGCAGATATCAAGGCGACTGCAACGACTCGAACGTTCACCATCTGGGTTTTGATGTTGTTTTCTACGTATTCTTCACCTACGACTGGCGGGGAATAGATTGTCAAGTTGTAAACGCCTTCTATTGTCGGAGCCCACGTATAGTTCAGAGTGTAGAAGTCGCCGCTGACCAATTCGGGAACTACTTCTGACGCAACTGGGCTACCGTTGATAGCCAGCTGCAAAGCGACTTCTGCTTCGCTGCTTAACCCAATATTATACACGGTCGCGTTCAAAGTAGTGTTTGTATCCGGTGATAGCCTTGCCGGAGCCTCTAACATCACGGCAAGGTCATGTTCACATTGGAATCCTAGTGGAACGTTTGTTGCTGTCAACACCAGATGTGCAAGGTTGTAGGAACTTGGCGAACTCATGGCTATCCATAGCCCCGAGGCTTTATCATACCAGAAAGTGTAGATCACGCCATATTGTTCTAGTTGTATTTCCCAACAATCTATTGGGAAACCTCCGACCATAATTATTCCACTGTCACCTATTGTAGCGTTGCCCCAAAGGAGACTTATTGTGGAGCCTATTGTGAGGCCTGTTTCTATCCATCCGGGATACCACATGCCCGTCCAGTAGACGCCGCTGTCACTTTCCACCATTCTGGTGAAAGTGTTGACTATCATCCAACCAGTCTGTGTGTAGTTGCTCTGGTCTTCCATCCGAATCGTGATGTTTATCTGGTAGGGAGAAATGTAACTCAGGTAGGTGAAATCCCACAACCCTGCGAAGGTTTCTTCGCTTGTGCTCGTGTCGATATAATACAGTGTGTAGTTGGCATATTGACCTTCAGTCGGATGAATCAATGGATGCTGGACTTCTACGATCTTCGTCGCTTTGTTATTCACAGTGAAGGTCTCGTTCTCAACAGGCGGAGCATAAGCTGTTATGTTGTAGGTTCCTTCGCCTGCCGGAGTCCACGCATAGTCGATAGTGTAAGACTCACCCGTCAGAAGTTCAATCGATTCAGAGCCAACTACAGAGCCATCAATCAGTAGGTAGAACTCTACACCGGTTTCGTTATTCAACCCTCGGTTTTGAACAGTAGCATTCAGCATTGCTGAGTCGCCCGGCTTGATGAACTGTGGAACGCCTAACGAGACTGCTAGGTCGTGGTCATATTGGGGGGTTCTAGCCCATTGCATCGTATTCAGAATTATTAATTGAATATTGGTGTTGCTCCAGTGAGAGTAGTCCCATATGTGCACAATATGCCCAGCTGTCAAGGGTTCATAAGCTGACACGTACGCCAGGTTCGGTATCGTTACGTCTTCAACTAGCATGGTATAATATGGGTACGCGCTTGTTCCGGTTAGGGTTCCAACTCTATAGTCAGCATCTCCGGACGCGCCATAAATGATCTGACTCACTGTGTACCCTTCTGTAATGGGGTGTTCAGCAAATATCCTCGCTTGATAACTTGTTCCATAGTCCCAATAAACGTAGTAACCATTACTGCCAGCAGATTCTGGTGGAAGAATTCCAGCGTAACAAAGGAAGCAGATTGAGCTGTCAAAGGCAACAATGCCGCCTCCATTTGACCAGAATTCAAAAACGTGGGGAACGGCTGCATCACTGGGAACGTTATCCACCATTACAAAAACGTCGAAGAACCCCAGATTTCCATTGATGATCTCTGTGTTTGTGACAGATTGTGCGAAAAAACCTTGCGTATTCAAAGCATCCACGAGTGTCTGATAATCATTGCTCCAGCCGCCCATGAAATAGGAGGGCACCTCATAAGAGTTGAGAACGGCTACTCGCGCGATTACGTAACAGACTTTGACGTTAACAGAAGCAATATTGTTTTCACTTGACTCCTCGTTTGCCACTGGTGGAGCGTAAGCTGTAACATTGTAAAGTCCTTCAGCAGAGGGTGCCCATGAATATGTTATCTTGTAGGCCTCTCCCACTAGAAGCTCTTGAATCGTCGCGGAACCAACAACCACACTCTCAATCATTAAACAGATTTCCACATTGGTCTCGTTACTCAATCCCAAATTGAAAACTGTGGCATTCAACAAGACGGTTTCCTGTGGCTGAAGATGCGCGGGAGTCTTTAGGGAAACAGCAAGCTCATGTTCTGGCCTATGATACCTTGACCACACAATTGTATTGTAAAGCAACTGTAAATGATGGTGGTAATACGGCGGCAAGATCTCAAGCCATGGAGAAATGTAAACTAGGCCTCGATAAGTCACTATTGCACTTTCTTGGTAATGGCCTAATGCTAGATACTCACCGCCCTCCAATTCATTTTGGTCCCACCGTCCGTCGCTAGGAAGTGCTGTTCCAACCTGTGGAAACACTAGCGGATTTGGAACCTTGGCGAATATGGGATGTGTAGTGTTCACTAAACTAAGCAGGTCTGTTCCAGCTGTATTCCAGCTGGTGGTTTCGCTCATCCCAAACAGACACGCTAGCTTGTTGTTGTTGGGGACCCATTCATAGAGCGTCCCAGCGGTGGCTACTAATCCGTGTCCTTCGTGGACGTATATTGTTACTGCTTCGATTTCAGAGTCTGTAAACTCCCAACCTGCATATGGGTCGTACGCGCATGATATGATCAGTACGTCTGCTTCTGTGCTGGCAATGTCTTCGTAGGTTATGTCTTCCTTGTTCAGTGTTGTATAGTCAATGTAAACCATAGTATCGCCAAACAAATGCCACTGGTTGTTCAGCAATTGCCAGTTAGTGACTGCCTCGCTGATGATGTTGCCTGCAGAATGCAACACTACGGCTTTTACGGGGAATCCAACGTAAATGCACTTCCATAGGACATTGTTTTCTATGCTTGTTTCTCCTGGCACTGGCCACAAGCAGAGGGTAATATTGTATGAGCCTTCAACTGCCGGATTCCACGTGAGGCTGACATTTGCCGAGTCTCCACTGGCCAAGAAGCTCAGCAATGCAGAGTCCACGATCGTGTCATTTGCAAAGAGTTGAGCCGTTACGTCGGTTTCGTTGTTCTCTCCAAAATTCAGCACGGTAGCATTTATGATTCCTAAAGCACTGGGTTCCAGATAGAGTGGGGTCTCCCAGTCGTTAGCAATAAGCTCATGGGCTGGTGGAAGTTGTTCAACAGCTTTTCGGGCGTTTATTCTTCCATATCCATAGTAGACATCGAAGCCTGGATCGCCCAAATCGTCAGCAGTGTATCGTAACCAAAGCCTTAGCCATTCTCTTGTCTTTTCTGTATGTAGACTCCATACGAGCGCAGCTATGCCTGAAACGTGTGGAGCAGCCATGGACGTGCCGCTCCAAGACTCGTAGCCCCATGGGACCGTTGAGTAAATGTTTACTCCTGGAGCCGCCAGTTCGATCCAGTCGCCCCAATTGGAAAACGAAGCCTTGTTGTCATATTCATCCGTTGCGCTAACGGCGATAACCTCGTCGTAGCCTGCTGGATATGCTTTCACATTTGTGTTGTCATTAGCTGCTGCTGCAATTACCAATACTCCAGAGTCATAAGCATATCTGACTGCTTCATGTACCAGTTCGCTGTAGCCATATCCAGCCAAACTCATGCTGATGATATCAGCTCCACTGTCAGTCGCGTGTGTAATGCCACTGGCCACCCAATCCCAATAGCCCCCGCCTCCGCTATCGAGGACTTTCTCAGACATTATTCGAACCTGCGCTAATCCGGCTATGCCTATGTCGTTGTCGAGGGTTGCGGCGATTATGCCCGCGCAATGTGTTCCATGCCCATGGTCATCCATCGGGTCATTGTCATTGTTCACCCAGTCATATCCCAGTGCAACATAGTTTGCTGCGAGGTCAGAATGAGTATAGTCGATTCCCGTGTCGACGACGGCCACGAGAATACCGTGGCTTCCGATTGTCGTGTTCCATGCCCAATCAGCCTCTGTTTTTCGCGGTCCCCATTGATTTGTCCAGTATGGATCATTTGGCGCGAATTGCGTTTGAACCTTCATGTTAGGCTCAACGTAACTTGCCAAGCCAGCATTATATGCTTCCTGGGCGAAAGCTGCAGCAGAAGACAGGAAAAGCTCAACCACAACCGCTTTAGGCTCACCTCCAATAGAAACCTTGTTAACAATTTCTGCTTGGTGCTTGGCAAGCATTCTATCCAAGTCTAGTAAGCTTGAAGGCTTCTCGCTGTTAACCCCGACTATCAGCCTTGTTTTGTTTCCGTTCAAATAGGCGAAGTTGCTCCATTCGCTCGTATCATCGAAGTTGCAGTTGTCTCCCATGTTTAGTGTGGCTTGATTAAGGTCTTCTGAAGTTCTGCTTCTTTCAGCATCTGGCTTACTTTCAAAAATATTGCACCAACTGGATTCAAAACCATTGACTTGGCTCACATCATTATTCTCTTTAGAAAGAGTCGCTTCTCCTGTTTCCTCCAAAGAACCTTTGGAAAGCACACTGCCCTCATCATTATTCGCCAGTGAAGGTCGTATGAAAAACGCCAAATTCAGCGTGCTCATAAGAAGCAATACTAACATTATTGAACCGAATATTTTCTCTTTCATTCTCCTTTCTCCTCTCAGTTCTGAAGAACGCATAAACTAGTCGAACGTCAATGTTACCTAGGATTACCTCATCATATAAGTTTTGTGATAAAATCTTCTATGCAATAAGTAGATGAATCCAAAGAACTGCTCAATGTGGGCGGTTGAGCCTTTATGCACTTCTTATCAGTTCAAAGCCAGTTTCGCTGAGATTTCCCATACGCGTAGTCACTCCAGAGTTTGCACACCTTATGCTGCGAGTATGCGCTACTGCTTCATAGAGACAGAATTGGGCACAGAGATAGCTACAAGCAACGTATACACTAGACTTGTAAGATCAAACCCGCTAGTCCCCCTTGCATACGAAGATGCGCAAATGCAGAATGCTTCAGCACATGAGAGTATTCTTGCATCGAGATTTGGTCCCGAGCTGCGACTCAATCGTCATTTGTTCAAAAAAGAAAAATGGAAAAAACGGGGCTATGGGCGTGTTTTTCCGAAGTTTCTGCTAGGGACGTTTATGTCTCGGTAGTCGATTATGCCGTCTTCTACTATGTCGCTGTTAGGGTCCCATTCCGGGTCGCCCAACGTCTTGCCGAACATCCGAGATACTCGGTTGATGTCTCTGTAGTCCACGATGCCATCGTCGTTCAGGTCGCCAGGAAAGACTACTTTGACGACGCCGTCAACGAAGGTATTGTCTCCAGTGTTTGTTTCGTTGGGAACTGGCCAAGCGTAAGCGCTTACAGTATAATTGCCGTAGGCGAAGCCTGCAGTGTTCCACGTGAATGTGAGGGTTGTGTTTTCCGCTGGGTTCAGAGTTGTTTGCTGTTCTCCAATCACGTAAGAGCCGGTAACGTTAACCGCGTACGCGGTAACATTGAATGTCTCTGTGAAATTGCCTTTGTTCTCAGCCGTCGCGTTCACACGCATAGTGTATCCTTCGCAGACCACGGGCATAGGCAAACAACCAGTTTTGGAAGTAGTGACGTCAGTGACGGCAACGTCATGCGTTCCTAGAGGCGAGGTCACTACGGCAGACTCTATCACCGCGAAAAACGGTGGTGCAGGCCACCAGCTTGCAAAGTCCACGAGCATCAAGTTTCCGCCTGGGCACGGCGGCCACGGCGGCGTTATCTGTGTCACGTTGTAGATGTCCTGTGAAACATACTGGGCGTCGTTGTGGGTTACGTAGGGTGGCTCAGGCGGAGGATGCCCATGCGGAACCGGGATTCGCCCTTCTGGGATTAGGCCCGACTCGAACGCGTCTTGAACGGGATCACTCAGCGCAAGTTTGACGTTGATTGAATCGACCCCTGCAACTGTTACGTAGTGTCCGCCAGGCTCTCTGTACCAGTTCCCGCCGTCGAAATACCAGTAGCCAACTAGCAGAACCACGTCTTGGCACTTCTTCACTTCCTCTTCGATGAAGAAGAAGTCAGGTTGCATAACCGTGTGCTCGTAGAACAGCCCTGTCATGCCCATATTCGCCTGTACAAGCATCAAGTCATTCATGTCGATATAGTTGTCTGCAAATGGCGGATACGTGATTGAGGCTGGGAATATGTCAGCAGCCAAGTCCCAGTTAGGTGCGCCCGGCGAACTGCCATAAGCGTCCAGCACGAGCATCTCGTCAAGCGGATCAACGATGCCGTCACCGTTTACGTCACCCTGTGGGTTCACTCCAGTCCAAGACAAGTAGTGAGCCAGCCCGGCTTCCATGTCATGCACGTCTGTGCCTGAGTGACCACCAAGTCCTGTTCTCAGCCCGTCCGTATCCATGAGATAAGCGAGGTGTTCAACTAGCCAAGGTACATTTTGGGCGTCATGATCATCCCATTGTCCATATGCTTGAACTAGCGGGAATCCATCATTGATCGTTGGTGGAGGTATCGTGCCCGGCTCGTATTCTGAGTCAAGCCACCAAAGCGAATTCGCAACAGCTACAGGTCCACAGTGACTCCATTGCTGCCACAGGTCTTGCCATATGTATGTTCCCCATTGTCTCTGGTCAAAGTCAGGCATGCCGCTTGGAACATAGTCAACGTAGTTTCCCTTATAGTACCATGTGTCTCCTGGTGTGAACTCCTCAGCTGTGACGTTCCATGGCGGTGGCGTAGGTGGCGTCGGGACAGGGTCAGGAACAAGGTCTATGTGGAATTTGTCAATGCCGTCTGTCGAGTCAACGTGGAATTCGACGCCTGCCCATTCAGGCGGCCACGTTATTCTCCACCAAGAGCAAACCGTTGGAAGGTGCCCTTGAGGCGACTTCACTTGGAACCAGTCGCATGGCGAGATGCCGACAAACTTCTTTTCGGCCGCCATCAGTAAGTTCGGTGGAATCTCCATCGCACTTGGCAGTACTGTGTCTATGTGGAACAGGCCTGTGTCAATGTCTGACTCGTCAACGTGAAATTCCACATCGTCCATTTCTGGTCTCACTATTCTCCACCACGTGCACGGTTTGGGAGTAGCAGCTAAGTCGGTGACTCTGAACCAACTGCATGGTTCTAACGTTGTTATCTTCTGCCTGACTCTTACGGTGTATGACATGGGAATGTCAATTCCGCCAGCTGGACTTGTCTCATCCACGTGGAATGTACCGTCACCTGGAGCAATGTCTATGTGGAATTCTAGACCCGTGGGCTCGCCTGTGTACGGATCTAGCACTTCCCACCATGTGCACGGTTGGTTGAAGCTTGGAAGGTCAAGTATATAGAACCAGTCGCACGGGTTGATACTTGTGACTTTTCGTCTAGCCTCTATCATGTGCCATGGCCAAGGCAGTATGTATGGTCCATTTATCATCTCGTCTATGTGGAATTCGCAGCTCTCGTTTGTAAGATCTACGTGAAATTCAACACCTGTTGGGTTAAGCGTTTCTGGATCCATTATCTCCCACCAACTGCACGGTGCAGGATACCAGCCGCTGGGCCAATGAACAACATAGTACTGACATGGTTCTATCACATCTATCTTCTTTTCTGCCAAGAAGGGTGCACCTGGTGGATACGGGTATGGGATCGGTCCTGGATAGACCATGTCTATGTGGTACTCTGGGAAAGGCACCGAGCCGTCTATGTGGAATTCAATTCCTGTGGGGTTTCCTTGAGGGTCGAGCACTTCCCACCATTCACATGGCCGCGGCATATAGTTGAAAGGAGGCTGTAGCTGAATGACGTCGCACGGTTCCAGAATTCCGTTCATGTCGAACATTTCTACGAACTGCACTATGATTCCTGACGTAAAGCCCATTGAGACGCCTGACCAGAAGGACATGTCGACCGCGCTCTGGAAGTTTATGACTTCGCCTGTTGTGAAACTCATTGTATCGCCTGGTAAAGCAGTGGTCTTTTCGAATGGGTATGCTGAGATAAGGCTGAATACCATTAAAGCGATTGATGTCAAAGCGATAGCCTTATAACTAGCTCTTTTCAAGTTCTCCATTCTCCTCTTAATTTAAGCAAATATACTATCATCGCTCAGACTAATTAAATCTTCTGAAAAGTAGTTCTATATACAAGAACCCACAAAGCAATGGCTGTTATCATGAAACACAAGCGCGCTACTGCCGAAAATTAACTCTGTTACGTGTGTAGACTTTCAGAAAAAGGACTAGCCCCGTGGAAAAGAATGCGAGTAGCAGCCAAAGGTTCAATCCTTGAAACTCTGTGATTATGACAATTTCGTGTGCCGAGTGCTCATACTCTAGGTATATCCATCTGTAGACGCCATCATCGAACAAACTATAGTTTGCATATGTGACCTCAGTCGAACCGTTATCAATAACAACCCTCAGTTCAGGCTCTATTAGTGTGTGTGGAACCCGAACTCTGCAAAAGCCGACAGTATCGTCGGAGCCTTCAACGGTCAAGACCAGCGTATGCGAATCGTCTTCAAACGTCATTTCGCGAACCGTAGAGTTGCTTATTACCACCACTTCGTCTGAACTCGCTTCGCCCTTGATCTCAAGATTGTTGCAGAAGCCTGAGAGTGGGTTGTGGTCTCTATTCTTTGCGTCAATCAAGTATTCGTCATCTGTTATCCCATTTCTATTAGCGTCCGAGTTCAGATGGTCGCTCCAGAAGTTGCCCTCAACACCATCATCCCAAGCATTCTGGTTTGAGCTCACTAGGTCCACTTGTGCGTCATTTTGGATGAAGTTGTTTCTATAGATCTGGTTCGAGTGTGCAACGGACAGCCGAATCCCAAACATGCATCCCTCAAACGTGTTGCCTTCAACACGGTTCAAACTGGCCTCGTACAGTGAGATCCCCTTTTCTCCCGCGACTAGCTTATTGCCTTTCACCGTATTGTTAGTTGATCTCTCAAGACGAATGCCCACCCAATTATTTTCACAGAAATTACTGTTTAGAGTGTTGTTACAGGAATCAAGAAGGTCTATGCCATAGTTGTTTCTTGATGTGGTTACGTTTTCTACGCGAGAATCTGTAAGGTTGTAGCAGAATAGGCCTTGGCCGCTTCCAGTCAGGTTGAAGTCTCGAACGGTAACATTAACGCAGTTGATCAGGTAGAGAACGCTAATAGACTCGGCCGCGTCAAAGACCCGGTTTGCGTCACCGATAACATAACGGATAGGCTTCCCCTCGATCTCGTTAGTCACATCTATGTCGTTGTCGAAGTTCTCATAGTCATTGCCAAAGACACCGAAGCTATACGTATTATTGAGCATCATGTTCCTTCTTAGAGTGTTATTGCCTGAGTACCAAAGCCAAATGCCGTTCTCAAGATTAGAGTTTACTATGTTATCTTCAAGACTGTTCCTCTCCGAAAAGAGCAGATATACTCCGATACGATTGCCAACAAAAGCATTGAAGCTTATGTTGCCAGCAACTGAGTGGTCTAGGAGAAGACCACAATCGTTCCCGTAAGGAGGATAGTTTGAGCCGCTGTTTCTAACGGTGAAACCTGCAAAGCCAACGTTATCAGCCCCAACCGTCACGACAGTCCCAATGCCGTCGCCGTCGATTATCGTATGCGATTGATTCTCTCCCAGAAGAAAGACAGACTTGTTCAACGTTATGTGTTCGTAGTAGACGCCTGCCTTCACCATAATTGCATGTCCATCTTGTGTTTCAGGCGAAGCCACGGCTGACGTGATTGTCAGGAAGACCTTTTCTGTATCTGCGTTGATGATGGAGCCGTAAGGGTGCAGAAGTGGGTAGCTGTCCTTCTGAGTCGGGTTCAGGCTGTAATAATCGTCTCCTATCCCATCATAGCCCGTTTCATTCTGGAAACTGCCCGTCTTCAAGTCGGTTCCGTTGTATCTGCTCCAGTAGTTTCCTCCGGAAGGATACCCATCATCCCATGTAATGCCGCTCAGGCTTAAGATGAACGGTGACGTGTTGTTGATGAAGTTGTTGTGGAATACTCTGTTGCCTGTAAGGGTGAGGTTATCAGGCATCTCAGCAATCATGCCGTCATAGGAGCTGTTGCACACGTTATTCTCGAAAACCTCATTGTAAGTGCATGGCGTGTAGAAGCGTATGCCTTGACTGTTCCCCTCAAGCAGATTCCTCGCAACAGCGCAACCTGTGGCGTTCTGAAGATGAACCGCCCCCACGCAGTCTGATACGTGATTATTTTCCACCGTGCAGTTTGCCGAGTTCTCTACTCGGATGCCGTACATTGTTGGCTGCGTCATCACACCATCAATAATGTTTCCCCTAACCGTCGAACCCCGCGAGTAGTTGAGCCTAATGTTGTGACAATCCTTGAAGAAGTGATTGTCTTCTATAGTGCAGTGGTCAGCCATGTACACGTAGATTCCGTGTCTAGTCCAGCCATAGCCGCTGTGTTGCAGTACAAAGCCGCTGATTGTGACATTGTCAGCAGTTATTTCTACAACAGTGCCGCTACCATTCCCATCAACCATTGTCGCGAACCTGTTTTCAGCTATGAGAGATACTGTCTTGTTGACAATCAAGCGTTCATAGTACGTACCCGATGGAACAATTATTGTGGCCCCAACAGGGGCATCGTTGATAACCTGCTGAATTGAAGCGGAATAACCTGTGTAATTCTCGCAGTCAGGATTCATGATCTTGTACAGAGGCTGTGACAAACTCTTACAAGCCACATCGGACGGTGTAAGAGTAATGTGCAAAACTGCAAATGCGATTATAATGATGAGGAGACCAGCACAAACTATAGATCTCTGCACTAGCGAATTCAACCCTTTTGTGATTCTCACTGCAAATGAGGAAAAACAATGTAAAAAGGTTTTTGAACTCAATTCGTTTCGTCTTAACCCTAATATCCCATCATTACCAGATTGACTCTCAGTCTGCATACATACGTCAAATGTGGTTTAACAGTTCAATTACGTCGCACAAAAGCCAGACCTCGTACAGTGTGACCGCAAGCCCGATCAACTGAGAGAGCAGGATTGAAAAAATCAGTAGAAAGCAAGCTTCCATTTCAACTAGTCAAGCACATCTGAAAGCCCAACACTGTTAGTTCCACAAGAATCCCCACTAGCCACATACACAATGGGCTAAGAAAAGCGAAAGCACGCTTCATCGATAGCTTCGCCATTCAGATTCGTAACCTTGGATGACCCGAGTAACGTTCCCACAGCTAATGGTTTGACACCATTCACGTGCGCTTCAGCGTGCTAGGCAGAGTAACCCATAAGATTATGGTAGTTCTCAAACCGGATCAACAAATCGGATGTGAAACTGACCCTGCGTCAACTACTATTCACAATACCAACGATATGCAAAATGAAAGCTTCAAACCAAGCATACAGGTGCGAAGCCTGCATGTTCAGAAATCACGCAGGATTCGTGAACTACTGAAACTGCGAAAGACCAAAAAAGGGAATGATATACTTACATCCGGTCGAACATGACTAAAGCCAGAACAAGGAGACAATTATCAATATATGGGTTAATTGAAAGCAATTAGCTGTTTAGGCTTGTTTTTATGGGAGCAAAAAAAGGAAGGGGGGTTAGCAGGTTTGGCCGAAGCGTTTAGCGACGATGAAAGCGTCTTTCATGTCGATTAAACCGTCTCTGTTCAGGTCGCAGTCAGGGTTCCATCTTTGGTGTCCTGGGGTGGTGCCGAATGCCATGGCTACCTGGCTAATGTCTCTGTAGTCGATTATGCCGTCGCCGTTTGTGTCGCCTGCGATATGAATCTTCACACCACCGTCGATGCACGTGTTGTTTGTCAATTCAGTCTCATATAGGACTGGAGTTGCATACGCACTGATCGTGTAGTTGTGGCAGTATGGGACGCCTGTCGTATTCCAAACGAAGCTCAGCACAGAGGTAGCGTTGGGCTCAAGATAGACACTCTGCAACGCTATGACGTTTCCGTCGTAGTACACGGTTACGGTGAAGTTTTCTGCGGCTTCTCCCAGATTGGCGACCGTGACATCTATCCCCACGAGCCATCCCTGACAAGCATGGTCTGCAGAGGTTGTTACACCAGTCACGGCGACATCATGGGTCAGCGCCGGAACAACGTTGACTGTTTGCCATGTTGAGTCTGATAAGCCCTCGCTGTCCTTGACAGTCAATGTGACGTTATATGCGCTTACGCTACCGAAAACGTGAGTCAGGATGGGATCTGTCGTTAGAGTAACGTTTCCATCTCCAAAATCCCATAGGTATTCAATGATGGTGCCGCCGTTGGGCGCCGAGGTTGAAGCGTCGAATTCAGCTTCTTCACCCACTTTTGGTTCAGGAGGTGTACAGGTGAAGCTTGCCATCGGTGGCTCGACAGGGTCTCCCGAAGGCGCATTAAGCCAAGGATAGTACAGAACGTAGTCACCGACATCGTCGCCTGATCCATAGTGCGGACCATACGGTTGTCCCATGTACATCCAGCTTGTTTCATGGCAGGGGCCACTTGCGTCGCCCCACCAGTTGTAGCAAGCGTCAAAGACATAGTATGTCGGGTTTGTTGTCCAGTTTTCCGGAGCTGACCAAACGCCATAGAGGTTGTCAGAGAAACTGTTGTAGTGTGCATATGAGAATTCGTTTGACACTATCTCTATCGCTTCATAGTTGTCATGTATGGTGTTGTAGGTAATCGATACTTTTGAGGGAAGCAGCGCTAGGTTGTAGTAGTCTGCCCATTCTCTCCAAGTGTCCACGATTATAGCGCCGGAAGACCACAATGGACTCGGATGCGTGTTACTACAGTTGTAGATCTCGTTTCCTTCTATGCCTGCCATAGATGGGCCACTGTAATCCTCGATTTCGATACCATAGTTGACTTGATCGTCTAAGCTGTACACCTGGCCTATCACTTTGTTACCGACTATCGTCATGGTTGCATTGTTGGAGTAGATGCCGATTCTTCCAAAATCATGTATGGTACAGTTTTCTATGCGCAGAGTGGAGTTGCTCCAAGACGCGATGCCTGCACTATTCATGTCGCCAACTGTGTTTGGTGATACCACGCACTGTTTCACTGTTCCACCAGAGTTTTCATAGAGAATTCCGTAACTCTTCACCGGACCCAAACCGCTGCCTTCTACGTCAAAGCCTTCTAGCACCACGTTTGCCGCGTTTTCAACGAAGATCACGGCTTCTCTGTTACCAAAGTCTGTTGCGAAAAGCTGGCTTCCTGTGATCACAGGCGTGCTGGCAGCTTTGATTGTGAGATTCTTGTTGATGTACAAGGCACCCTCGTAAGTTCCGTCATGAACTACTATCGTGTCGCATGAGCTTGCTTCGTCTATGGCCTCTTGAATAGTCGTAAAATCGGCATTAGGACACTGGAATCTGTCATCATCAACTGTCCAAATCACGCCCACAGAAACTCTAACCTCATCAATTATTCCGTCAAAAAATCTTGGAAATCCTTGTTCGGGCAAGTAACAACTGATTCGGAGATTAGCTGTACCTGCATATATTACACCTGGTGGATAGGTGCGCACATTATCCTTGATTCCGTTTATGTACAAAGCCATATGAGTGGCATTTGATGCGGCAGCAACATGAGTCCACGTGTTTTCAGTTATGTTGGTGTTAGATAACATGTAATAGAAATTGTTGCCGTTATAGCTAAGTGCAAATAGTATCTTGTTCATGTAGCCATAGCCACCCAGACCCAAATAGTATGAACTGTTTAGAGAGCTATGGTTGTATTTGGCAACAATTACCTGAAGCTGAGTCATAGAACGAGGGTATATCCATGCTTCCAATGTGATTTTCCCAGTAATATCCAATGAAGGTGAGTCTGGCACATCTACATAGTTGTCTATACCGTCAAAATCCAATGCTTTGCCAAATTTTCCATCTGTCCATATTGCTCCACCGCATATTGCTCCATGGTTATCATACCCACTGACATCATAAGCAAGTGATCCTACTCCTTCGTCGAAGTGCCAAAGCCCGCCAAGACAACTTGTTCCCGCTGCCTTAACCGAAATGATCGACAGAGAGCTCGCTAGTAAAGCTAGAACTACCAGTAAAGCTATTCCTTTCTTTGTCATTTTTCCTTTCTCCTTATTTTTCTCCTTTCGGAGTGCGCAAACAATACGCGAGGAATATTTATAAGTCTTTTGAAATATCGTTCCATTAATCACTTGCTAAACCTACATGGCCTGATATAGTATCAAATGATAAATAACCCTCATGGCCTAATGCTCGCAGTTCGCGCAGGCCCGTGTCAAACTAGCTTGAGAGCCTGATTTCGGTTTAAATTGTAAAAAACCAATGGGAATGTCAAGCTGTAACCTCTACAGCCGTTCCACTGTCCCTGCTATCAATAATCGATGAGAAGCCAATAGCGCCAATCAATAAGACCGTTTTGTTCACGATTACATTCTCATAGAAAATGCCGGCTGGAGCATAAATCGTCGAGCCGTTCTCAGCCTCGTTTATGGTCTGCTGTACGGATGAGAAAAGCGCTTCAAACCATTCGCCGCTAGCCTTCACACAGACAAAGATCCCGCTGTCGGAGAGACGCGAAGACGCAAAGTTACTCATGTAAAGACCGCTGGAACAACGATAAACAGCATTGCAATAATCCCAGACCAATGGACTATTTCCAAGGAAACTCTCAAAGCTGAGTTCTCTTCCCGAAGGCTTCTTTCACATTCTAGGTTATCGTCGTAGGTAAAAAGCTTCTTGAAACTCGATAATTGAAGCCTGTGCCCAGGGCTTTGCAGATTTTTAGCTTTCCTCAACTCTCTTCAGCTGTCTCTGATACATTTCAACAATCTCTTTCGACGTTGTTGCATCCTCAGGCGCTTTGTCCAACCGGTATTTCCCAGTGAAACGGGGGAATCTTATCGCCAATCCATTTCCTTTGCGAATAGCGTTTTTGGCACACGTGTGGACGGGGCTGAGCGTCACCTCTGCTCCCAAGACCTCTAGCACGACGTCCGGCTCAAACCAAGCATCCGCCTCCAGCACAGAGCTCACGCGAGGATGCTTATGGGGAATCTCATGCTCCTTCAGCATTTTTGGCATTCGCGCCAAATTTTCATCGGTGAACCCTGTCCCACATTTTGTCACAGTTTCGAAAACATCTTTCCCTGGATCATATGCCGCTAGGAGTAGCGCCCCGTAAATTCCTGCTCTTCTTCCTCTACCGTGAAAGGCACCGACAACCACCAAGTCCACAGTGTCCGTCATTTCGCTTTTGTAATCACGTTTATATTTTATCCAAAGCCACCCTCTAGCCCCAGCCTGATAAACCGAATCTTCCGCTACGGATTTACAGACCAAACCTTCGCAACCATCTTCTATGGCTTCTAGAAAGAATTCTTCCAGTTCCTTCACATCGCTTGCGATTATGGATCGAGCAATTTTGACCCTATCGCTTCCCTCTATTGCCTTCTCAAGAGCTTTACGTCTAACAGGATAAGGCTCCAAAGTTAAGTCTCTCCCGTTAACGTAGAGAGTGTCAAACATGAAAAGAGAAACGGGGTATTCTTCCACGGCCTTTTCAATTTCGTATTTGCGCCTTCGATGCATCAACTCTTGAAAAGGACGCATTTCACCAGTCTCGACATTTATTGCGACGCATTCTGCCTCCAAGATCGCTTCTTTTGCTTTCACATATCTCTTCACAAGTTCAACAGCGTCTGGATACTGATTGGAGATGGCTTCGAGTCGCCTCGAAAACAAGGCAACTTCGTCCGCTTCTTTGTGGATTTGGAGGCGTTCGCCATCATATTTGTATTCGGCTATGCACTTTCCGCCAAGTTTCTCCAGAATCTCTTCCGGCGAAGAAAGCCTCTCAGCCAACATTGGGCGTATAGGCTTAAACAGTGAAACCTCGAAGTTCTCGATTCCTATCAACCCCTTTTCAGCCATGGCTCCTGCAACTCTGCCAAGGTCTGAAGAAATGTTATAGGCTCGTTCTGTGAGCCCACGGGCTTCTTTTCCGCCGCCATAAGCTATTGCTAAAGCATCCAGAACAGTCATATCAGCGATACCTAAGCGCAAGTTCCCAGTCACTGTTCGCAGAATGTATTTGGCTTCTTTTGGTGTTGCGTCTCCCAGCAGTCCAGCCAAAAGAGCGGTTTTAAGGTCTACTGCACCTGCGCCAGAAGCCTTCGCAATCTTCTCAAAGATTTCATAAACTCTCTGAACAGCTAGAGGTTTCTGAAAAAATGTTGCTTGCTTTTTGCCTGCTATTATCTTCTGAGCCGTTTCCCCTATGTCTCCAGTCTTCCAAACATTCTCTTCGATTTCACTTTCCTTTAATCCAGAGGCTCTGGCAAGAGCTTTGACTGCAAGTTTTTCGGCAACACCTATCTCAATTTCAGCAAAATCCGGGTAAATCCTGCCTTGAGTCAAATACACAACCTTATCAACAAGCTCTTTTGGCGTATTCTTAAGAAGGTCAACTAGGAGGTCTGTCATCTCCAGTCTCTTGGTTGTAGCCTCAATTTTCTCGTAAACGTCAGCAATTACAGCATACTGCAATAGTGGAACCACATTAACAGGATTGCAGAAGCATAGATATTAAAATATCATTTCCCTTAGCAAGCGACACCGCAAACTTCTCAGAAGACTTCACAGTGAACCTATTCAGCTTATTGGCCTCCTCTTCGTGGTTCAGGGCCTCGGCAGCGTGACAACAGGAATAGTGGCCGCAGGTCTCACTCATCCCTCCTCAGGATTTCCAACGCTTTATCTTCATTAAGGGCACCGATCCCACATGCACCTACACCCAAAGAACAAGCAGCTAAGTGAATGCTCTGTATGGCAGCAGCCGTTCCTGAAGGCAGTATAACGTTTTGCCAAGACTCCCATAACCTTGAAAGGAGCGATTTTCATCACAAACGACAATCACGACTGCAGTTTGTTCGATTTTGGATTGTCCGAAAGCAGCTCCAACAAGTCTCCTTTTTGTCTCAGGTCCTCTGACAACTGTGAATTCCATGATTGAATGTTACCAGCAGAGGGCGCCCATCGAGCTGCTTCAATGAGCTTTTCAATTATTCCAGTACCAACATCTCGTCTTCCAAATGCTCTTGTGTTTCTCCTCCCTTCAGCAGCATCCAATACCTCCATGAAGCCCACCCATCGCATTCACTGGAACACATACAGTCACCACATTTAGGCTCAAAGACATCTTGACGTGTTAAACCATGTTTGAGGTGTCTAATGAAAACGTTTTTTACACGGATGACTATCACTTTCAAACAGAACAAAATGAACAAAACTACACAGAATATTGCTCTTTTGACTGGCGTTTCACTGATACTTGTATGCACCACTTACGTTTTTAATCTTCTGCTTTTCTCTTCAAATCCACGCATCTCACCCGCAGAAGCCTCATTTCTAGAAGGGATGATTTTCATCGCTTCAGGCGCCTTGCTCTTGCTAGGTTCTGGAGGGATAGGTACAGGAAGTCGATCTGCAGCAATGTTGGCAGCAAAGGCAAAAGCATTTAACAAGGATGTTGTAGGACCTTCGGAAATATACAAAAGAGACGCGTGGAAACCGAAGGGTTTCACACGAACAGGATGTATCTTGATAATCACTGGAATAATCCTGCTCTTCATATACTACGGCGCAAGCTGATTGCCTCGACAAAAACCAAACCAAGTCTCTTTGCAAAAACCTTAAGTTATCTCACACTCAATTGCTTTTGGATGATGAGACCGAGAGTCAACAGAGCTCTGCAGTGATGTGACTCGACGGGCAAACTGACATGTTCTAATCGGGAAACCTTATCAGTCCAGAATGTGAGTAAGAAGAAAAACAGCAATTGCAGTCAGAAATCGACGCTGGCGGATAGAGAGATTGCCCAAGCTTGGACTTTCAAAGATTCTGGATGAGTTGTCATCAAGGAAACTCGTAAGGTACACTGTGTACTTGACAGCCGTAGCAGTGTTCTTCATGCTGATTTTGGTCCCGCCGATTGCGGGAATAGTAATCAAATGGGACACGCTTGGTGAAGTGTATGCTCAACCAGAGCTTATGAGCCATGCCCTGAATGCGATTACAAACTCTTTTGCAGTAGCCTTGCTTGTCTCTGCTCTTGACATCACAACTGGGGTTCCGATGGCTTGGCTAATAACACGAGGGAAGT
>Ga0172362_10001735_pt1 | contig 18764 bp, 18 predicted proteins | sample LakKivs1_kivu2a2_FD_114534 | JGI IMG/M metagenome (GOLD analysis project Ga0172362, IMG submission 114534) | Sediment microbial communities from Lake Kivu, Rwanda - Sediment s1_kivu2a2 | ecosystem: Environmental > Aquatic > Freshwater > Lake > Sediment | place: Rwanda: Western Province, Lake... | reverse complement strand
CCAGCGCGCATCGCCTCCCGCACCGCTCGCTTCATCGCTCGACTGTGAGAAATGCGCCGCTCTAATTGAGAAACAATATTTTCTGCTACTAACTTGGCATCCAGTTCAGGCTGTGTCAGCTCCTGCACGTCCACAGAGACGCGCTTGCCGGTCATCTCCTCCAATTCCTTGCGCAGAACCTTGACCGCAGCTCCCTTACGCCCGATGACAATGCCGGGTCTGGCTGTCCAGATCGTCACCGAAACCTGATTCGGAAAACGCTCAATCTCAACCCGAGAGATACCGGCACGCCCGGCAGCGTTCTGGATGAACTGACGAATCTTCAAATCCTCGTGCAATAGACCGGCGTAATCCTTGCCTTCCGCGTACCAGCGTGCTCTCCAATCCCGGATTACACCGAGTCTGAAGCCATAAGGGTGAACCTTTCGTCCCAAATCATTCCTCCTTCAGCACAAGACAAACCGTTCCTACTCAGAACCCGTCGTTCTCTCTTCCAGCACCAACGTAATGTGCGCCGAACGCTTACGGATCGGCCGCCAGCGGCCCCGCCCACCAAAGCGCCGTCGCCAACCCTTTCCAGGCATCACGCCCGGCCCTTCATCGGCCGCGATGCGCGCCACGTACAACTCATCACGTGGTATTCCGAAATTCTCCTCTGCGTTCGCAATAGCGGAACGGATCAGTTTCGCGACCGGACGTGCCGCTGCGTGAGGCATGAAATGCAACACCTCCAATGCGTCGTCGGCGTCCAATCCGCGCACCTGGTTAATCACTCGCCGAACCTTACTCACCGTTATTGGCACGTGCTTCGCCCATGCCTTCACCTCTGTGCCCATACCCTATCCCTTCCTCACCCTATACCTTCCGTACCCGGCCCTTCCTCTCTTTGGCAATGTGCCCCCGGAAGGTGCGGGTGAAGGCAAACTCGCCTAATTTATGCCCTACCATATCCTCCGTGATATAAATCGGCACATGCCGCCGACCATCATGAACAGCAATTGTGTGCCCGATCATGTGCGGGAAAATCGTCGAAGACCGGGACCAGGTACGGATCACCCGTTTTTCCCCCACCTGATTCAGCCGCTCAATCTTTCGCAACAACTTCGGATCCACAAACGGTATAGGTCTCTTCAAAGGCGATCGTGACATGGCCTACCTCGCTCCCTAATCTCTTAATCTTATTCTCACCGCTTACCACGTCGGCGCACGATATACTTATCAGTGGCCTTGTTGCGTCGCGTCTTCTTACCCAACGTCTTCTTCCCCCAGGGTGACTTGGGACTCGACATACCGATCGGTGTCCGGCCTTCGCCACCGCCGTGGGGATGGTCACGTGGCGACATGGCTGACCCACGCACCGCTGGACGTAGGCCCAGCCAACGCTTCCGGCCCGCCTTGCCTAACTTTATGTTGCCATGCTCCACATTGCCCACTTGACCGACGGTAGCCATACACTCCTTGCGCACCAACCGTACCTCGCCACTAGGCAGACGCAACGTCACGTGGTTCCCTTCCTTGGCCAGCACCTGCGCCGAAGTACCCGCTGAGCGTACCATTTGACCCCCTCGCCCTGCATACAATTCGACGTTGTGCACCAATGTACCTGTGGGAATACGTTCCAGTGGCAGCGCATTCCCCACCTGGACCTCCGCATCTTTCCCACTCATGACCGTGTCATTCACCTGCAATCCCAATGGCGCGATGATGTATCGCTTCTCGCCGTCAGCATAGACCAGCAATGCAATGCGAGCCGAGCGGTTAGGATCGTACTCAATACTCCCCACACGTGCAGGAATGCCCACCTTGTCACGAGCAAAGTCAATCAACCGATACTGTCGCTTATGCCCACCGCCCCGATGGCGAACCGTGATACGCCCCTGTACGTTGCGACCAGGCCGCCTGCGCAACGGGCGCAGCAAGTTGCGCTCCGGTTCCGTACGCGTAATCTCCTCAAACGTCGCGCCGGTCATCCCCCGCCGGCCGGGTGAGGTTGGCCTATATTTCTTGACCGCCATACTACACCCCTTCAAAAACGTCCAGCCGCTGGCCCTCGGCCAGAGTGACCACAGCCTTTCTCCACGGCGAACGGCGCACCGCGCGACGGCGCCCGTACCGCCTGGTCGCCTTGGCTGGCACATTCATCAGATTGACTGCCATCACATCCACCCCAAAGATGGCCTCAATTGCCAACTTCACCTCGACCTTATTCGCACGCCGGTCTACCTCGAACGTGTACTGCCCTAACTTTGAGGCCTGGTAACGCGTCTTTTCTGTATCCAGTGGTCGAATGATCACCTGATAGGGATTCATCGCCTACCTACCCAAAATACTCTCGATCACCTGCAGTGCCTCCAATGGCATCAACACGTGATCATACCCCAACAAATCACGGACATTCAGATAACTGGCCCGCAACGTCTTCACCTGCGGCAGATTGCGCGCCGACTTTTCCAACAGTTCATCCCGCTCCGGCAGCAAGATCAACACACGCTGCTCCAGCCCCAGGTTCCCCAACACCGCCACGATCTCTCTGGTCTTGGGGACCTCCATCTCCAGCGCATCCAGCACGACGATGTGATTCTCCATCGCCTTAGCCGACAATGCCGAACGCAGTGCTGCGCGCCGCATCTTGCGTGGCATCTTCTGGATGTACTGGCGCGGCCGTGGCCCATGAGCCACCCCACCACCGACGAACAGATTGGCGTTACGGCTGCCATGGCGCGCCCGGCCAGTCCCCTTCTGGCGATACCATTTGGCTTTGGTGCGATTCACCTCGCCGCGTGTTTTCGTTTTGTGCGTACCCTGGCGCGCATTCGCCAACTGCCGCACCAGAGCCTGATGCATCAGTGACACGTTAATGGGGGCCTCAAAAATGTCGGATCGCAATTCAGCCTCACCGACCTGTTCCCCTCTGATATTGTACGTCGGAACAACCATTGCTCTCCCTACTCGCCCCGTCGCTTCGCCAGCTCTGCCGACTTGCGGGCTTGCTTGATGATCAACAATCCGCCTTTGGCGCCTGGCACACTACCACGCACCGCCAGCAAATTCCGCTCCGGGTCAATCATCTCCACGCGCAAATTTTGAGCTGTCACCCGGACGCTCCCCATGTGACCAGCCATCCGGTGTCCCTTCCATACCCGGCCGGGAAAGGCACAGGCACCAATGGCGCCCGGCGCGCGCTGCCGATCTGACTGGCCGCGCGTCTTGGGGCCACCGGCAAAACCGTGTCGCTTGACCACGCCAGCGGTCCCGCGTCCCTTCGAGACGCCCACCACGTCTACCCAGTCACCGACCTCGAAGACGTCCACCAGAATGCGCTGCCCTTCCTCGACTTGCTCGCTCTTTCGCAAACGGAACTCCCGCAAATGACGCAACGAGGGCAACTCATTACGTGCCAAATGCCCCTTCTCGCCACTACTCAGCCGCTGTGGCTTGACTTCCTCAAAGCCCAACTGCACGGCATCATACCCGTCTCGCTCAAGCGTATTCACCCGAGCCACGTGGCACGGCCCCGCCTCGATCACGGTCACAGGGGTAGCCTCGCCACGCTCGTTAAATACTTGCGTCATCCCAACTTTTCTGCCCAAGATTGCCTTCACACCAACACCTCCCCAGGGGACTGCTGGCTTCGGGCAACAGCCGCATCATCCCCGCTCAGGGGCAATTTGGAAGAGAGCAGGTTGCCCTCCTCTCCCCCTGTCTATCCCCGCCACCCGTCTACAACTTGATTTCGATATCTACACCGGCCGGCAGGTTCAGCCGCATCAGAGAATCAATCGTCTTGTTGTCCGGCTCCAGCACGTCAATCAGCCGCTTATGGGTGCGAACCTCAAAATGCTCGTGCGAGTCCTTGTCAATGAACGTCGAACGCCGGACAGTAAAACGCTCAATCTTAGTCGGCAGAGGCACAGGCCCCACCACGGTAGCACCTGTACGCTCCGCCGTCTCCACGATGCGCTTGGCCGACTCATCGAGCACACGATGATCGTAAGCCTTCAACCGGATGCGGATCCTCTGCTTGGCCATACCCCCACCTAGTCCAGGATCTTGGTGATGACACCCGCGCCGACAGTCAGACCGCCCTCGCGAATGGCGAAACGGAAGCCTTCCTCGACGGCAACCCGCTCGATCAACTGCACTTCCAGGTTGACGTTGTCGCCGGGCATCACCATCTCGACACCTTCCGGCAACCGGATCTCCCCTGTCACGTCCATCGTACGGATATAGAACTGCGGGCGGTAGCCGGTGAAGAAGGCCTTGTGACGACCACCCTCTTCCCTCTGGAGCACGTACACCTCGCTCATAAAGTGCTTGTGAGGCTTGATGCTACCCGGGATCGCCACAACCTGACCACGCTGCACCTGGTCTCGATCTATACCCCGGAGCAACAAGCCGGCGTTATCGCCTGCCATCACCTTGTCCAGCTTCTTGCGGAACATCTCCATGTCGGTGACGATGGTCTTGGTGGGCTCGTCCTGCAGGCCGACAATCTCGACCGCCGTCATCGGCACCATCGAACCTCGCTCAACACGGCCAGTCACGACCGTGCCGCGCCCCTTGATCGAGAACACGTCCTCGATGGGCATCAAGAACGGCTTTTCCTCATCCCGCATCGGCATAGGAATGTAGTCGTCAATCACACGCATCAGTTCCCAGATGCACTGATACTCGGGGGCATTCGGGTCGGCGCTCGTGCTTTGCATCGCCTGGAGGGCGCTGCCACGCACGATCGGCGTCTCGTCGCCGGGGAAGTGGTACCCATCGAGCAATTCGCGTAGCTCCAGCTCAACCAGTTCCAGCAACTCCGGATCGTCCATCAGGTCCACCTTGTTCAGGAAGACGACAATAGCCGGTACGTTCACCTGATAAGCCAGGAGCACGTGCTCTCGCGTCTGAGGCATGGGGCCATCCGCCGCCGAGACGACCAGGATCGCTCCATCCATCTGCGCTGCTCCGGTGATCATGTTCTTGATATAGTCCCGGTGGCCGGGGCAGTCAATGTGAGCATAGTGCCGATTCTCCGTCTCATACTCGACATGCGCGATAGCCACAGTCAGAATCTTTGTCGCATCACGACGGAACATCTTCGCGTCCGCCTTGGCCACGTCATCATACGACCTGAACTCAGAAAACCCCTTTAATGCGAGCACCTTCGTGATCGCTGAAGTGAGGGTCGTCTTGCCGTGGTCAATGTGCCCGATCGTGCCCACGTTGAGGTGTGGCTTTGTACGTTCAAACTTCTCTTTCGCCATTTTCTCACTCCTTATTGGATGATATAACTCTGCTGTACTTACCAGCCTCCGCCATACATAACGGCGTCCATCCGCTGTTGATCTACTTGTGCATAATGATGAAATTCCATCGTAAACGTGCCCCGCCCTTGCGTCAGACTGCGCAGGCCGGTCGCATACCCGAACATCTTAGCCAGGGGAACGAAGGCCCGTATCACCTGCTCTCCCCCTACCCGAGACATCACTTCTCTGAGTCCGGCTCCCCGGGCGTTCATATCTCCGACCACCTCACCCATGTATGTCTCCGGCACGACGACCTCCAGGTCCATCACTGGCTCCAGTAGCACAGGGGCGCCCTTCTCTACCGCCTGATTGAAAGCCAGCGTGCCAGCCGCCTTAAAGGCCAATGCCGAGGACGTCTCTGCATTCCACTCCGCGTTAAACAGCCGAACCTTCAAATCCACGATCCGATAGCCAGCCAGAACGCCGCTCTCCGTCGCCTCCTGGCAACCCCGCTCGACTGCTTCAGCGAACTCTCGTGGCCAGTTCCGGCCCTGCGTGCCATCCTCGAAGACGAATCCTTCCCCAGCCGGCAGGGGCTCCACCTCCAGCCACACGTGACCGAAAAGCATCCGGCCCCCCACTTGTCGCTCGAACAACCCTTCGCCCTCTGCCCGCTGTGTGATCGTCTCGCGGTAACTGACCCGCGGACGGCTCACCCGCCCGCTCACGCCAAACTCCCGCATCAGCCGGTCAACCAGAATCTCCAGGTGCAACTCTCCCATCCCAGAGATGAGCGTCTGCCCGGTGCTCTCATCCACCCGTACCACAAAGGTAGGATCCTCCTCGGCCAGCCTTTGCAAGCCCTCGGCCAACCGATTCTGATCGGCCATGGTCCTTGGCTCAATCGCCACCGAGATCACCGGCTCCGGGAACGAGATTGACTCCAGGATGATGGGCCCATTGGGCGCGCACAGTGTCTCACCGGTGAAGGTATCCTTCAGGCCTAGCGTCGCGCCGATATCTCCCGCACTCAACTCCTGGATCTCCTCCCGACGGTCCGCCAACATGCGCAGCAACTTACTGATACGCTCCCTGTGGCGCCTGGTGGAGTTCACTACGTTCGCCCCTACCTTCACCTTCCCAGAGTAGACCCGGAAATAGGCGAGGCGGCCCACGTACGGATCGCTTGCGATTTTAAAGACCAATGCTGCCAATGGCGCGTTCAGGCCGGCAGGCCGAGTCTCCACCTTCTTGGTGTAGGGATTGACCCCCTCCACCGGCGGAATGTCCAATGGTGACGGCAGGTAATCTACTATGGCATCGAGCAGGGGCTGAATCCCCTTGTTGCGCAATGCCGAGCCACACAAGACCGGATTTAATCGCCCGGCCAGGGTAGCCCGCCGCAGCGCCTGCCGAAGTTGAGCAGCCGAGATCTCCTGCCCCTCCAGATAGAGCGTCACCAACTTGTCATCGGTCTCGACGATCTGCTCTATCATGCGCTCTCGCGCCTCCAGCACCGCCGCTTCCAGCCCGGGCGGTATCTCCCCGATCTCAGGCGACATCCCCAGCTCATCCGTCCAGACAATGGCTCGCATCTCTAGCAAGTCCACTGCTCCCCGGAAACTGGCCTCACTGCCGATAGGCCATTGAATAGCGACCGGGTTGGCGGACAATCGCTCGCGGATTGTCCCGACCGCATGCGCAAAGTCGGCGCCCAACTTGTCCATCTTGTTAATGAAGGCGATCAATGGCACACCAAACCCCCGTGCCTGTCGCCACACTGTCTCTGATTGCGGCTGCACCCCAGCCACTGCATCAAAGACGACGACGCCGCCATCAAGGACACGCAGGCTTCGCTGCACCTCTGCAGTGAAGTCAATGTGTCCAGGTGTATCCACGATGTTAATCTGGCAGTTCCGCCAGAAACAGGTCACTGCCGCCGCAGTGATCGTGATTCCCCGCTCCCGCTCTTGCGCCATCCAGTCAGTGACCGTCGTCCCCTCATCCACATTACCCATTCGGTGAGTACGACCGGTGTAGAACAAGACGCGCTCCGTCGTCGTCGTCTTGCCCGCATCAATGTGAGCAATGATACCAATATTCCGAATGCGGTCTAACGGGATTTGTGTAACCATCGTTTGCCCGTCCCACCCACCAGCCCTGCCCACTCATCTGCAATCATATCCTTCTGCCAGGTTGTGGGGCTGTCCGGCAAGACGAGCAGCCTACGACGGACAACCTACCAACGATAGTGGGCAAAGGCGCGATTAGCCTCAGCCATCTTATGTGTGTCTTCCTTCTTTTTAACGGCCGCTCCGGTCTCCCGTGCTGCGTCCATCAACTCACTGGCCAGCTTTTCGGCCATAGATTTACCAGGACGGTTATGCGCAGCAGCCAACAACCAGCGCATCGCCAGACTGAGCTGGCGGTCTGGTGCTACCTCCACCGGGATCTGGTACGTGGAGCCTCCCACACGGCGTGGCTTGACCTCCAGTACCGGCGACACATGCCTGACCGCCTCTTCCATCACTTCCAGCGGAGGCCGCTTTGTCCGAGCCTGCACCATGTCCAGCGCGTCGTACAAGACCCGCGTTGCTGTACTCTTTTTCCCTCGCTTCATCATACCATTGATGAACCGAGCCACCATCGCGCTATTATAGCGGACGTCAGGCTCAGTTTTTCGCCTGGGCGTATGATACCGTCGGGGCATAGCTCACCTACCTTAGCCTCTACTTCTTGGCGCGCTTGGTTCCATACTTGGAACGTTGTTGCACACGACCTTCCACACCCGTTGAATCAAGGGCACCACGCACGATGTGATAGCGCACGCCGGGCAGATCCTTAACGTGCCCTCCCCGCACTAACACCACCGAGTGCTCCTGCAACGCGTGCCCCTCGCCAGGTATATAGGCAGTCACCTCAATACCATTGGTCAACCGCACACGAGCAATCTTCCGCAGCGCAGAGTTAGGCTTCCTGGGCGTCATCGTGCGCACGTTAGTGCATACACCACGCTTCTGCGGCGCTCCCTTATTGCTACGCCCCTTACGAATGCGGGTACGCTGTTGCTTGAAAGAATTGAACGTATACAGCAACCCAGGCGCCTTGAACTTGCGCGGCTTTGGCTTTCTTCCCTTGCGAATCAACTGGTTGATCGTAGGCACATCTGCCTCCCTCACAAACTCAGTGAAGAAGGCCATCCACCCGTACCGATGGCCTTCATCCACAACATAAAAGTCCTACTTGTTTGTCAACTGGGCAGCAGGGTCTTTGGCTGCTGCCTGCTCAGAGACGCGCATTGTACCACGAAATTGTTAAAAGTCAAACAAGCCCTGAGCACGCACTTTGGATCAACGATCCCGCCGATCCAGGCTCAAGAGCCCCATACCCAACACAGGGACCTTGGTCCTTTCCTCATCCCTGCCGAAGTTTAACACTTCGCCATCCTGGGTGATCGCTTCGACCTCCAATCCCAGGCTTTGTAGCTCCTTCACCAACACCTTGAATGAAGCCGGGACCCCTGGCTCTTCGACGGGTTCCCCTTTCACAATGGCCTCGTACGTCTTGACCCGACCCTGTACATCGTCTGACTTGATGGTGAGCATCTCTTGAAGCACGTGCGCGGCACCGTAAGCCTCCAGTGCCCATACCTCCATCTCACCGAAACGCTGACCACCGAACTGAGCCTTGCCACCCAGTGGCTGTTGCGTCACCAGACTATAGGGCCCTGTAGAACGCGCATGCACTTTGTCCTCGACCAGGTGGGCCAGTTTCATGATATAAATCATACCCACAGTCACCGGCTGGTCAAATGGCCCACCCGTCTTGCCATCGTAAAGGATCATCTTGCCTAGAATCGGCAACGGATCGGAGGTCTCTATACTCACCTGCGTGGCCAGCGCCTCCAGCGCTCCATCGTCCAGGCCAGCCACCTCCCGGCCCCGGTCCTCTAACCAGATGTGCAGGCAGGCCAACCTCGCCCGCCGGTCTGCCACGGCTCGCGCGGCCAATGTGTGTGCGTCATCCTCATAAGAGAGCAATGCGTCCGGCTCAAACCCTCTCTCTCGCAACCACTCGCACAATACTGCCCGCCGTGCATAGATCCGCTCCGTAATCAAGCGGTCCACATCATAACCATGGCCCGCCAACCAGGCCACGATGTACAACCGCCGTGCCTCCTCATCGTCCCTCAACGTCTCCAGGGGATAGTCCTGCCCTTTCAACCAGACCCACGCGCGCTCCGTGATCTCATTCCAGGCACGATCAATGAGCCAGGCTCGCGCCAGTTCCGCCTCGACCTGGGCTTCGCCTGCGCCATCAAAGACTGGCGTGACAGCACGAAAACCGAGCCGCTCAGCAGCCCACCCCAGATGGGTCTCCAGAATCTGACCAATGTTCATTCGCCCCGGTACACCCAATGGGTTCAGTATGATGTCAACAGGGGTGCCATCGGGGAGAAAAGGCATATCCTCGACAGCTACCACCTTAGAAATGACGCCTTTATTCCCATGCCGGCCCGCCATCTTGTCGCCCTCGTTGATCCTCCGTAACTGGGCCACGCTGACACGAACCATCTTTTCCACACCGACCTTGAGATCTTGATGCTCCTCGCGGTCGAAGACCTTAACGTCCACGATCTTGCCACGCTCTCCGTGGGGCAGGCGCAGGCTGGAATCTTTCACCTCGCGGGCTTTCTCACCAAAGATAGCACGTAGCAACTTCTCTTCGGGGCTCAGTTCCTTCTCACCTTTAGGTGTGATCTTGCCCACCAGAATATCCAGGGGCCCTACCTCTGCCCCGACACGAATGATGCCATCCTCATCCAAATCCTTCAACGCTTCGTCGCCTACGTTGGGGATATCACGAGTGATCTCCTCTGGACCGAGCCTGGTATCCCGAGCCTCTACCTCGTGCTTCTCGACATGGATGGAAGCAAACCTGTCTTCGCGCACCAGACGTTCGCTGATCAGAATTGCATCCTCAAAGTTCCCCCCTTCCCAGGAGAGAAAAGCACACAACACGTTATGTCCCAGAGCCAGCTCACCATCCTCGGTCGAAGAACTGTCCGCCAGTACCTGTTCTTTGTGCACTCGTTGCCCTTTGTAGACTACAGGACGCTGGTCAATACAGGTACTCTGGTTTGAGCGCTGGTACTTGTGAAGACGGTAGGTATGCAATCCAGAAGGATGGCGCACTACAATCTGATCACCTGTGACACTGACGACCTCTCCGTCCTCTTGCGCCAGTACAACCTGTCCAGAATCGAGGGCAGCCCGCCATTCCATCCCGGTGGCCACAAGCGGTGCTTCAGGCCGAATAAGCGGCACCGTTTGACGTTGCATGTTAGAGCCCATCAGAGCACGATTAGCATCGTCGTGTTCTAGAAAAGGAATTAACGATGCCGAAATACCTACGATCTGACAGGGCGCAACATCAATATAGTCAATCTTCTCTGGCGGTACCAGGAGAAACTTGTCAGCGCGACGCGCTGAGATACGTGGTTGCACAAAATGTCCCTTCTCGTCCAGTTCAGCATTGGCCTGTGCAACCGTATAGCGATCCTCCTTATCGGCCGAAAGATACACAGGCTCATCTTTGCTATTCACGGCTGGCACGATAGGGATTGTCTCTGTAAAGCCCAGGGCAGCAATCCGGGCAGCCAATTCGCGCGTCACCTCAGTCCCCGCCCTGACCGCCACTTCACCGCTTTCAGGGTCAGTCACGTCCTCCTTCAGTGTCTGGCCGGTAAGCGCTTCGACGGTAGGCTCCACCGCGTGGATCACTTCACGATAGGGCGTCTCGACGAAGCCCAGAGGATTGACGCGTGCATGGGTGGCCAGCCGGCCGATTAACCCGATGTTCGGCCCCTCTGGCGTCTCGATGGGACAGATACGCCCGTAATGGCTGTAGTGCACATCGCGCACGTCAAAACCGGCGCGCTCACGTCGCAACCCACCCGGTCCAAGCGCCGAAAGCGTACGCTTATGGGTCAGCTCTGCCAGTGGATTGGTCTGCTCCATAAACTGTGAAAGTTGACTTGAGCCAAAGAACTGGCGGACGATCGCAACTACCGGGCGGATGTTGATCAAGTTAACCGGAGTTAACGACTCAGACTCACGGATTGACATACGCTCTACCACCAGCCGCTCCATCCGACGCAGCCCAATCCGCAACTTGTTTTGAATCAGTTCCCCGACTGTCTTAACACGGCGGTTGCCCAAATGGTCAATGTCATCGGCATCCTCGATGCCGTTGTTAATACGGATCATATACTCGACCAGACCTACCAGGTCTCGCCTGGTAACAATGCGATGTTCAGGGTCTATGTCGAGACCGAGTCGTTGGTTCAGCTTGTAACGACCCACTCGCTGAAGATCATAGCGTCGCGAGTCGAAGAGTTGCTGTTCCAGGTACACACGTGCATTCTCCAGTGTAGATGGGTCGCCAGGGCGCAAGCGACGATAGAACTCCAGCAACGCCTCCTCCGCCAGCGCACGTCCACCTTTTAGTTCCCAATCTGGCTCCTGGCGAATCGTGGTCTGAATGTACTGATGGGCAGTATTGGTATCGGCATCCTGGAAAAGCGCCAGCAACTCCTCGTCGCTCCCACTCCCCAGGATACTGCCCCCTGTCCGGTCGTCCACCGCTGCCAAAGCCCGCAACAGGATCGTGACCGGCAACGTGCGCTTACGGTTAAACTTGATCGTAATGTAATCAGACTTGCGGGTCTCAAACTCCATCCAGACGCCACGGTCAGGGATGAGCTTAGCCGTACTGAGTCGTCGGCCGGTAACCCGATCTTCCACAACATCGAAGTAAACGCCAGGAGAGCGAATCAACTGGCTGACGACAACCCGCTCAGTACCATTGATGATAAAAGTGCCATTCTCGGTCATCAACGGAAAGTCACCGAGAAAAATCTCCGACTCCACGATCTCGCCTGACTCGCGATTGTCGAGAACTACCTGGACGTACAACGGAACGGCATACGTGATGTCCCGTTCGAGGCACTCTTCCTCAGCATATTTAGGCTCCCCGAAGTGGTAGCTAAGGTCAAAACCAGCTTCCCTGGCCTGAGAACCAGGGAAGTACAGTTTGAGACTGCCATTGAAGCTCTCGATGGGAGAAATCTCGTCAAAGAGCTGGTACAAGCCCTCCTCTTTGAACCAACGGAAGGATTCGAGCTGGACCTCGATCAATTGTGGCAGTCTCTCCGTACTGGTGATGCGGGCATAAGACTTACTCCCCAAGTGGGCCATCACCCTTGTTCCTTTCTCTCTAAAAACTCGGGCCGCCGCGTAGTGCGGTAATGTCATGAACTGAACTAGAATTAAAATTATACCATGAAAACATAATTTGTCAAAATCGCACTACTACTTTTGCCCTACAGCCGACTTTATTCACTTGTCACTGCGTATTCACGCTTCCCACTGCGTTCACCAAACAGAAATATGAAGTTTGTCACCCTGGAGAAGTGTCATTAGCCACTACGCTGTATCGTCACCTTGGATTATGATATAGGCGAGGTGAGTGGCTGAACCCAGCCACAACTACACCTCTCCTCCTTTCCTTGGCCGTAGGCCCCCTGGCACCCACCAGGGGGCCTTGGTCGTTCTACAAGCACGGCGTCTAACTTCTCACCGGAACACGCCGTGCCAGATCCAGTCGCATCTGCACCAACACTCGCAACTTCTGGAAGCCAGCCGCTTTCAATGCTATGACCAGTGACTCAGCGGGATTCGGCAATACAGTCTCAATCATCTTCCCGGAAACACCGTTCAGGCTGGCTACACCCTGTCGTACCAGCGTGGCCTCAAGACAGCCACGCTGTTCAGGTGCCACTAACACCTCCAGCCGGTCTGGGCGGCGTCCACGCTCGTGCAATGCCCGCACTGCCCCACATAGCCCACCATGCTCCTCGACTACCCACCAAATCTCGCGCCGCCCTTCTAGCCAGTGATCGAGCGTTCGCTCCCAGCCCAGCCTATAATCATCCTTTCGCAGTTCCAACAACGGACGGTGGGGGCCAGGGACGACGGTGCTCACCAGTGCTATTAGCGCTGCACTGTCGCGGCTACACCCTCGGCGCAATGCAGGGCCCAGTGGCGGATTCCCGGCCCACGCCAGGCTCGCAGGACGCAGCATGTGCAGCGTCCTGCCGACTTCACAGAAGCCCTGGTGCGCGTAGAGGCGCGCAGCCACCGGGTTGTCGGCCTGCACTTCCAGCCCTACCCAGCGCCCACCCCGGGCAGAAACCGCCTCCAGCGCTGCCTCCATCAGGGCGCTGGCAATGCCACGCCCCTGCCAGTCAGGATGGACGGCCACGTTGCCAATGAAAAAACCACCCCATTCCAGTGCGCGTCGCACTGAGATGTTCCCCACCACACGCCCCTGCTCGACCCACACGAAACCGGGTGCAATCCCCGCGCCGCTCGACCGGCCAGGCCAATATAACCACCACAACAACGGGCCCCAGCGAGCAATCCGGGCCATCTCTGCCAGTGCTATGTCGCCGTCAGGACCCAACTTATCGCGGAATGCAAGAGCGATCAGTTCGGTGACCGGCTTGAGGTCACGATAAGGGTCAAAAGGACGCACGGCCATCATAACCGGCCTTCCAAATAACGACGCAACAGGGCGAGTGCAGCCTCGGCCGAACGTTCTTTGTGCTCCCACCGATTGCCATTCCACACGTGCCGTTCCACCCACTCACCATTGGGTGTAACCAGCGCGATGTAGACCAGGCCCACAGGCTTATCTGGCGTACCACCGTCCGGCCCCGCGACGCCGGTCACGGACAGGCTGACGTCGGCGCGGCAAGCCTGCCTCACACCCCGTGCCATCTCCCGCGCCGCCTGCTCACTCACTGCACCATATTGGCACAGAGTATCGTGTCGTACGTGAAGGACAAGCTCCTTAACGTCGTAAGAATAAGCCGTGATAGACCCCTGGTAGTAAGCCGAACTGCCAGGGACATTGGTGATGCGATGGCCAATGAGTCCACCGGTACACGACTCGGCCACTGCCAATTTCAGCCCACGTTGCTTGAGCAGCCTGCCGACGATTACCTCACAAGCATCCTCTGCCGGTGCCTGCATCTGGCCCCCTAACACAACAGACCCCGGCTCATCGCCAGGGTTTGACCACAAGTCTATGCCCCCAAAGGGATTCGAACCCTTGTCGCGGGCTTGAAAGGCCCGTGTCCTAGACCAGGCTAGACGATGGGGGCAGAATTATACACTTATTTTACCACAAAGGCTCCTCGCGTCAAGCATCACGCTGAATAGTTCTCGGTACAAAACAGGACCGGAGGCCCGGCTTCAGCCGGTAAATCCCGCTGAAGCGGGGCGTCCACTGTGTTTTGCGCTGCACTCCGATCAAAAGGCCGGGCAGCGTTGCCCGGCCTTACTTTTTCACCATCTACCACGCGATGCGCCAGCCAATCCATGGTCGCCTGGCGCGTTATTGGTTTCTCCCACTCCACACTCGCGCTCCAGCCAGATTCTCGTACAACGTGCGGCTGAATCCCGTGACCGCGAGGAATCGGTCCAGCAACGCACGTTCCATTTCCGCGTCACGGACCTCGAGATAGGCACTGTAAATCAGCGCTAAATCAAGGTTCAACGCCTTGTCCAGCGTGCACATCGTGGACGAGAGCAACTCAGGACGCTCACCCAACCTTCTCTGAGCGAACTCGAACAACTGTCCCCGTGCCAGTCCCTCCAACAGGATGACATCTTCGAACATCAGGTCACTCTCTACCAACTTCCGCCCAAACGTCCAACGCCCCTTGATATACTCGTCGTCAAATGTTCCATCGAACAAGCCCATCAACCATTCACGAAGCACGCTGTGCAAACGCTGGACAAAGCGCGCATTGCCCATCAGCGGCTGCGTACCCTTAAGCTGCGCCAACTGCCTGCCGAGAGCTTCGATCACCCTGGTAAAGTCAGAATCCAGGCAACGATGCAATTCGGCCATCCGCGCCTGGTCAGCCAGGTTCCACCCGAAACATGTTTTGACCTTGTCAAACCAAGTCGTCATCATGGGACACACCCTCCACCTGTTTTTATTTGCTGTCCCATGAGCCCCCTCCGCTCCGATCAGCGCCGGTGTCTTTCCCTCGCCGCAATGTACACCCCGGCCACTGCGGCATCACGACACCGAGATACTCCCTCCATTGCATCATCTCGTCTGACCCACCATCAACTGCACTGTACCCAAGAATTACGCCTGGCAGACAGGTAAGCGTAGCATACCACAGAAAGCAACTGCGGCGGGTTGCGAAGGGGTTACGATTTGGTTAAAGGGGAATAAAGTCAGTCTGGGCCAGGACTGCTGCTGGCGAACATGTACCCCACGCCGCGCACGTTGAGGATGTACCTGGGGTTAGATGGGTCCACCTCCATCTTCTTGCGCAGGCGGCGGATATGGACCCTGACAATTGCGCGCGCGCCCCAGGCATCGGTTTCGTACCCTTGGGCACGCCGCACCAATTCCTGCGGACTCCACACCTCGTCCGGGGTCTCCATCAGACAGACCAATATCTTGAACTCGGTTGGAGTCAGGTCAAGTGGCCGTCTTCGCAACATGGCCACATGTTTCTGGCAGTCCACTATGACATCACGAATCTGGATAAAGCGGCTGGGCTCAGGAGATACTTCTTCTTCAACCGCTTTCGAACCTTCTACTACAACCAATTCGGAGAGCGTCCTTTTCAGTTGGCTGACCAGGTGCTGGCGCTGCTGCTCCTGTTGGCGTTTCGCCAGGCCTTTGCGCACACTCTCCAAAACCTCTGGGATAGGACATGGCTTAAGCAGATAGTCATGCGCACCTTGTCGAATGGCCTGAATCGCAGTCTCCAACGTTCCGAAAGCAGTCAGCAAGATAACCACCGTGCCAGGAGACTGCTTCTGCACTGCCTCAGTCACCTCGAGTCCATCCATCCCGGACATCTTGAGATCGAGCACCATCAGGTCAAAGGGACCGCTCTTGTTCAACAGGCTCAACGCCTCTTCGCCACTGGCGGCCGTATCAACCTGGTAGCCTTCCAACCTCAATATCTCCGCCATGGAGACACGTGCTACCACTTCGTCGTCCACCACCATAACGCGTGCTGTCTGGTCTTTTTCTGCCATTTCTCTGTACTCACTATTGTCGTGTGGTATGCTCGTAGACCATACTACTCTCTGCACCTGCCCGCTGAACAGGTAGCTTTACAAGAAAAGTCACTCCCTGGCCTGGCTGGCTCGATACTTCGATCGCGCCCCCATGGCGCTCAACAATTCCATAACTGATGGCCAACCCCAGCCCAGTACCGTCAGGCTTGGTTGTATAGAAAGGCTCAAACAGATTAGCAATCTGCTCCGCGGACATCCCCGCACCAGTATCACGGAAATACGCCAGCAACCACTCGCCATCCTCCGAAGGCATCAGCTCCAACCGCAAGTCGCCCCCCGACGGCATGGCCTCGATCGCGTTGATCACGATGTTTAAAAACACCTGGGTAATCTGGTCAGCCACCATAGGCACCACGGGCAAGTCGGGGCTCAGGTGAGTATACACACGCACCCCGCCGTGCTGTAGTCGTTTGCGAGCCAGGGCCAGTACGTTTTCTACGATACTACTGACATCGGTGGGCGCCATGCTGCCACGCGAGGGCCGATAGAAATCCAACATGCGTTGTACGATCTCGATCAGCCGCTGTACCTCAGCCTGGGCCATGTTCACATACTGCAAACGCTTACCGCCGTCGAGTCCCTCGTGCAAGCTCAGGTGTAAACTGTTGTGGATGGCCTGGAGAGGGTTATTGATCTCGTGGGCAATAGATGCCGCCAGCCGACCGATAGCTGCCATCTTCTCTGCCTGCACAAGTTGTGCCTGGGAACGCTCCAACTCCTTCGTGAAATCAGCTAACTCACTGTATAGATTGGCATTGTCCAGTGCCACCGCAACCGAGGCCGCCATCGCCTGCAGCAGTTCCCGGTCCTGCTCAGTGAATGCCCCATCTAGTTTGTTGATGACCTCGATCGCACCTATCACCTGATCGCGGATCTTCAAGGGCACGCAGAGGATCGTGCGGGCGGTGAAACCGGCCTCCTCATCTACCTCAGCCGAAAAGTTAGGATCACGTTCGACATTGTTGACGAGTTCGGACTCGCCAGACTGTATCACATGACCTACAATGCCCCCTTCTGGTTGGATGGTCCGGCCAGTGATCCAGCCCCGATCAGGACTAAAGGTCTTGCGAAAGACCACCCCGCCTATTTCCTCATCCACCAGCACCAGTGAACCGGCCTCGACCTGCAGGATTTCACGAATGCCATGCATCGTCGCTTCCAGGACCTGGTCCAATTCCAGGCTAGAGGTGACCATGCGATTGATCTCGATGAGAGCCGACAGCTCCTGATTGCGCCGCCGCAGTGCCTGCTCGCTGCGGCGAATGCGCATGACGGCATCAATCCGCGCCAACAACTCCTGGGGGTCGAAAGGCTTGGTGAGATAATCGTCGGCCCCTAACCCCAGGCCCAGCGTCTTATTGCTGATCGAATCGAGAGCCGTAGTCATAATAATGGAGGTATTGTGCAGCACAGGATCAGCCTTGACCCGGGCGATGACCTCGTAGCCGTCCATCTCCGGCACCATGATGTCTAGCAAGACCAGGTCAATCTCGCGTCCTGCTGCCGCTTCCCGCCGTAGGAAGGAAAGCGCTTCCTCACCGGAATATGCAGCCTGCACCTGGCAGCGTACCAACTTCAGCATGCTTTGCATCAGTTCCACCATCTCGACGTCATCCTCGACGATTAGGATGCGGGGAACTGCCAATTGCTGACTATCGTACATCTCGCCATCACCAAGCTATCGCCAAAGTATTCAACGCCGGATACCTGTGCTCCTCATTATACGTATTTTATGAGTGCACACAAGTACGAACGAGCCTACTCCACATCGAGCATCTCAATATTCCATAACTCGCTTCGCGCTGTAGAGTCCAGTGCAAAATGCAGCACACTCGGCCGGGCAATCGCTATCCGCAGCCACATAAACAACGGGATAGCGGGAAGCTCCTCAGAGAAAATAACTTGGGCCTGTGTGTGATATTCCTCGTATTCAGGCATACCAGGCAATGCCTGGAGTGCCATCTGGCAGGCCTCATCATACTCAGGATTGCTATAACCGGTGACATTGTCCCCATACCAGCGCCCTTCACCTGGAAGCTCAAAAGATAAGTAATACCCGCACAGAGGAGTGACATCGAACCACCAGGCTGTTTCGGCCATATCGAACCGGCGGCCAAAAAGCGGCCCCTCGGGTCCATCGGCAAAAAACTCCCACGAGGGCCGGGTCTCCAGATTGACATGGATGCCACAATCCGCCAGGTAGGCCCTGACAATACGGGCCACCTGCTGTGAAGTTGGGCTATCCGAAGATGTCAGCAGCGTCATCTCGAATGGCGTACCGGTACGGATGCCCTGAATGCGGTGAGCCTCGCGCACACCGTCCCCATTCTCATCCAGCCATCCTGCT
>Ga0172362_10001734_pt1 | contig 18767 bp, 38 predicted proteins | sample LakKivs1_kivu2a2_FD_114534 | JGI IMG/M metagenome (GOLD analysis project Ga0172362, IMG submission 114534) | Sediment microbial communities from Lake Kivu, Rwanda - Sediment s1_kivu2a2 | ecosystem: Environmental > Aquatic > Freshwater > Lake > Sediment | place: Rwanda: Western Province, Lake... | reverse complement strand
TAAGGATTCTAAAGACAAATTTGAAGATGCCGCAAATGATGTCTTAGAACAATTAGCCTGATCCTTCTCTCAATATTCCCATCCACTGAATATTTGTGTACACTAATATTCCGTTCTTTTTTTTCTTGCTTTTTACCTTATTTTCTGATAATCTTGGTAAAAATAAGGAGAGAAATGACACCTACAGAACAATTTTTAGATTCAGTAGAAAAGGGTATTATTCCTGATTATCCTCCGCAATTTGATGAAGATACATTTAATTCGAGCTTTCTATCCGTTACTGCTAAAGCTAGATCGTTTTGTACTAAGAGAGGAATGTGGGCAATAGTAGATAAACAATGGACAAAAGAATTAGCTAAATGGATTGATGATAGGAAATGTCTTGAAATCATGGCAGGAGTGGGATGGTTATCTAAAGCCCTATCAAATCATGGTATAGATATTATTGCTACAGATGATTTCTCTTGGACTACTAAAGGAAAAAGACATGAAAATATGTTCCCCGTTCACCCTATAGAAAAACTAGACGCCATAAACGCTATCAAAAAATACAAAGAACGAGATATATTACTCGTTTCTTGGCCTCCTTATACAGACGAAACTATTGTAAAGTGTTGCGATGAATGGGGTTATGATAAGCCTATTATTTATATTGGAGAAGGGGAGGGGGGATGTTGTGCGACTAAAAGTTTTTGGTTACGGTTTAAGGAAGCTGATAATGTTCCACGAATTGAGTTACCTAAGTGGGGTGGGATACATGATTATATTTTTGTAGGATATTGGGGGAAAGTTGATAATGTTTGTGCTGATTGTAGTTATGATGCTAGGGAAGATATTCAAGCCGCTCAAGTTATGTACACTGAATGATGTGATGTGATATTTTCTTCTTGCTTTCCTTCCTGTTTTCTGATAATCTTATTAAAAATAAGGAGAAATTATGAAAAACAAACGTATATTTATTGTTGCACCTAATTATGATGGGGATACTCTTCATCAAGTCTGCGAAACTAAGAAACGTGGTAGGCTATTGGATATTTATCAGTTAGATCATTATGAAGAAATAGATAGTACTGATAATCTTAAGGATGCTATTTCTATTGCTAAGAAACATGGTACGAAAAGACCTTCTATAATTTGATTGACATTTGATAAATAATCTGATAGGGTGTTGAAAAATAAGGAGAAATAATATGAAACCAAATGATATAGATGGAAGTATACCGGTTGGAGATGAACAGGAATCAAGCATATCTCTTAGAACATTAAACATAGATGGAGACGAACAGGAAATCTTTGAAGTTTATGCCGATGAAGATAAATCTACTACTTTAGGTTTTGTATATGATGAAAACAAGGCACCGTTTCTTCAACATAGTAAAGAACTAATTGATACATTACGAAAAGAACATGAAAATAGTGTAAATGGTAATAGTGCCGGATTTTGTTACCATGATACTAAATCTTGTACTATCTGTAAGCTTTTGACTAAATTTGATAAAGATTCTTGACATTTGATAAATAATCTGATAGGGTGTTGAAAAATAAGGAGAAATAATATGCTACAATGTTCAGAAATGCCGTTAAGATCGTTTGCAAGATTGTTTATTTGGAAGAAAAATAACGCTATTCCTTTAAATAAACTAATATCAAGTGGAAATATAAAGCTTCCTAGTACTACGGCGATTTTCAATATAAATTCTGCTACAGATTGTGCTAGTGATAAGTTAGGTCTATGTGCTGCTAAAAGATTCGGGTGTAAATGTTATGCTAAAAAGGCTGAATATTTCCGTCCTCATGTTCTTAGGTATCGTAGGAGGCAAACGGAATTTTGGGATAATACAACTCCAGAAGAATTTGTTAGTCAATTCCTTATGCTAAATGCCCTTAAAGTTAAGCCTTTCAAGAATATTCGCATTAATGAAAGTGGGGATTTTAGGGGACAAAAGGATATTGAAAAGGTTGAAAAGATTGCCACTATGCTTAGAAGGTTCGGTATTAGGGTTTATGGCTATACAAGTAGAAAAGATTTGGACTTCTCTAAAATACGCCATACTATCCTTTCCGGTTCTGGTTTCAAAAAAGCTGGTATTTCTAACGTGTTTCAGATTATTGGCAGACATGATAAGGTGTTGAAAGGGTATGGGTTATGCAAGGGGGATTGTGGAATATGTAAGCGTTGTTTGCAAAAGAAGGGGTTAAAGACTTGTGTACGGAGTCATTAATCTTGACTTCCACTGAATGATATGATAGGGTGTTGAAAAATAAGGAGATAATATGAAATTGATAACTGAATCTGATACAATACCTAATAACTTTAATAGAAGCTGAAAACGAGCTATTTAAAACCACTAAATAAGGGGCAATATGAATGATATATTGACTGTTGCAGAATATAAAAGACGATTGAAGAAGAGATACCTTAGTGAATATATATATAAATGTTGTGAGTCGGCTATTTATAGTACAAAAGCAACTAATAAGCGGGTATTTACAATTGACATATGTAAGACTAAACCTGAAATATGGTCAGAAAGTTTTACGACATGGAAGAAATATAGTAAGCGATCTTATTCACGAAACAACATTATCCGCGTAGTAGTATCTCAGTCTAAAAGAAACATAAAAGTAGTTACAGTGAGTGGAAATGCTACTTTTGAAATACCTAAAATCATCATACATGCCCGTAAATCTAATTGTAACCATAGAGTTTATGCTAAGGTTCAAATAGAGACAGAGGGTAAACTTCACACATTTACTGAGAATCGTAGTTTGCCGCAAGAAGAGAAACGATATATTTATTTAGACTTTGACGAAACGAATTCATATATTTGGTGTTGTAGAAATTCACAAACTGATATAGAAATAGACCCGCTACAATGGAGACTAATCAAGAAAGTAGCACAAATGAATGGATGGGAACTTTCCTATGATAAAAGGTTAGGGATAGCTTGGAAAGATAGTCATGGTGAAGAATATCATATTGGTGATGGTACTCGTATTTCTTCTTGGAGAGTATATGAAGCTAAAAGTGCATTTATCCGTCGTGAACAAGAGCGGAGACATATTGAGAAGAGGAAAGAAGCTGATAGGATTTTAAATGAAAAGGGCTGGGACATTTTGGTTTCTGTTGCTGATTCTATTGCTGCTGGAAATTGTGAAATAGGGACACAAGACTTTTTGTGTAAGCTAGAAACAAGTTATGGTTTGACTACTAATATTTTAGATGCTCAAACGATTCTGGCTATTAGAGATGATGATTTTACGAGAAGGGCATGTAGGGTAGCTGCTTTGAAATGTGGATAAATATAATCTTGACTTCCACTGAATGATATGATAGGGTGTTGAAAAATAAGGAGATAAATATGGGAAGAGATAAGATATGGGGGTTGAAGATATGGAAGCCTGCTGTAGGATATCCGGTTACAGTATTTGAAGATCCGATAACTTGCCATAAACATGAAGGAGATGCCACAATTGTTAAGATACATAGGCATGATAAGTTTAAGGAATACGGGTTATTGGATTGTGATGTTAGATTTAAGGGGGAATCTGAAATAGTTCGCAGACAGATAAAATATAACTTTGAATAGGAGATATTGTGAAATTCCATATAGGACAACAGGTTAAGACGAAGATAGATTGTGTTCCATATTATTCAGACTATGCAGGCAATCCCAAAGTTCTTATCCCCAAAGGTTCTATTGGAATTATTGGTGCGGTTAAATGTCCTTATGTTACAAAAACGGGTTATTTTAATTGTGTGGACTTTGTTATTTCTAATATTTTTTCCGGTAATCCTAAGTTCAAACACAATACATGGAGAGCGAGTTTAACGGACAAAGAAATAGAAAAGGTTTGAACAAATGAAATTAAAGAAGAAACATCCTGAAATATATTGTCCTAAATGCAAAGAAGAAATATGGGATTATGCATTTGGACATAAACTGCATAAATGTTGGGGCTGTGGATTTGCATTTGATATTGGACTGAAAAAAGCAAAATAATATTGACTTCCACTGAATGATATGATAGGGTGTTGAAAAATAAGGGGATAAATATGAAGAAACTAACAGCGAGAATGAAAGTATTGGAAGTGCATGATCATTTTATGGACTCTACAGAATCATTTACGGAGGAGAATATTGGGATGTACTTGGCATATCTCTATCCTGCCATTCTTCGCAAAGGGTTCATAGAGTTGAATGAACAGGATAAACATTTCCTCACCTTAACGCAATCAATATTTCCTAAAGGTCATTATATTTGGGAGTATATTCATATCGTTTAATATTGACTTCCACTGAATAATATGATAGGGTGAATTAAATTGAATGGAGGAAACCATGATTATAGGTGAATATAATAAGAATGGATACGAAATTATGAATGATAAAGGGGAATCTCTTTATTTAGCTGGCAATCATCCCTTAGATTCTTCGCTTGTTATTTCAAATGGATTACCTATAACAGCTCTGAGAAAGTTTTGTATTCAAACTGGTAAAGAAATGGCAAAAGAACAAAAAACTAAATGGGGTGGCGCAATAAGGAGAAATGATGAAAATTAAGTTTAAAGAAGATTGTGGTTTTAGCATTGTTGAATCCGTAGACAAAAAGGATAATGTTACGGAAGTTGATGAAACTTTCTCTAAAGATGAAGTTATTGAAGGTGATATTATTGACGATCAAGGCGATTATGTGTCTTTTCAATTTGGAGATGGTTCTATGATTTTTGGATTGAAAAAGAGTTTGTTTGAAACAATAGAAGAATAACGAAAATAACCTAATGAATATCCAACTTTTAAATACACTTGAAGATATTGGTTGGCTTTTACAGACCCATTTGAAATCTCATAAGAATATACCTGCTTTCAATAGTTTCGTTTTAAGCGGTAACGAAGATTGTCCAGAAAAGATAGAACTATACAAGAAACAAAACCCATCTATTAATTCTAAACCTGTAGCTATTTATATTGCAGATGAAAACGGAAATCTTCAAATTACTCCTTGACATTTCTCATTCTTTTTGGTAACATTTTTTATATTAAATGGAGGAAATATGCAATTAACATTTTCAAGATTATGGGATGGATTTACTACCGATAAAGAGGCAATGCAAGCAAGAAATAAACGAGCAAAAGAACTAAAAATGAAAGGATATGTAGTTAGTTGTTCTGCCCTTAAGAATCAAGTTAAGCCTTATGATGGATTTGGACAACCTAATGGGGGAATGTGTACCATTTATATGCTTGATTTCTCTGAATAATTATTGACAATCACTAAATGATATGATAAGGTGTTGAAAGATAAGGAGAGAAATATGTAAAAACAAAAAAGATGGAAAACACAAGATGATGACAAAATTAGGCACGTTTGGGCATCCGGTTGTAATTGTGCCGATACTGGAAGCGAAGTAAAAGTAGCTCCAACATTTTATGAGGAATCCGGCATTCCAATATGTTCAGAATGTGGGACTAATTTTACATATATTAGAACGGAAATCTTGAAATAAACAAAGACCATCTAATTTATATGAAATTGGAAAATAAGGAGATATTCATACCGTTTAATCTTGACTTCCACTGAATAATATGATAAGGTGAACTAAACAAACTAAAAAAAGGAGAAATAACATGGGACAATATTACATGCCTGCTAACTTGGATAAGAAACAATGGCTCTATTCACATGACTTTGGTTCGGGACTTAAGCTCATGGAACATTCTTACATAAGGAATCTTTTTGTGAGAACCGCTGAAATATTTCTTTCTCCTAAAGGGACATGGCATAAAAATAGAGTGATATGGGCTGGGGATTATGGAGATAAGGGTTTGTTCATTCCTCAAGATCATACAATAGAAACAGAAGAAGAAGGCAAGCCAATTACTCTAAAAGCACAAGATATTAATGTTTGGTGTTATATGCACTATAAACCATGCAGGCAAATACAATTTCCTTTTAAAAACGTTCTAAAAGATGTTAAAATGACATGGGAAGATAGTAGGATAATTGAAGAAAGAATAATTCTGGCATGGCATAAGACACTACCTAAGAGGGGGCGTTTTCTTGTGAATCATACCAAGAAAGTTTGTATAGACTTAAAGGCAGAAACGGGAGAAGGATATTGGGATGATACTAAAAAGTGTCCTATGATTATACATCCTCTTCCTTTATTGACTTGTTCTGGAAATGGGCGGGGTGGAGGGGATTATTCTGGAAGCAATATGAAATTAGTAGGGTGTTGGGCTGGGGATGTTATTTCTTTGGAACATAAGCCTCTATATACTCTTAATGCGCCTATTTCTTTCATTGAAGGGGAAGAAAGTAATGGAAATTATCGCTGGGTTACAAAGAATTCTTGACATCCACTGAATAATATGATAGGGTGTTGAAAAATAAGGAGAAATACAATGCATCATGGAATAATGTTAAAGATTAAGGCGAGTAATCCAACCGAAGCAAAAATACAAGGCGAACAAATTATGAAAGACACGTTAGCTTGTTCGAGTTGTAATGCTTCTAAACAAATGATAAATTGGGATTCTTTTCGATTTGTAGCATTTGTAGATAAGGCATGGATAAAGAAAAATAAGGCGGAAAAACGTGTAAAGACGGTAGAAGGATTGATTAGACATTATCAGAAATTGAGAGAAACCAGTCTTGAACGTAGAAAACAAGATATTAAGAAGGAATTAAAGATTTTTGCTTCAAATGTACGAAGGAATAAAATACCACGTCATTCTTTATTATCTTTTTATCTTACAGAATATAATTCAATAGCTGATACGATAGAATATGGGGATCAGGATAATGGACTATATACGCTTCATTGTACGGATAATCATTATGCAGATATGACACAATCTGATTATGCAAATGGAGACAAAGTATATTTTCTATGGTTTGATAGACATTTCTAAAACTAATCAACAATACTATGGAGGAACGTGACGGTAGACAAAAACATAATATATAATGGAGTAATTCGACCCGCACATTCTAAGAAAGGTCTACATTGTATTAGATTGACTGAAGAAATTAATGCCTATATTTGTTGGCATATAGAAGAAAATTTAGAAAGTGAAGAAATGGAAACGAAATGAGTAATATTATGGCATGAATATTTGGGGGCTAGGGATAAAGCCATAGAAAGAGCTGTACAAGAAAAGGAAGCTCTTCTTAAAGTAGAGCCGCTCTAATCCTAAGTGAAAAACATTTTAGTCTGAAAAGATTTGACATTAATCGTTTTTTCTGCTATGTTATTCTCATGAAAAAATTCCTATCAATAGACTTAGATTTTTGGAACCTATATGGGACTAATGGTTTATTGGAGTTTCTCGTTAAAGTAAAAAACTCCAATAAACCTATTAAGCTTGCGGATTCTCACGAAGAATTGTTATCTTTCATAAACAAAGATAAATATGATTCTATAATTAATGTTGATTATCATTCAGATATTGCTAATAATGATGGGAATAAGGTTTGTGAATTGAACTGTGGAACTTGGGCTAATCATCTTAAGTATAGAAATAGTTTTTTATGGGTGCATCCTTTCAGGGTAGATTTTGAAGACTCTTTATGCCATTCTCCTCAAACTGATAAATTTTCTCCTTTTGTTCATCCCGATATTGCTGGGTATTCTAACGTAACTAAATTAGGGGTTAGGAGAATACCTTCTTGGATATTTAATGATGTTACGTCTATAGGAATTGCAATAAGTTATGAGTGGTTAAGCTCTCATATGAAAGATAGGATTTTATCTATTGCAAGAAAGGTTTTTGATAAGATACCTAAAGCGAATCCCAAAGCTATTTTTACATTGACATCTACTGAATAATATGATAAGGTATTGAAAAATAAGGAGATAAATATGAAGAATCGCATAATTATTAATGTAGAAGGTGGGGTAGTTAAGCAAGTTAATGTTGACAACAAGGAAGGAGTAACTGTTGTAGTTTTCGATAATGATAATTTAGAAGCTGAGGGATTGACTTCTGACCAACGCGATGAAAAATGGGCTGAACTAATCAAGGGAACAGAAACAGTATATTAATTCTTGACATCCACTGAATAATATAATAAGGTTGAAAAATAAGGAGATAAATATGAGTAATAGAGTCTGCATTGTTACTACCGTGTTTCTTAATATCAGAGAAGAGAGGAAAAGTTTTACATTTGGTTTTAGAATGTATGACGATGAAAATCAGGTTTATGATAATACTTGGGAAGAAATACCTAAGACTGATTTAGAAATATTGAAAAAGGTAGCTACAGGATGTTCAAATGAAGTTAGTGATATGTTGGATTTTGTCATGGAAAACAAGACTGGCATTTATATTGATGATGCTTGGTATGAGTGGCATGAGATAAAGAATATTCTTAAGACTTGACAAACCTAAGTAATTATGTTAGGTTATCTCCATGAAACTGAGAATATTAAAAGAATGTACTGAAATAGCGTTGAAGAATAATAATCCTAATAGTCATCCACAGTGGGATCATTACAAACACTATTCTTTTGTTATTCAAGATAATACTCTGATAGCATGGGGTACAAATAAACCTGGTTCTCCTTTGACATTCTTGGGCTATAAACCATATCAGAAAATACATTCAGAAACCGTAGCCTATTTCAAAGCTGCAAAAAGAATGGATAAAAATAGATCATTTGAAGTAATCAATATACGTTTGTCTAAAACTAATACCTTCAAACCAAGTGCTCCATGTAAATGTTGTTGTAATTTCTTGAGGAACTTGGGATGTGTAAGGATTTGGTTTTCAATGACTAACGGGATGTTCTGTTCTTTGAATGCTAATAATCTTTCACCTTGACATTTGATAATTAATCTGATAGGCTGTTGAAAAATAAGGGGGGAATATGAGCGAGACATTTGAACAATTTTGCGATAGAATGAATAAGGTTGAAAAGATTGACGAGATAGCATTTGGTAGATCGCATGAAGGAAATAGTAGAGCTATCTTTATTTATGAAGGACATCATTGTTGTTTGGAATCTTTTGGATATCGTGTAATTCCTGAGTTAAACAAACGGCGTGGGATGATAACGCCTGCTGAAATGTTGTGGGTAGCTTCTGCACAACCTACCGATGAATGGGTATTAAGTGACTGGATATGTGGAAAATCAATGGCATCCGAACTAGCAAAACAATATGATGGTAAAGCATGTCCTGATGAATACCATGAGGATGATAAAGATGCGTGGTATTTGCGGTTTTATGGTGATGAAGGGTTTAAGAAAATGCTAAAAGTGATATGGGACTATAAGACAGGAATATTACCGATAAATACATTTCCTTGGAGAAAAGATTTGACAAACGCTAATTAATCTGATAGGCTGTTGAAAAATAAGGGAGGTTATTATGGGATTAACGATACATTATGAGTTGGGACTTTCGGCTGATATAACGGCAAGCGAAGTTAAGGTAAAATTGCAGCAATTACAGGAATTTTGTAAAACCCTATCATTCAAAGAAGTAGGGGATATTAAGATATTTTCTGGAGATGCTTGTAATTATGAGAAGTTAGATAAGGATAATCCCGATAGATGGCTTTTGATTCAATCGCAAAAGTATGTTAACTATGTAGATACCTATAATGGGATTAGAGAAAAACGTCCTGAGGATCAATCTTCCTATTCGAGGGGTGTAGATGCTAAGAAGATAATTGCTTTTAGTACTTGGCCGGGAGAGGGTTGCGAAGAAGCTAATTTTGGGCTATGTATCTTCCCTAAAACCATTATTATAGAATCTAGGAATACTAGTAGGAAGTATAGAAGGAAAGTACCTAATTCTGATAAATGGATATGGGGATCGTTTTGTAAGACTCAATATGCTAATCATCCGGAATACGGCGGGGTTAAACATTTCCTCAAGTGTCATATAGGGGTGATAAAGGTATTGGATAAGGCAAAAGAATTAGGTTTTGAAGTGAATGTGTCGGATGAAGGGGAATATTATACTAAGCGAGATGTTAAGGATTTGATTAAGGAAATAGGGGAATGGGATAGCATGATCGCTGCTTTTGGGGGAATGTTAAAGGATATAACAGAAGGGACTAATCAGCAAATAGAAGCGGCTATTTTTGAAAAACCTAATTTTGAACACTTGGAAATGAAGGGACAGAAGCAAATAGAAGGTACAAAAGAAGGATTCAAGCAAGTGTTTGAAAAAATAGGAAATGAAACATCTGAGACACTTAAGACACTTGAGACATCTGAAATTACTAACTTGACAACGAAAGAGAATATTTCTATTAATTAGTTGACTTCTACCTAATTCTCTGATAGGGTGTAAGAAGAATGAAACAAACAAACAAATAATAAAGGAGTAATTATGAAGGTAGTAGTAACAAAGTCGGCAATGATAAACATGATACAAGCAACAGTAAAGGGGACGACAGGCATTTCTATAGATACTGTTACAGAACCAAAAATGAGAAAAACTAACAACCCTTATTTTGGTCGTATTACAAAGCATTGCACTATGAATGGTATGATAGGGTTTGATTATGAGAATTCCGTAAATAACCAAGCATCAAGAGAGGGAAAGAAAACAAGAAAAGCAAAACCTAGAGCGTGGGGGGTGTTAACTGCTGATAGGATTTTTGTAACTCATAAGGACGAATATTATCTACAAGTTAAGGTGCAATCTCTTTCTGATACTCCGGTTTATTTTGATGGAGACACGGAGATTGATAAGGAAGTCATAAAGCCCTTTTTGGTAGAATCTTCTGGAAAGTCATCTACACAAGCGGATATTGAGAAAGAAGTAATTGTGCGCGATGTAAAGATGAGCAATGTAAAGGAGATGCGTTTTGCTGGTGGGGAATATAAGATTATCCCTGATATTGAGAAGGTAGAAGCGGTGAAGGATATAAACCATAACGAATTGACTAATCTAACTGTTTGATTAGAAAAAAGTTAAAGACTTGCGGTGGGAGGAGATTATTACTAAAACCGCGAAACATATCTTGACATTATCAATAAAATATGCAAGAATGAATGCATAACGATGAAGCTAACGGGCGGGAAACCGCCAAGGAGTAACGCATGAAAGTAACAGCAACCGTGCGGGCGGTTTCCCGTACCGTTCAGCGCCTTGTTCGGCTTTGCCGAGTCTGTGGGCGCTTTCACTCGGATGAAGGATACGACAAAGTTTGCCGCAAATGCTGGAGCAAAGCGTGAAGCCGAACGACAAAAAGGAGGCATAAAGTGAAGCGAATTGTTCGGCATGTCTTGGTAGACGACGGGTACGGACTCGCAGAGTGTTGGTATCGGGTCAAGGTGGTCGGGAGCCAGATGTGCAAGGACTTGTTTGGTGGACCAGACAAGGAGCAACTCCTTGTGCAATACGGAGACGGGACACGCAAATGGGCGGCATTTTGGAAGGAGTTGCCCAGCGAAGCAAATAAATAAAAATCTATAAAACTAATTCTTGACATCCACTGAATGATATGATAGGGTGTTGAAAAATAAGGAGATAAATATGAAAATTATAGCAAAAGGTATTGGTGTTGATGCGGGATTGATAATGATTGCGGATTTAGACTATCTTAGGGCTAATCATTGCACAGAACATGACTATTCTGAACTTGATCGCTTAGGGAAAACCTTCAAAGTATCTAAAGGGGACTATCTTGTATCTTGGCATATTAGAGAAACGTGGGATGGACCAATTGAAGGGGTAGAAAATCTTAGAATAACATCTGGTACACTTGTAGTAATAGACCCTTGTTATGTTTTTGGCGAACCTCACGAAAGATGGCAAAAATGGTTGAACGATAATGATTACGGTAATGAAATAGATAGTGAATCTGCATTTGTTATAGATCAAATGGGGGGTGATGGAGAATATAAAGTAGAGCTATTGCTAGAAGAAAAGGCATAATAACAAAGGGGGACAGGGGGTGAAACTATATATTGAATGTGGAACGTTCAAAAAGGTGGGGGAATTTAAGAGTGTTGAACATGCTAAGTTAACCACTATGTTTTTGGCAATATTAGAGAATGTTCAACTTTCGCCACTCATTCATATTTCGGAATGGTGTTTTTTCCCTGAAGATGGTGAAGATAAGGTACAAAATCACAAGAATTTTAGGAATTATTTACAAAGGACACAATTCTTTAGCACTATAGATACTCTTTATACTCTTAAGGATATATGTGCTTTATGTGGTAATATAGAAATGAAAGATCAAATAACTGGACTCATAGAAAACTTAAAAGAGATAAAGTCAGAAGAAGATATGAAACGACTTCTCCAGAACATAACCGAAACACAAATAGCTAGTCGATCTATTATTTCTTGACAAACTAAAGCGAATCTGGTAGGCTGTTGAAAAATAAGGAGATAGATATGAACAAAACAAAGAAAACAAAGAAAACGGGTAAAAGAAATACGAAACGGCTTCATGGTGTTCTTTATGATGATTGTAGCCAGAAAGAAATACCGGCTAATGTGCGATTCATTAATGGTAAGATCATGATTCAAATAGAAGGATATGGGGATAATTTCTCTTACAAAGGGGAAGGAGAACCGGTAATTGTTGAATGTTTTGATAAGAAAGTGTCTGTAATTGTTTGGGGCGATATAAATAAAGAAGACCCGACTGCGCATATTAGTTTAGAGAAAGCAAAAGAAACAAATAGAGAAGAATTTTGTTTGACATGATTCTAAAAATATGATAGGGTGTTGAAAAATAAGGAGCAATAGGAGCAATATGAAATCAGAAAGAGTTGAGACAGATATTGAAGTAAGTGTTTTGGATTTTACTGAATTGAAGGGAAAGGCACAAAAGCAATGGGAAAAGGAACATGCCGGTAAGAAAGCTCATTCTGTTACAAATGAATCCTTTCCCATATCTTTGTTGGTATGATCCGCGAAATCCTAATTATAATAAGTATACTCCTCCTGATATTAAGCCAAGGAATAACTGTTTTTGTGACAATTGTTTCATGGGAAGAGATAAATTAGCCTTATATATTATCAAGCTCCAAAAGGAATTGAAAGAAGCTATAGAAAGAGAACCAGACCCGGACATAAGAAAATATCTAAACGACCTGTTTTCTTCTTGACTTATTTCCCTTTTCCTAATATATTGTCCCCATGAATCTTAAAGAATATCTAAATAAGTATTTTGCAGATGGGATGACTTGTACCTTGGATGATAGCAAGGAATCATTAGAAGTCCATTTTGCCGGTAAATTTGGGGTAGATATTAAGAATGAAGAAAACCTTTATCTCTTCAAATATAACATGATTACTGCTAAATGGTGTTTTCCTATTACCCATGAATGCAGAGGGGTAATACTCAGATTCAATAATGGATGGGAATACGTTTCAAGACCTTATTCTAAATTTTTCAATCTACAAGAAGGTAATTGTGTTGTTAATGATACTAATTGGCAAGATAACTTTCAGATTATAGAAAAGGCAGATGGAACGGCAATACAAGTCTGGTATGATAATCAAAAGGATCAATGGCGTATTTCTACATTAGGCACCATTACACCCATGCACTATAGCGAAAGAAATACCGATACCTTTGATAAACTCTTTCTTAAAACTGTTAAAGTATTGGATTACAACAAGTTAGATAAGAAGTATACATATTTATTTGAGTTATGTTCTTTTGAGAATCGGATAGTTACGCAATATGAGAAAGACGTTGTGTATTTGATAGCGGTTAGGGAGATTGAGTATGGGAATTATTTTACTGATCAATTGGTAGATGAATTAGCTTTAGTGATGATGGAAGATGGGAGTAATATTAAGCGACCGGTTATGAAGTTTATGTATGAGTTAGATTTGCATAATTTTGATGAAGTTAAGGCATGGGTAGAAAAAGAATCTGAATCTGAAACCTATGGTAAATTTCCAGAAGGGTTTGTAGTTTATCGTGGTGGGGTTCCTGTAGCTAAGATTAAGAATAGCAAGTATTTAGAGGCGCATAACATATCTGGTGGGAATATTGCTCATGCTCGTAATGCTATAATTGAGGCTACATTTGTTGGTAATATTGATGATATATATCCGACTATGATACCGGAATTACAGGAATATGCGGATGGGATAAGGGATAAGGTTAGTGGTTTAGTGAGTGAGGCTATTCATGTTGGGGAATTATTGCGGTGTCATGGTGAATTCTCTTCTCAAAAGGACTATGCGTTATTTTTACAGGCGCATTGTGACAAAGGGATTCAGCCTTTCTTTTATCAGAACAAGGGGAAATTGAATGATATATCGGTTCAGTTTACGAAATGGTTAAAGGATCATTATAGTAGGTTTATGGAAATGTGGAAAGAAAGGGATTGACTTCTATCTAATATTATGATAGGGTGTTGAAAAATAAGGGAAAATACAATGATAACTACATCGGATGATTTGCTTATACTTCAACGTGCCATACATATACTTAAGGCAGAAAGACAAGTGACAAGGAGTTACATTTGTTACTATAAAGGGTTTTCACTTCTTAATGACTTCGATGCAGATAGTCGTCGAATTGATGAAGCGATGGATCATGTTACAAAAGACTGGAGTGATTCTATATAGCAAGGGTTAATCTAATGAATATTCAGTTTTTACATATGCTTGAAGATATTGGTTGGCTTTTACAGACCCATTTGAAATCCCACAAGAACATACCTGCTTTCAATAGTTTCGTTTTAAGTGGTAATGAAGATTGTCCAGAAAAGATAGAACTATACAAGAAACAAAACCCATCTATTAATTCTAAACCTGTAGCTATTTATATTGCGGATAAAAACGGAAATCTTCAAATTACTCCTTGACAAACACTGAATATGTATGAGAGAATGACGGAAGATAAAACAACAAAGGAGGAAAAGGAAACATGACAGCGAAAGAAAAGTTGATGCAGATTGTGGAGTGCGCAAAGGGCGACGATCTTGAACGCGCTGAACGCGCTTTCCGTGGACTGACGGAAGGACAGTTGAACGAGAAATACGGACAGAGCGGACGTACAAAGGGACAAATTTTGGAAGGCTACCGCAAGGAACGCCGCGAATGGGAGCAAGCCTATGCGCTCGCCAAACGCGCATAAGGACAACACGAAAACTGATATAAAAGTTTTCCTAAAGGATGGAGTGATCAACAACCTTCCCGCCAACTTACTCAAAAAATTTTCAGAATGGGTTTGACTCTTACTGAATAATATGATAAGGTAATTGCATGAACGATACATTTAAAGTAAAACATAATGAGAATGGCAATGAAAATTCAAAAAGCAAAAGAATCCGATATGCCTGAAATTTGTAAGCTCAATAAGGCTATAAGTAAATTATCTGATTGGGCTGAAGATCCTAATTGCTTGTGTAAATATTTTAATGCTTCTTCTGGTGAATATTATATAATCCGGCATAACCATAAAATTATAGCGGGGATAGCGGTAGATGGATTCGGTGAAATTGACATTCTTTGTGTTACTAAAAAATGGAGACGAAAAGGATTGGGGACTCAATTAATTAACTTTGCCATTAATTTAGCGAAGAAAGATGGACTGTCACATATATTGGTTGGAACCTGTAATAAATTTAAGGCTATTCCTTTCTATAAAAAGTTAGGTTTTACTATTAAGGAAAAGTTCGATGATGGGATTTATAGCTATACCGATTTAACAAAAAGAATTACTTGACTTCCACTGAATAATGTGATAGGGTGTTGAAAAATAAGGGGCAATATGAAATTGATAATTGAGAAAGAAGTAAAGGAAATACCAGAGAATTTTACGGGAATAGTAGAATATAATGGCGATAAATATTGGTATCGTAATGGTAAACGGCATAGGGAAGATGGACCTGCTATAGAATGGGCTGATGGTTCTAAATTTTGGTATCTTAATGGTAAATGTCATAGGGAATCTGGACCGGCTATTGAATATGCTGATGGTTCTAAATGTTGGTTTCGTAACGGTAAATTGCATAGGGAAGATGGACCTGCTTGTGAATATGCTGATGGTACTAAATATTGGTATCTTAATGGCATATTTTATACTGAATCTGCATATAAGGCTGAAATTTTTAAGCGATCTACACCTAATCCCTGTAATGGCAAGATAGTTGAAATAGATGGAAAGAAATATCAACTAACCGCTATATAATTATTGACTTCCACTGAATAATGTGATAGGGTGTTGAAAAATAAGGAGATAAATATGAATAATGTTTTTGAAGATATGTTGAGCGATAAACAAGGAACAATTGGCAAGGTTATTACAGAGCCTACACTTCTAAGCGATTGCGGAGAATTAGCAACACTAGATACAAAGGATATCTATAATATTGCTATTTCTAAGGGTGAATTTCAAGTTATTACTATGGGTTTTAGTGTAGATAAGCCAGCTATTAAGTTTGAACATTCTAGCGTCATTACAAAAGTTAAAACCATCCATGAATTCAAGCATTATAGAAGCGGTGGCGGTAAGTTTTGGACAAGTAGGGCGGGGATGGATATTGTTTTTATAGTACCGCGTAATAAGATTAAGTTGTTGCCGGAAAAGGGGTATAGTTACATAAGGGCTGAAATTAATGGCGTTAAGGTTAGTTTTAATGTTTCTGGTGGGGGCGGGGGTGCTTGGACTGACTACCTAACAACTTGGTGTGATGTTAGTTGCAATCATCCGCTTAGAGATGTAAAGAAGATAGCAGAAGTAGCAATTAGGAATGAGGGATATGAGAAGGCTATTTTTGAGACTCTTGCTAAGAAAGAACCTATAAATAATGAAAAATGGGAAAGACTTGCCGCGAATAGAAAGCCTGAACTTAAGGAAAAGATTTATGAGTTGATTGAAAAAGGCAAAAATCCCGTTATTCATCTTAATTTCGGTTGGTCTTTTAATGATGGGGGAACTTTTGGAACTGCAAATAAACTGATTAGGGGATTGAAGAAGTATATACTAACTAAGAATGAAAAAGGTGAAGCACAATCATGGGAATGGAAAGAAGATGGGAAAGTAAAGTCTGTAATATGTGGTTATACTCGTGTAAAGGTTAGCCATATAAATTGGTATAAAACGATAGAAGAAAATAAGGGTATGTTCTTGACTTCTATCTAATATTATAATAGGGTGTTGAAAAATAAGGAGCAATATGAAACTAATAACTGAATCTGATAGAATACCAGAGAATTTTACGGGAATAGTAGAATGGGCTAATGGTAATAAAGAATGGTATCGTAATGGTAAATTGCATAGGGAATCTGGACCTGCTAAAGAATGTGCTGATGGTACTAAATATTGGTATCTTAATGGTGAATTGCATAGGGAATCTGGACCTGCTATTGAATATGCTAATGGTTCTAAATCTTGGTATCTTAATGGCATAGAATATACTGAATCTGCATATAAGGCTGAACTCTCTAAGCGATCTACAACCCCTTCCTGTAATGGTAAGATAGTTAAAATAGATGGAAAGAAATATCAACTAACCGCAATCTAATTCTTGACTTCTATCTAATATTATGATAGGGTGTTGAAAAATAAGGAGCAATATGAAACTAATAACTGAATCTGATATAATACCAGAAAATTTTACGGGAATAGTAGAAGATAGTGGTAATAAATTTTGGTATCGTAATGGTAAATTGCATAGGGAATCTGGACCTGCTATTGAATTTGCTGATGGTTCTAAATCTTGGTATCGTAATGGTAAATGTCATAGGGAATCTGGACCTGCTATTGAATTTGCTGATGGTTCTAAATGTTGGTATCGTAATGGTAAATATCATAGGGAATCTGGACCTGCTCTTGAATATGCTAATGGTACTAAATATTGGTATCTTAATGGTGAATGTCATAGGGAATCTGGACCTGCTATTGAATGGGCTAATGGTGATAAATTTTGGTATCTTAATGATAAAGAATATACTGAATCTGCATATAAGGCTGAAATTTCTAAGCGATCTACACCTAATCCCTGTAATGGCAAGATAGTTGAAATAGATGGAAAGAAATATCAACTAACCGCAATCTAATTCTTGACTTCTACCTAATAATCTGCTAGGGTGTTGAAAAATTCGGAGGAAATATGTATAAACTCTACAGAAAACATAAGATACATGATTGGGAAGTAGTAGAACAAGAGGAAAAAGAAGAAGATATACGTGTATTAGAAATGGAATATCGCCAAAATCATGACCGTTCTTATTTGTTCAAAGTTGAAAAAGACGGTATAGCGATATGAGTTTAACCTTATTCAAAATGCGATTAGCCGGAAAACGAATAATACTAAGAACTAAATCCTCTACAAATACTAGAGTCTTTATTAAATCTAAACAAAGAAAACAATCTCAAGCAAAGAAGAATTTTGATGGTGATGATGATCTTGCTCAATTAGTGCGAAACTGCATGACGATAAAGATAGACCTGCCTCTAATAACATAAACCTTGACACATTACATGAATTATGATAGGGTGTTGAAAAATAAGGAGCAATATGAAACTAATAACTGAATCTGATATAATGCCAGAGAATTTTACGGGAATAGTAGAATATACTAATGGTGATAAAGAATGGTTTCGTAATGGTAAATTGCATAGGGAAGATGGACCTGCTAAAGAATATGCTGATGGTTATAAATTTTGGTATCTTAATGGCAGACGAATTACCAAAACTCAATTTATGGTATTTAAAACGTTCAAGGCGCATAATTTCATATATGGTTTTCTGGCAGGATTCATGTTGGCTAGCTTGATTGCGGCATTAATCGTAAAAATTACACTCCCATAAACGC
>Ga0172362_10001733_pt1 | contig 18769 bp, 17 predicted proteins | sample LakKivs1_kivu2a2_FD_114534 | JGI IMG/M metagenome (GOLD analysis project Ga0172362, IMG submission 114534) | Sediment microbial communities from Lake Kivu, Rwanda - Sediment s1_kivu2a2 | ecosystem: Environmental > Aquatic > Freshwater > Lake > Sediment | place: Rwanda: Western Province, Lake... | reverse complement strand
GTGCTGTCAAACTACCCGTTCATGCCTATAAAATATGGGTCTGTTGGAAAACCAACACCAGGTCATGATGTCCGCATTGTAAATGACAACGGAAAAGAGATGAAAGTTAATGAAGTAGGAAATATCGCATTGTACATTGGTGATGTCCGCCCCCCAGGGTTGTTTAAAGAATATTGGAAAGACCCTGATATCATGAAAAAAAGTTTCAAAGGTGACTATTATTTTACGGGAGATCAAGGATACAAAGACCAAGAAGGGTATTTCTGGTTTGTCGGTCGTGATGATGATATCATTAAGTCCTCAGGGTATCGTATCGGACCGTTCGAGGTGGAATCAGCATTAATTGAACATGATGCGGTCGCTGAATGTGCTGTGGTTGGAGCACCAGATCCTGATGGCATCCGTGGTATTGTTGTAAAAGCCTATGTGGTACTCGTGAAGGGATACAAACCTTCTGAAACCCTTACAAAGGAATTACAAGACCATGTGAAGAAGGTAACCGCTCCGTACAAATATCCACGAATCATCGAATACATGGACGAGCTTCCCAAGACTATCTCAGGAAAAATATTACGACGTGAATTACGAAAATAATAGTATATTATCAATAAATCTTACTTCCGAAACCTTTTAAGGAGCATGTGCTTTTCGGTGTTCAAATCATGATTACGGTTCAGAACCTCACCAAGAGGTATGGGAAAATTATAGCACTCAATACTGTCTCTTTAACCTTTTCAGATGGTAAAGCGATTGCTATCATGGGTGAAAACGGAGCAGGGAAAAGTACACTACTCAAGATTTGTGCTGGGCTTCTTCCCTTTGAACAAGGACAAGTGACTATCGATACTTTTTCCATTGTCAACCAATCGTTACAAGCACGAGAACAGCTCGGATATCTTCCGGAGATGCCTGAACTGTACGACCGCATCACAGGAAGAGAATTTCTGTATTATATTGCATCCTTACGAAAACTGTCAAATGCACAAGAGATCATCGAATCTCTCTCAAAAATGATAGGCATTGAAGAGTTTATTGACTACGAGGTCGGTGGTTATTCAAAAGGCATGAAACAGAAAATCAGTCTTCTTTCTGCAATCATGCATCAACCAAGAAACCTTCTTCTTGACGAACCAGTTTACGGTCTTGATCCGCTTGCATCCCGAACCATTCAGGAATTCATTAAAAAACGACAGGGAGCAACTGTGCTTGCTACCCATTCAACCCAGCTCGTGGAACACGTTGCTGATGCCGTGTATTTTCTCATGAAAGGAAAGGTTGTCGTGTTTGATACCGTTGAAAACTTGATGAAACAACATGGGACTATTGAAAACGCGTATTTTTATTATAAGGATGGGAAGCATGCTTGAAACAAGCAGGCTCCTTCTAATAGATAGTACCAGGAATCTACTGAAAAAAATGAAAACATCTCCTATTTTGTACATGTTTTTTTCTGCGATGCTGTTTTTTTCTATTATCATGTTTGCATTTCTGACTTTTGTCATTCTTCATACTGAAACAATAATTAATTTTATCGACGTTTTTTTTTCCGTTTTTTTTCTTTTTCTCTTAAAATCAGCTGCTGATCTGCATACCTACTATATCACAGCGCCCCAAGTAGCCTACAGTCTCTCAACCCATCAATTACAACGACGGACGATTGGGCAAATCGTTCTTTCTATTCTCTTGATTAATCTTGGACTATGGTTTTCGTTTTCTATTTTGTATCTCCTCGTACTGAGTGCCTTACATATTAATGTAAACTATCCTGTAGAATATCTTTTATTTAGTATCAACATCGTGAATGCGATTCTTCTCGGATGCACCCTTGCACTAAATTTTTTTTCCTCGAAACAATACCGATTGCTTCCAACCCTTCTCTTGCTGCTCTTCTGTTGGTCCTCCCAAAGTCTGTTGTTTGTTGTCTGCATGTTTCCACTAGTACTGTTGCAGTTTTTTTGGAGTCTATCTCATGCGTTGGATTCCTATCGTTTTGTGAAACGAAAAGAACGCCTCAAAGAACGTATCCAAGCAACACTCCGTAGTCCCGTAGGAGCCTTATTTTATCGTGAATCAACCGTCGTATGGAGAGAGCGCCTTTTCTTCAGCTTCGTTTCGATGTCGATTTTTACTGCTCTTGGTACCGGATATCTTTATGTGTATGGTACCGATCTTTTCATACCCGAGTCCATCAAAGACATCATTGGGGATTTTCTTCCCACTCTTTTCGTCTTTCTTGGGAGCTACATTGTTATTATGTACGCAGCAGTATTCCCCGCGTTAAACCTGTTTCTTACCGAGGAAAAAACCATGTGGATCCTCAGGAGTTTGCCGGTGAGAAACCAAACTATTGTTTATGGGAAAACCACGATGCTTGGATTATGCTATATTACAACCATTCCGTATCTTGCGTTCATTCCGGTGTTTCTTGGGGGTAGTGATCTTATGTTTTTAAGCTGGTTCCTCGGTTTTTCGTTTCTTGCTGCTGTGATTATCGCAGTTCCCTTGGGAGTAAAGTACGTGGGGAAAAAATCAGATATCCTTCTACTCTATAGTGTCGCGATGGTACTATTTATTCTTCTTTCCATGATTGGCATGGGAATGAATTTCTTCCGCAGCTCTGCACCGAATGGTATGATACTCCTTCTGTGTCTCTTACTCTTACTCCTAGAATTCATTCTCTTGTTTTTATCACTGAAACTTTCTGCACGTATTTTAACAAAACAAGCGACTCAATAACAGAACAGCGATACTAGAGTTTTAGGAGATTGAGACTGGCAGAGGTATCAAACTCTCGAGTGATTTCTCCGTCGATGATGTCAATAACGCCTTCAAAGGTGGCGCTGACCACTGCTGAGGTAAGATGTCCTCCTAATGCTTGATGCTCATCGTTACATACAGTGATATGGAGATGGAGGTATACCTCACCATCCTTTGTGGTGATGTTACCAACAAGGGGAGTAATCTCATGATCACCAGTCAGCTCTTTTGATTGATATTTTTTTGTCTCTGTGTTCATGAGTCCGATAGTAATCTTATTCGTTGCTCCAATCCCGATAATGGTTCCGCTTTTGATATTCAATTTTTTACAAAGATGTGATAAAGAGGTAACTATCTCCTCCCCTTTATCGATGCGAACAACTACTTTACTTTGAAAACGTCTATACTTCATAGCAGAAAAAGCAATGTGAGATGGTATTTAAAGATTTATTTTTCTCCTGAATATGAGAAAGTGTTCCTATCGTAAGTCTTACAAAAGTTTTAATACAATACGCGAATTCTGTTGTGCAACCTTTCTGCCGTCCTAGCTCAGTTGGTAGAGCACTCGGCTGTTAACCGAGCGGTCACCGGTCCGAGTCCGGTGGACGGCGTCCTCTCGCTTTTTTCCTCCAAATAGAAAGGCAAATAAGAAGGAAGAAACAACATTTTTAGAGATATGTTTTTAAAGAAAGAATTGCTCTCCACTTATTCATTGTAACAGGAGATTGGGGGTCATGGCAAAAAGATCAAGAGTTCAGATACAAGGGGATGAAATGAAACTTTTATCAGAGCTGAAAAAAAATGCTAACGAGAATTTGGACACGATTGCGAAACATTGTGGTTTCTCTACACAAAAAACATCGAAAATGAAAAAACAATTAGAATCGAATGGGATGATCTGGGGGTATTCCGCGATTTTTGATGAAGAGAAAACAGGGACTACGCATTTTATGTTAATGATTAAAAGAACGAATGAAAAATTGGATGAAAAAACAATCGATAAAATTTGTTCGATAAAACTCGAAGAACTAACTGAGGAACTGGGGATTACAATAGAAACGAGTGCGTATGTACATGGAGAATACGACTGGGTTCTCACCTTTACTGCTGAAAATATTATAACCGCTAAAAAGTTTGTTGAGAAATTAATCAACCTTTACCCTAGTGGAACTAAAAGAATAACTATTTTACAGACCTTGATGTTTATAAGAAAACACTACATTCTGAATCCGGATCGCCAGAATCTGAAAGAGTTTATGTAAATCTATCGGTTATTTTACTGTAATATAAGGGTGCATTATTTTTTTTTAAAATAACTTCCATACCACCAAGGACACAGAGGCATTCAATCCAGCATTATCATAGGCAACGACCGTTAAAGTATGTCGAAAGAACATCGGTGACGACCAGATCCAATGATAGGGGGCTTCGCCCACCGTTGCTTGTAACTGGTGATCAACAAAGAATTCGACTCGATTGATACCATATCCTTCATCATCTGCCATTGCTTTTACTGTTATCTGGCCAATGACAAGAGGTACAGGGAAGGATAATACCAACGCATCCTTCACATAAATACCTGGTTCTGGTTGAGAAATTGAGACCGTTGGCGGGGTAGTATCTGGTTTTCTCCACTCAAAGAAGGTTATCCATTCTTCTGCTCCAATGCTATTCGTTTTTAGGAGGATACCGTCCATTTCCATATCTCCGCCTCCTGCAGTGATGATAAATCCTGTAAGAATAAATCCTAGATCCTGTGTTGTATCGAGTGAATACCCTATCCCATGATAACCAGGAAATGGAAACGTTTTATTCCAGATATCTCCCCCGGCATTCGTGGTTTTCACTAAAAGGACTTTTAGATTGCTCCCTGAAGTCCCCATGGTATTACCGATAAAAACAAAATCCTGATCATCTGTTTGCAGCACCTGCATTGCTTCAGAATCTCGAAACAGGGGAAACGTTTTCGTCCAAACAACGTTTCCACCGTTACCTGTTTTTATGAAAAACGCGGTGGTTTCAGTATCAGCAATAAGAGCAGTGGCCCCTGAGAGAAGATAGCCTTCATCAAGAGCTTGACAAACTGATAATCCTTCTGCAACCCCATCAACTGAGAAGGATTGATTCCATACCAGATCTCCAGTCTCATTTGTTTTTATAAGTACTGCCTGGTAGGTATAGTCCGGATTGTACGCCCCCACTGTTCCAGTCATAATATAACCACCATCATTCGTCTGGGAGACATCACGCCCTTCAGCAAAATCGCCCCCATTCAAAGAAGACACCCATAGTTCATTTCCTACATCATCTGTTTTCAAGAGAACGAGTTGTTGATAGGTCCCACTTTCATTCAGAGCTTGTCCCACAAGAATGTATCCTCCATCGTCAGTTTGTTGTACTGCATGGGCTTCACAACTTTTCAATATCTGATAGGTTTTTTCCCATTGTGTCGCACCGTGAGAATCGGTTTTAACAAGCAACATTTGTCGATCTCCTTCAAGCACGGTTGCAGTATACCCGGCAACGATGAATCCTCCATCGGTTGTTTGCTCGCAGGAAAAACCAAATGCAGCCCCACGACCCGCGAAGGTGGTATTCCATTCTTGTGCACCGAGTGAATTAAACTTAATGAGCAATGCATACGTATAGGGTTCTTCGAAAGTTTTTGCACTCACGAGTTGGGTAAATCCAAAGACAATGTATCCGCCATCAGTGGTGGTTCGAACCGAGGTTCCTCCATCGAAAATCATTTGAGCATTAAATGATTGAGGGTATTGACTAATCAAACGACTGTTATGAAAAGAGGTAACTCCAATCGATGGTAAGATATCGTGTCCATCTCTTTGTGGATACGCGAAGGCTTGTGCTGGAGTGCTCAGACCTAAAGGTACACAAAGTATTAGAACAAGGCACGATGCTTGAATGAATATCATGAACTTCTGTTTTTCCATAGAACGCCTCAGTTAAGAACATGTTCTCATATTATATAAAATTTTTTCATAAAATTAAGAAAGAAACGGGAAACTATTTGACCTAGAAATCAATGTCCTCTAGAATCTCATAGGAAGGTAACGTTATGGTCGAAACAAAAAAGCCAACACAAGAACCGCCACAAACCACATATACGATGCGTGATGTCATGAAAATCACTGATGAAATCTTTAATCTTAGTAAAGAGAAAGGATATCATCCAGGTGCCTTTGTTCACAGCCTGATTTTTACCTTAGAAATAACCCAACAATCCTACAACATTCCCCAACAACAACTCGCTGAAATCAAACGAGACTGCCGTCGCTATGTTCATGAGCTGGCAACGATTAAACAAGAAGGGAAACCTTCTTCCCCACCTCCTAAATAATCACAAGTGATATGCTTCTGCATATACAGATAGTAATGCATGCATAAAATATATAAAAAAACAATACATGTGTTTTCCTAACATAAGGACGGTGTTCGGTCGATGGGATGTGATGAATGCAAAACTAAAGTTAAACTGGATTATATCCAGGATTTTGAAATGATGTTTGAGCGGATGAAGGTGGATCGTCCGCGTGAAGCGGCAACGTATTATACGATTTTAATCATGGATTGTCCCAAGGAGTTCTCTGAATTTTTAAAAACAGCAGAAGGACTTGCAAATATAACACGGCGACCCTTAGAAACAGGGAGAAATTCCCTATTGAAAAACGGACTGATTGCTGAGGTCTTATTTTCCGCTAAATCAGATGAAGATTTTGGGCGAGAAAGCTATCTTCCCGTCCATCCGAAAGTCATTTGGGAAGATATCAAAGAAGACCTTAAGAAGGTCATCGCGCCAGATACCTATAACGCGATGCAGAATCATCTGAATGAATACAGTAATTCGTATAATGAACATTTCAAAACATATGGAATCAAGATTAAACGAGACGGTAATGTGACGCTTCGTTACAGTGGGAAATGGGTGCTTTACAACATACTCAACAATTGTCTGGAGAAAAAAAATAATCTACGGATGCAAATAGGTGGAGAACGATTCTTTGAAGAACCGTTTGTCAAATACTTTAAACGTTTCCTTGAACTTGATACGAAAGTTGAGTTACTCATTGATTCAGAGGCAAACATCAATATCGCCCAGCAATTGAAAAAAGCTTATGGCGATCATCTTGATATCAGATATTTCTCTGAAAATACCTCTGGTACGATGCGTAACTATGTGTTTGGAAAGGAACTTGCGGTAAACGGGATTAAGATTCTTCCTGGATCTGAAGAAGAACCATTCTATGTTGGAACCGCGTACGTTAATCTAGAAGATATTGAGCATTTGAACCAGAAGTTTGAGAATCTGTGGGAACTGGCAAAGAAGATCCCTGAAACAGAGAAAAAGGAGTAATCCTCCTTCATTTTTTTTTTAAAAAAATACAAAAATAGAGTAGAGTTTTTTAAAAAAAAAATAAAAAAAGAGAAGTAGTGTTTCTACTTCATTTTGGGAAGGATATCTTTAGTTTTTCCAGCGTCCCATAATGCTTTAATCGCAATAATAACAGCTGCTGGAGCAGCAAATACTGCGAGATACTGTATTACGGAACTCAGATACGGTTTTAAGGCGCCCGACCAATCCCAGGTTGTTGCGGTTGTTGCAAGTAGTACAAGGATTAATGCTCCGATTAAGAACATCGGGACTTTGTCATGGGTGATATTACTAAACGCAAAGAACGCCAGTATGCCAACAACAAATCCTAGAATGGCAAGGATTGCACCGACTGGTGTTGCGAGATCTTGTTCCCATGCTGCGTTGTAACCAAATAATAGACCTACGAGTACTGCTACGATGATTCCTAAAAGTAGCAGCCAGCTGCCTAAATCTTTTAACATATTACCCATTCTCTCCTTCTCCTTATTTTTATATTATTATGGTAATTGAATAACATTCTGTTTGTATTTAAAGTTTTTGATTTTAAGTCTTCAGAGAAGGAACAGGGAGATGATTTTGTATGATATTTTTTCACTTTGACAGATTTGTGGCATATCTTTAAATAATATTATTGTTAAAGAGTATCATGCTAAAATATGTCAATGATAAAAGAGCAAGGAGAGAAATGACCGATGTATAAAGTAAATATTATGTACGAATTAGAGCCAGAATATGAAACCGACACACACCATAAAGGAAACCGCCCAAGGATGGCCAACGACAAAGGAAAGAACGTGAAAGTCTCCAATAAAGTCTTTGACCTGATGATGAGCGAAGGACTGATAAAAAATACCCCCTATGGTTATGTGTTTGTAGGAAAATACGAAAAAAAGAAACAGAAAAAAATTTAGAGTTCGTCGACAGCACAGCAAGAGAAGGTTTGCGTCCCTTTTCAATCACCTCTTCTTGTGTCTCAGACCTTCTCTTGTTTTCCCCATGTTTCTTCTTCTGGAGAAAAGAAAGCCTTAAACCATCATAGGAAATCCTTTTTCTTGAGTATATGGATACAAACGATGGTAGATTTCACAAACGATCAGACGAAGAACTCACTGATTTTATAAGAAAATTAGAACTCCAGGCACTAGAAACCGCTGAAGAACGACTCCCCCTCTACCTGAAGGTTGGTCTCAAAGATGCGAAACTTATTCTTGATGTGGGATGCGGATCTGGATTCGTCACTCGGGATATTGCTCGGTTAACGAAAGGGGCGGTCATCGTTTTCGATGGATCCTTCCGGCTCCTTGATGTCGCAAAAAAAATTCTTGGGGAATACGAAAATGTTACCATTACGATGGGTGATGCCCAGCACCTCCCCTTCCCAGATAATACCTTCGATCTTGTGACCTGTAACCTCCTCCTCATGTGGGCAGATCATCCTCAGCAAGTGGTCGAAGAGATGAGACGAGTAGTGAAACCAAAAGGGAAAGTCCTTGCTTCCCTCGAACCAGATTATGGGGGGAAAATCCATTGGCCGGAGAATCAAAAAGTTGATCCCCTGTTTGCTGGAGAAGCTATTCGGAAAAAAGGAGGAGACCCTCATATCGGCCGCAAGCTCCGCATGCTGTTTGTCAACGCAGGACTTGACACATCCATCGGGATAGGAAACAACCGCATCTGGTCCTGTGAAGAGGATAAACAATACTATTTGCATTCCAGGGATTTCTATATTAAAGTTTTACATGATGCTGGTCTATCAGAGAAAGAAATAGACACCTGGGAGTTTGAATTTTTGAAATCACTTGATGATGGAATCCAACTCAACTTTTTCCCACAGTTTTATGCGATCGGCGTAAAACCCAAATCTTAAGAAGCGTTAGTAAATGTCTTTTTTAGATACCGATGACCGCTAAAATAATCAATGGGAGAGCCATTGCTCAGGTTCTTCGAAACGATGTCGCTTCTGAACTTAAAACTCTTCTGAAAACGTCCCCTGCCTCCCCGTTAATAACAAGTATTACGGTTGGGCATAACCCGTCATCAGATTTGTATCTGAAACTGCGAGAAAACGCTTGTAAAGAAGTCGGTATTCGAACCAACCATCTCTATTTTGAGAAAAACATCAGAGAAAAACAGATCATGGAAACCATCCATCAGCTGAATAACGATCCATCCGTGCATGGTATCTTTATCCAATATCCACTCCCCACGTACCTCTCTCAAGCCAACTTAATACGAGCGATTCATCCGAACAAAGATGTCGAAGGACTTCACCCGTATAACCTGGGAGCAACCTACCTTGGTGACGAACGACTCACCCCCTGCACCCCTCAGGCGGTTCTTACTATTCTTAAACATGAACAAGTCTCTTTACAAGGAAAAGATATCGTGATTGTGAATCATAGCACGATCGTTGGAAAACCACTCGCCGGGCTTCTGCTCCAGAGAAATGCCACGGTTTCTATATGTCATGTGTATACAAAAGATCTGAAACGTTACTCATCCCAGGCAGATATTCTCATCACAGCCGCAGGTGTACCAAAGCTCATCACCGGAGAACATGTGAAAAAACATGCTGTCGTCATCGATGTTGCTGTGATTGAAACCAAGGACGGAGTCTGCGGAGACGTCGATACAACATCTGTCGTAGATAAAGCTGACCTCCTGACACCAGTTCCAGGTGGTGTCGGCCCTGTTACTATCGCGTGTTCACTGAAAAACATGGTGCAAACGTATAAAACCTGTATGGGACAAAAGTAAATTGATTACTACTTTTTTTTAGTTAAAAAATCATAAGAAACAATTATTTAAACCAGGGGAAGATTCTATCAGCTAACGAGGGAGGCTGACCATGATAAAGGAAGGGTCGTCATCGATTTTCAATATGACGAAAAAAGTAAATGCAGCTGGAATCTGCAACAAAAAGGAAAGGATATTCTCGACAATGAAAATTTAATCTATTTATTCCAGCATGTCGTTGGAGAATTAATGAGTAACGAACAATAATAAAAAAAAAAAATTGTTCAACCACAATTCTGAGTATTCACATAAGCTAGTACAAGCATCATTTTTTAAAAAAAAAATATTGTTGTAACAGGGGTTAGACTAAAAAAACACAAAGTCTGGGAGGTAGAATCACGGTGATTGTGATTCTCGTGTCTAATCTAACCCCTGCACCGAGTACTTATACATATTAAATAAATAAAGATTCGTATGACCCTTATTTCTGGTCTATACTCACTGCAAAGGGTAAAAAGAGGTTGGTAAAAACTCTTGTGACAAACTGTGAATCACCAGCAACAGCAAGTTCCCTACCAGTATGAGAGATATCAAAATCACCGCTTCCTATGCAGCATAATGGTGCTGTATCGGTCCATAGCCTCATTGGATACCAGCGTTGCCCCCTATTCCAGAGCATGGTCACATTGAAATCACGTATGACAACAAGTTCATCACCGCCATGCGTCTGTATCAAATCATCAACAATCAAATCAGTGACAAGAACTGAACCCTTTAAAACCCAGGTTGCAACCCATTTGGAATTCCATTCTTCAAGAAGGATAACGCCTGGGAGGAAACGTGTTCGCACCACGAGTTCATTGCCAGGATGAAGAGGATCAACATCCCCGATTTCCACTTCTCGACCGGCAAAATCATCAGGTGCCTCCCAAAGAAGATCTGATGTATAGATATCTTCTTTTTGAATAAGTTGAAGGTAATCTCCATCTTCATCTAGTAAGATAACCTCTGATCCATCATGTGATGTGTTAAACTCACCAACATTCGCATCCATTATGACCATATTCCCTGAATAAATCAAAGTTGACGACCACATGCCATCATTATAAGTATAGACAATAACGCTTGCAATATCCATTAAAAACTCCCAGCACCCACAGATTTCATCACCTGGATGAGTAGTATTAAAATCACCAACACGAAGACTCCATAACTTACCCATAGAAGTATGGGTAGCAAAGACAAGGGCAGTACTCCATTCAGCTCCATACCCTTCGAGGACGCGAATCCCCCAATATTCAGGAGGATCATTAGGGTTATCAGATAGAAATGAATGCTGCTGAAACGTCCCAACTACGACCTCATTTCCGCTATGAGACGAGTCAACATCACCGATATTTAAAAATTCGACGGTTCCAGCGGTATTGAAGATAGTATCTGCGTCCCAATTCACCTGACTACCTGAAAGCATGGTCACTTTATTTGATGCACCTCCGCAAAAGATTTCACTTCCAGCATGAGAGAGATCAGCGTCACCCACCACCATACTATAGAGAGGTGCGGTATCCCGCCATAAGCGAAGGGACGCAGAGGGAATTAGCTCCGTATCATCGATTATGGAATCATTAGTGGTGCTACTGCTAGCAAAACCACCGATGAAAAACATTAAAAGAAAGAGGATTGAAAGAATTGGTGCTTTTTTCATGTTGGTTACTCATCCGTTCTTTATACTAAGTTGAGTTTCATCCATTGGTGAAAAAACATTATTTCTTTTTCAGTCATAGCTCCTCACTTAATATTATTTTATCGCTTTGCTTATAAAGGAGTTGTTGTACAACTCGTACCATTTTATTAAAAATCGAGTCATCCAACAAAATATCATGCGAAAATTTAATATGGGAGATAAAAGAAAATATACTGAAGAGAATGTGGACGAAAGGGACTGCTATTGGAATTATTGTTATATTGAGTATAATGCCGATCCTTCCATCAGGTAAAGACATAAACGAAGCAAGTATTGGAAGACAGAATAATGATATGTATTATTCATATGAAGATTTGACCACATTACTACAAGTTTTACACGTCACATACCCAGCAATTTTTTCATATTCTTCGCTTGGGAAAACACATGAAGGCAGAGATATTTGGCTTGCAAAGATATCTGATAACGTGGAAAGCAATGAGAGCGAAGAACCTGATGTACTGTACTCTGGGGGAATGCATGGTAATGAAAAACCTGGGTATCAGAACATCATAGAGACCATGATATCTCTCCTTGAGAACTATACCTTGCCGTATGTGAATGCATCTTTTTCGATAAGGATCAGAACTATCGTGAATCAGAGTGAACTTTTTTTTATCCCTATGATTAACCCAGATGGTTGTGAAGCAAGCACGAGGAAAAACAGGAGAGAGAATAATGGCTGTTTTGGATCAACCATTTTGAGAGGTGTTGATATCGGTAAAAATTTTGATATACAATGGGACGATGCAGATGAACATCCCTTTCGTTATATATTCATTCCTAAAACAGCAGAGGACTGGAAGTTTTTAAGAACTCATGATAATTTTTATCTCTTTGAACGATCGGTCGTACGGTTGCCGTCACTGGATTTTGGCTCACTAATAAAGTGTGGTGTTTATAGAGGGCCGTCTCCGTTTAGCGAACCAGAGAGTAGGGCGATCAAACAAGTCGTAGAAGATCACCACATACTCATTTGGTTAGACTATCACATCTTTGGAGAAGAAATCCGGCTTCCGGAAGTCCCGCAATATAATAACGAAGATGATAAAGGTACGTTTTATTCCATCGCAGAGAATATCTCACAGGTAAATGGTTACACTATTTTTGAACCACCACAATGCCTAAACCAATCTGGGAGGGGGCTGGAATGGACGTATACCAAGTATACAATTTTCAGTTTTATCATTGAGTTGTGTCCATCAATGGATAAAGACGTTCTGTACGATAAGGAATTTATAGAAGAGGTCTTTGAAGACCATCTCTATGTTAATATTTACACTGCTGAACGAGCTATAGAGATGTCATCGATGGTATAGGGACACTAGTTCTGATTTTGCTTTCCATTATGATTCGGTTTTACTAAAGAAATAGGTTCCTAATCCCATCACAACAACACAGACGAGAAAGATGATTCCAAGATCAACAAGGGGTGGTAAAAGGGAGTTCATCCCCGTCATAGCACCACGTACACCATCAACCATGTACAATAAGGGATTCGCAAAAGAAACCGTTTTTAACCAGAAGGGTAGTGAATCAGTAATAGGGAAAAAGGCAGAGGATAAGAAAAACAACGGTAGAATGATAAGGTTCATGATCAGTTGAAAACCATGGAAATCCTCCATTTTTGATGCAACGATAAGCCCAAACCCAACAGATGTAAAAGAGATAAGTACCATCATCATAATCGTGATGATAAATCCAGAAAAACTTCCTATGGAAACCCCAAGAGTAAGAGCTATAGCAAGAATAATGAATCCTTGTATCAGCGCGGTGGTCGCTCCTCCTATGGTTCGCCCGATGATGATCGCAAGTCTACTGATAGGTGCGACAAGTACTTCTTGGAGAAAACCGAATTGTTTATCCCAGAGCACAGACACACCGGTAAACATAGAGGAGAACATTATTGCCATGGTGACTATCCCAGGAGCAAGAAAATGAATGTAGTTCCCTTGCATTCCAGGAAACGAAGCTCCCATGAGCCCGAAACCAAGGATAAATAAAAAAAACAGGGGTTGGACGATTGTTGCAACAATCCTACTTTTCGCCCGAATGAACCGCTTCATCTCACGCAGCCACATCACATAGATGCCTTGCAGATCAGTCCGTCGCATCTTAGTGCCTCCTGCGGATACGTCGCAATTCTTCAGTACGAGACTCAGGTTCTTGATCACGTATCATCCGACCAGTGAAATGAAGAAACACATCATCGAGGGTCGGTTTTCGAACATTAATCGATTTAATAGGGATACCAACGGTGCGAGCGATTTCAATAATCGTTGGTATCTTCTCATCTCCTTTTTCAACACCAAAAGTTAAAAACTCATCATGAGCCGTAATATTACTAATCCAAGATTCTTGCTGTAACCGCGTCTCAAGTGCCATTGTATCCTGACAAGAGAGGGTGACCACATCGTTTCCAACAGAATTTTTTAACGACTCAATCGTATCAATGACCATAATTTTCCCATGATCAATGATCCCAACCCGATCACAGAGATAATCTGCCTCGTCCATGTAATGAGTTGTCAGAAAAATCGTGGTATTCTCTTCCTTGTTCATCTTTTTTATGTATTCCCAGATTGCTCGCCTAGTTTGCGCATCAAGACCAAGGGTTGGCTCATCGAGAAACAGCACGGTCGGATAATGCATAAGGCCACGTGCAATCTCCAAGCGTCGCTTCATGCCACCTGAATAATTTTTTACTAACACATCTTTCTTGTCCTCTAAATCGACCAAGTGGAGCACATCCGTGATACGTTTTTTCCGAATCTCAGCAGAGAGACCATACATGCGAGCATGAAAATCAAGGTTCTCTCTACCGGTCAGCTCGGTATCAAGTGCTGGTTCCTGAAAGACTACACCGATATGTTGCCGGACCTGTTCCCGTTTTTTTATCACGTCGAAACCAGACAGTTCAGCGGTTCCCTCGGTAGGAAATAACAACGTAGTAAGCATTTTTATTGTCGTGGTTTTCCCTGCACCATTAGGCCCAAGGAAACCAAAAATCTCACCTTTCTGTACTGAGAAAGAAATATGATCAACCGCAACAAAATCATTAAATTTTTTTGTCAGATGCTCGGTTTTAATAATTTCCATACTAGCATCTCGCTTTAGGTGCTAAATTGTTTTAACTGACTGGGCAATAAAACACGTCTTAATAAGGATTCTTATGATTTGCGTACGACCGCAAAATAATTATCAGGAGTGTATCGTGAATGAAATCTTACGTTCTCGAGAGAGTCAATGATGAATCCAGCGTCTCGTAACTCTCTTACAAACTCTCTTTTACTATAGAGATGATAAAACCGGGAAACGTTGAGCTGATGATGTTTCCAGGGAATCTCAATATCACCAAATTCTTGCTTCGAGTTCCAAAGTTGTCGTAAAAAATATCGACGATACCGATCCTGCCACCGAGACCATACACTGATCAATGCCCTGCCCTCTGGTGTTAATACTCGATATATCTCCTTGAGCGCGAAAGTTCGTTTCTCCCTCCCCTTTATGTTATGTAGAGATGCAATAAATAAAATCGCATCCAGTGAATGATCCTTTAAAGGAAGATGAACAACATCCGCATGCAGATAGAGAATATTTGTAAGAGACGTTTGTTGTGAACGTTGTTGTGCATGACAAAGGAGCTTGTGCGAAAGATCGAGAGCGATAACTGCCTTACAATGCTGTGCACTCGGGATAGTATGACGGCCATTCCCACATCCGAGATCTGCCACCGTAGAGGTCGGTGAAAGATGGTCAATAAAGGTGGTACATTGTTGCCATGGTTTGGTACGTGTTGTTGTAAAACTATCAGCAATACGATCCCATGTTTCTTCGACAGTATCACCCGTTCTATGAACCATACGTGTCAAGCATGAATACCGTGTACTTTATTATGATTATGTGAGAAGAAAGGAGGAAAAATTCGGTCGTAATACACGAGAACACAAAAAAGGGTTACATGCTTTGAAGAAACCCTGAGAACAGCATCTGACCAACAATCACGGTCACTGAAAAAATTCCTATAGAAACAGGTAATGTTTTTCCTAGACTATATAGATACAGTGCTTTGTCATCACCTTCATTTAACCCATTTGAAAATCTCGTTAAGAGTATGTTCAACTCAATAAGATACAAACCGATAACCAAAATGAATAATTCTGGAGCGACACTCTGTGCACTGAATGCCCCAGTCACTGAAGTTAAACCCCCTGATAGGGTCGTGAGAGATTCATAGGATTCCATGTTTCCCCGCAGGACACCAAGGATGTTTGAGATGAGGCTCGTGATAGCTAAGGTGACCCCAGCAATAAGAGGCGCAAATACCGTGGCTGTTGATCGCAGTGTCGACGTCATCTCAAAGAGCATATCAGCCATTTTCTTCTCGATATCTTGAAGTTGTTTGAGATGATCTGCAATGCGAATTAAAGAAAGGCCGACGACCTGTTGACTTTTTTGAACACCCTCTATAAAAAGACGAAAAATAGCTTTTACACGATTTGAATAAATATAACGTAACGACCCGTATTCCTCACTAAACAAAGCATGTTTCAGACTCGCATGATGAGCAAGAAGATTGTAACTTGTCTGTTCGAAGACCTCAGAAATTCTCGTACCTTCCAAGGTGCGCGCAGTATGAAGGAACCCTTCTTCAGGTGATCTCTCTTCTGCGATTCGTTTTCCCAGGATGTATAAGGCATCACTGAATTCTCGTTCAATTTGTTTGATAGCATCCCGTATTTTTTTATACGGGGCGTAAACGGTGACACAATAAATCGTGATAGCAGCTGTTATTCCCCAGAGAAAAAACAGTGTTGAGGGAAGAAAGGACACCATCTGAATAACATTATTGAAAAAGGAAGAAACATCATTCTCCCCAAGAAATGGAATGATAACAAAAAGAAGACCAGGGAGTGCTATGAGCATACCGAAGAGTAAAGAAAGAACACCAGTTCGTTTTTTATTTATTTTGAGAAGATCAGGGTGATGGAATGGAATCAATGGTGGTTGAAAAGTCACGGGCCGGGAAAGGAGAATTTTCCGAATATACAAGAAAACAAAGAAAGGAAGAATAATGTTATAGAAAAGAAAGATTTGAAGAATCGAGATACGAACTCCTACTAAACCAACCACAGGCAGCATCGCCACGAGGGATAGCGGTATCATGATTCCAAGAGAAAACAAAATCATTGTGGGCTGTTGTATTTTATTCGCAAAATGAGTCATGGTTTCTTTGGTACCATCTAATGATACTTCTAAGGCTCGATCAAGGGTGAGGAGTCGCGTGGTCTCAGATCGTTCTTGAATAGAAGCTCGTATCAGATGTAACGACCGTTTAACATAATCACTCCACTCGCCCCATTGTAGAGCAAAGGCGACGAGTGCATCATCGATTCCATGGTACAACCGTATCTCAAGATCCCAGAGAAGCTTTCGTAAGTCTTGGGACAGCGTGGTCGTTGATTCCATGGCCGCAAATTTTACACTGTTCTCAAGATTAGGGACGACTTTGAGATACATGACAAGATAACTCATCACCTCAGGGATATCCCCTAAGGAGCGTATCTTATGATACGCCGCATATGTTTTTGGATACCTTGCGATAAGATTGATTATGATCAGGGGGAAAACGAGTACCAACAAAATCATAAACGCAACGGTGACCATATCGAGACGATCAAGTCGTGCTCCAGAGAAGACAATAATCAAGACATCGATAAGAAAAAAAACAAGAAACGATATCAACCCACTCATATACGAAACAAGGATGATATCCTGTGGTTCGATATCAAGACCAGTGAATGTTATCAACGGGTCGTATTCCGTATGAAGAGCATGTTCTCTATGTTTGGACACCTTCTTTTTAGGGAGTAACCAGAAAAAATATTTTCTTGCTACGTACACAGCTCGTATAAACCAAGGCAATGAAGAAGTCATGGTATGTTCCTGCAGTAGTTCTTAAACCAATGCATCCACTTTTTTCGAACCTCTTGATAATCCACGGTGGTATGTCGATGTTTATTTTCTTCGATAAACATCCAGAGAGCGTTATTCGCATCTCGAGTGACTGATGCTTCTAACAATGCTGTGTTTAATGTACCACTGTCAGCAATACACTGTTTTATTTCTGTTCGTAACTGAATGTTCTGAAGCGCTTTTTCAATGCTCATCCCCCATTTCTGTGCGATCGCTTGAAGAACGTATGATTGACCCATATCAAGCACATCTGTGGCACACAGGCAGTCTTGACCACTATCAAAATACATAAGGTCCTGGAAGATTTTTTCTGGATCAACGGTGGTATTCCACCCCGTTTTGACTACTTCAGAAATTTGTACGACCCGACGTTTCTTCTCCAGACCCCCTTCGAATCGAATTGGTGCAGCGATCAGCACAATGTCCACCGCTTTAAAGGAGCTTGATGGGACACCAATATCATAGACCACCCGTTCATATACGTCTCGTGTGGTAGATCCATGGATCGTTCCCATGATGAGATTTCCTGCAGCACCCACCCGCATTGCTTCGAACAGTGCTTTTGCTTCCACGCCTCGTACTTCCCCAAGAATCAGCACGGATTCTCCAAGTCTAAGAGCGGTACGTAATGCATCGGTTGGATCAAGCTCAATAGAGCTTGCTGCGCTACTCATTGATTTTGTAATCAACGATTGAAGTTTATAGCCGTATTTTTGAAGCTCAGAAATAGGAATCTCTGCTGTATCTTCAATGGTTAAAATCCGAAAACGCTGAGGTATTTCCAGGAGCAGCGCGCTTAATAAAGATGTTTTTCCAGCACCTCTACTTCCTGCCACGAGAATTGATGCTTGGCCATCGACTAAAAAACTCAAAAGCCCAGCAGCGGAGGGAGAAAGCATTCCATTCGCAATAAAATGGGATAACGTCCAGGGCTTTGAACGATGCCGTCGTAACGCAAAAGCGATACCTCGAGGAGTCAACGGACTTGAGATAGCAGCAACCCGGGTGTGATACGTTTCGAGATCCATGTCAAGGACCGGTGATGCTTCAGAAAAAGCACGCCCGCTTAAACTACGGAAGCGGGATGTGAGCGCGTCGACATCCTCCTCAGAAAGGAAATATTTGAAGTATACTCCTCTCCATCTACGACAAGGTGAAGCGGG
>Ga0172362_10001730_pt1 | contig 18800 bp, 19 predicted proteins | sample LakKivs1_kivu2a2_FD_114534 | JGI IMG/M metagenome (GOLD analysis project Ga0172362, IMG submission 114534) | Sediment microbial communities from Lake Kivu, Rwanda - Sediment s1_kivu2a2 | ecosystem: Environmental > Aquatic > Freshwater > Lake > Sediment | place: Rwanda: Western Province, Lake... | reverse complement strand
TAATTGGAATATTGATTCTTCACAAGCCATCATAGTTTTTCCTGTTCCTGCTGGACCAATCGCAACAACTACCTTTTTTGAATTGTCTTGTAATAATTTTTTGTAGGCTTGTGTGTTTAATGAAAAAAATCTTTTTTGCATTTTTAGTAATCTAATAAAAATGCTTTAAATTGCCCACTTATCATATTTTTTCATTTTATCGACTTTTGGTTGATAACCAACAACATTATTAAAATGGATTAGGTAACAACTATCTTTTATTTTATTCGTATTATCATAGAAATATTTACCATTTGGATATTTAGTAATGTCAAGTAATTTTATATCAAATTTTTTTTTATCATATATTTCTACATTAAAATAGTCTTGATCAGTTAAAAATGATAAATAATTATTTTTTTTCAAATTATCCATAATAAAATAATTTTTTGTGTTTTTTGTTGGTTTCATTGCAAAAAAACCTGTGCAACAATTTTTCCCATTAGTTTGAATCGCACATTCGCAGTTCTTTAATTCATTCAAGACATTTTCACTAAATTTTTTATTAATGACAATATCTGTATCCAGGTATATGATTTTCTTTTCATTTTTTAATAATTCATTTATTATAAAATATCTATGCCACGCAATGATACGAAATTCATCACTCCCATAATTATATTTACCATTACCCCCCATTTCAGCAAAATATTCTACAACAGGACAATGTTTTTCAAAATACTTTGAAACTTCTTTATCCAGTGCAAAAACAATAATTTCTTCATTGTTTCTCGTACAACTTTTAACTAAATTTAAAGTCATCTCATTAATTCCATTATTTGCTACACAAAACATAACAACCTCATTTTTATATTCCTTTATAAAAGTACTTATATTCTTATAAACAACCATGTTATTTATAATAAAAAAAATTATTTACAATGCCTTATTTTTTGATGTATTTCATTTTCTTTTTTAAATTTTTTTGATGCATTTTCAGTATTATTCACAGTTGCTCCTATAAAATAATAATCTTTTCTTTCATCATCCGTTTGTGGAAATGGTTGTGCCCAATCTTCTCCTTTAAAAAAATTGGAATGGATTAGGGAATTATTCTTATTTAACAGTGGATAAATAAATTTACCTAAATATTTTTGATCAATAGTCCATTTACTGTTTTTTGTATCACTGAAATATTTGTAAAATTTTAAAATAATATTTTCTTCCATTAGAAATTGATTGCGTACTCCCCACATTCCTGCTTGTATTCTATTTCTAATACCATTAAATGGATGATCTCTAATTATATGTAATTCTTTACCTGTTTTAAGCCAAGCATTAACAGCATCAAAATCTCTTTTCAGCAATCTTGAATCAGCATCTCTAAAAATAACTACATCATTATCAGGATCAAATGCAGCAACAAATCTTAACATTGTATTTCTCGAATTATCTGGAAAATCAACAGGTATACATTCTACTTTTTTCATTTTAACAAGTTCTCTAATAACTTCTAGATCAGCTGTTTTTGTAAAATAAACTACCATTATCCAATCAGGAAAAACTTTGGGAAGTAATAATGCATTTTCATATAAACCGTAATTATAAATTGGACTTTTTCCCCAAACACAAAAACTGATGACTTTTCTCATAATTATATTAACATTACTTTTTTATTTTCCTTGTCTAACTATACTATCATTAAATTTTTTAGAAGCATTTGGTGTATTATAGTAAGTTTTTCCAACGTAATCATATTTACCCATTGGAGCATAACTTGGGAACTTTGTTGACCAGGGCTCGTATTTATAATATTCAGAGTGAATAATAGAGTTTTTATCATTCAATAAAGGATAAACATATTTGAATAAAAATATTTCATCAATTCTATAACAATTCTCGTAATTAGCAAAATGATCTGAATAAGCATCTAATATTTCTTTTTTTAATAAGAATTTATTTCTTACACCCCACATTCCTGAAGACATTCTATATATTTTTCCATTTGTTGGAAAATCTCTCATCAAATGTACTTCTTTTCCTGATTTGAGCCACTCTTCTACTGCTATAACATCTCTTTTTAGGAGTCTTGAATCAGCATCTCTAAAAATAACAACATCATTATTTGGATTAAATGCTGATAAGAATCTAATCATTGAGTTCCTATAATGATTGGGAAAATTTACTTCAATACACTCTACATAAGGTATTTTTTGCAATTCTCTTATAACATCATAGTTAACAGTTTTCGTATGATAAACAACTATATTCCAACCTGGGAAATATCGAGGTAAAGATATTGCGATTTCGTATATACCATAATTATAAATTTTTTTTTTCCCCCAAATACAGTAAGATATAACTTTCTTCATATATTATTAAAATAAATTTATATTATAAATAATATGAGAGGAGATGATATTGGGCAATTTAATAAATACATTAAAAATTGGTCGAAAAATTCGAAAAATTTAAAGAATAACAAAGAATATCAATATGAATACAATTCAAAGAAAGAATATATAGAATCAATTAAAAATCAATTGGGAGATTTTGACAAAAAATTAACAACAAAAATAAAAAAAGATATAGATGTAATAATTTACAATAGTAAAAATACTGATGGTTTAATTGCTGCTACAATAGTATGTCATTATTTACTAACAGAAGGAAAAAGGAGTTTGGATAATATAAATTTTATAAGAACTGGTGAAGGAGATGTTAATCGTATAATTACTTCGCTAAAAAATATGTATTTTGATAAAAAATTAAATATAATCATTTTAGATTTAGACATCAAAGAATATTTTTACAAAGAAATACAAAATATTGTAAATAATGTAATTGTAATAGATGAGCATGGACATAAAGAGTTGGATAATCCTCTTGCATTTACAACAAAAGGTATGCATTCCACTTGTGCTCTTACTTGGTATGCTTTCTATCCAAAAAAAGAAATACCTTTGATTGTTGCTAGTATTGATGTAAGTGATTCTAAAAAATATGCAAATTTCCTATCATTTACTAATTTTATTGCAGTGTTTATTACTTATAGATATACAAGTAGTCCATATGCTAAGAAAAAATTTGATGACAAATCAATATATTTAGAATTATGGGATGTCATTAGCGATGATTCCTCTTATGGTTTGAGTATTATAGCTGGAGCATATATGGATGAAGTTCAAGAAAATATTAAAGAACAAATTGCTCAGAATTCAGTGAGAAAGAAATTTCAAGGATATAATGTAGCTGTTTTGAATTATTCTGACCCTGTTTTAACTAAAAGAGTTGGGCGGCAAATGATTGATAATTGGAAGAGTAGAAATAATCCTGTAGATTTTTCTGTTTTGTGGGGTTATGAACACAATAAAGATTTATATAGAGTACAATTGATAGATGATCATCATCAAACAAGAGTAAATATGGGAGATTTAGCTAGAAAGTTGGGTAATATGGGTGGATCGAATAAAGGAGGTGGTGGTCATCCCCATGTTGGAAATTTTTACTGGAAGAAGGATATTTTCCAATTGTTCAAATAATTCGTAATAATTACAATAATTTATTGTAATTTTATTATTATGGATAAAGTATGCCGTGATTTTATGGAGAATAAATGTACTCGTGGAGAAAATTGTAAATTTATTCATGATACAGAGATATGTTACCATTTTTGGAAAAAAGGGAGTTGCAAATGGGGTGATCAATGTCGTAAGAAACACACTTCTTCACAAAATTCAAAACCAACTAGAGCACCAAGAATAAAAAATACAGAAACTTTCGAACCCAATTATAATCCACCGGATATGCGAGTAATTGTAGAGTGTGGTAAACAAAAATGTGAAGCTAAGCTGCAAACTCAAGATGTTTTGCTAGTTCCTGATTTTTATGTTAATACTGGAGATGTTTATGAGAAATTAGTTGATGAAGTTTTAAAATGCGGAGATGTATTAGTTCCTTGGCATGAAAATTCTCATTTAATAGCAAATGATAAATTACATTTCAAAGAAAAATGTCCAACATATCTAAAAATAATTGATAAGATAAAAAATTATTTTAATATGAGAATTGAAGCAACTAGATTTAATTTCTACAGTACTGATGATGAGTGGAAGCCATTCCATTTTGACGCAGCAGGAGTTAAACCTGAAAAAGCAAAAACTCAAAATTTTACTGTAGCAGTGAGTTTTGGTAAAACTCGCGTTGCTGCTTTTGAGGAAGTTGAAAGTAAAAAAGTTACCGGTTTTGCTTGTCCAGATGGTAGTTGCTATTGTTTTACTAGAGATTTAAATACAAAATTTAGACATGGTATTTTGCCAATTTTACAAAAAGATAGAACAGGAGAAGGACGTGTATCAGTAATCGCTTGGGGATGGGTAGACCAAGAAGAAGCTAAATCTGTTTGAAAAATACATTGAATTCGCATCCTGTTTTATCATTGGATTTAACTTTTGTGATCTTGAAATTATTTTTTTCTAAAAATTTCTTTACATTATCATATGTATTTTCATTTTGATTTACATAAATACTTTTCTCTTTATCTTTTACAGTTTCAACAACACCTTCTATTACATTTTGAATATAATCTCCTAGACTTTCTAAAACTTCAAGATCAACTCCTTGCGCATCAATATGAAGAAAATCGATCATTGTATTTTCCAATTTATATTCCTCAAGAAATGTATCTAATCTAATTGTTTCAACTTCATAAGATATATTTGCAAAATGTAAATCTTTTCTATTCTCACCCCAATTTTTTATTAATTCATCTTTACTTTTGAATTCTAATATTGAGCTTGCACCTCCATTTCTACAAATATTAAATATTGTTTTTCCATTTGTTTTGCATACTGCTTTATTTATTACTGTATAATTTTCTAATTCTTTTGTTCTATTACTTAAATCTTCAAATAAATCTTTTTTTGGTTCGAAAGTAAATACTTTATAACCATTACTATGATATTTAAGACTATCTTTGCCATCAAATGCTCCTACTTCAATAAGTAATTTCATAATATTGAAAACATTATTTTTTACAATATTTTATCATATTATATTATGTCGAGAGTATTGAAAAAAACAAAAATAGATAAATCTTATAAATTAGTTAAAGTACTAGATGATAATTTTCAAATTGATTTTAAAATTACTTTTTCAAGGGAACCAAATATTCGAGAAATGAGATTTTTAGAAATTCTTCTAAAAGAATTTAATATTACAAAAAAATCATCCAATCGATTTTTCTTAGATGCAAGAGGAAATTGTAAAGATATAAAAAGATTATTTAATACTGAAATAAGTTTATTGAGACAAGACAAAAAAGAATATTTTTGTGAAACTAAAGATATTGAAATCCCTCAAGGATATGACTTTATACTTGGAATAATTGGATTAAATAATTGTCCCCGATTTAAATCTTATTCTAAAACATCTTCTATAAAATCAATTGATACATCTTTTACTCCAATCCAAGTAGGAGAATTTTATGATTTCCCATTCCAATCAAGAGGTTCTAATAGATTAATAGCATTAATTGAATTAGATGGTGGATATAGAACTCAAGATCTAAAATATTATTTTATAGATTATCTAAAATTAGGAAGATTGCCAGTTGTTTATCCAATCGTTATGGATGGAGCGAAAAATAATCCTGACTCTCCATTTTCTCAAGAAGTTGTTTTAAATATTGAGATTGCAGCAGCAATTGCAAAATGTGCAATCACTCTAGTATATTTTGCTCCAAATAGTGAATTGGGATATTATGACGCTGTTTATTTTGCATTGACTAATCAAAGTTATATGCCACCTTGTGCAATCAGTACATCTTGGGGTACTCCTGAAGTTTCTAATACTCAAACATTTATGGATTCAATGAATTTACTTTTTGATTATGGAAGAAAAAGAAGAATAAATATATTTGCTGCTAGTGGTAATTTTGGATCTAGCGGTGGTTTACCTGGACTTAATGTTGATTTTCCAGCATCTAGTCCTTATGTAATTGGTTGTGGGGGTACATCAATGATAGTAAAGAATAATAAATTAATTGACGAGGTAGTATGGTCTGGATCAGGAGGAGGATTTAGCAAAATATTTCCAAAGCCAGAATATCAAAAAGATATACAAAGTGATACTCGCGGTGTTCCTGATGTTGCTGGAAGTGCAGATCCTGATAAAGGATATATTATTTATAGAAATGGTAAATTTGAATCGGTTGGTGGTACAAGTGCTGTAGCGCCTTTATACGCTGGATTAACCGCTTTGATGAGCTCAACTAAAGGATCAGTTCCATTTTTAAATGATAAAATGTATCCAATTGCTGAGGAAGTTTGTTTTGATATTATTAAAGGAAGCAATGGACCAGATGGTAAATATGATGCTACTATTGGATGGGATCCGTGCACTGGAAATGGGAGAATATATGGGGATAAATTATTAGCGAGTTTATATACATAAAAAATTATTTTTATAATTATGAAAATTTATAAAGATGCCAAGAAAATAGTTATTTGTGAAACTCCTACTATAAAAATTAATGATGTTAAGTATGATTTATCCAATCATTATTTTTTCAAGTATAATATTAGTTTTTTTCAAAAACACTTTGGTTGTGAGTATAAAGCACAAAATCAATTAAAATTAAAAAAACTCCAATTAAGAAAAGAAATAATAATAGATATTTTTTTATTTTACATTGGTGTTTTCTCTTGTGATCAATTAACAGAAAATGAAAAGAAAAAGCTACAATTTTTCTTAGATAGATTTGATGTTAATATACAAGTATTTTTGAATAGAATAAATCCAATGAAATGTCATCGATTTTATTTTTATCTATTAGATAGAATATTTCATTTATATAAATTTGATCCAATTAGAAAACACGATATTTTGAAAATTAATGATGATACTTATCAATATATTTCAAATAAATTTGATAATATTTCCAATCTTCTCTAAAATAAATATTTATTATTACATGTTTCTTTACATATTTCTGATCTAGCTTGATCATAAATACTATAACAGCTATTGTGGCAAGGGACCCATTTTTTACCATTTGGTTTATAATTATTTCTAACAACAACCATTAGATCTTCTTTATTTGAATTGCCAATATATGCTCCTAGTAATATTATTGCTATTATTACTATAATAAAAATTATCATTGCATTATTATCTAAATATTTCATAAATTTATATAGATTTAAATTTAACGAAAACTTAAAGGAAATACCTTTTATAATCATATGAGTAATTCTTCAAAAGAGGGAAAGAAATATGAATTACAAGTCCACTCTATTGTTAGTCAATGTAAAAATATATTAGGTGAAAAATTTAATACACAATCAATTGAAGAATTGGGAGGTAGTACTGCAAATAATGATATTGTATGCATTTGGAATAATGAATATGTTCCAATCGAAATAAAAAAGATAAAAACCCCTGATTGGATGCAATGTAAGATATATAAAGAGGATAATAGTTGGATTGGAAGTCCAAAATGTAAAATTCCCAATGAATCTAAAAAAATATTTGAAGAGTTAGTTTCCAATGTAAATATATTCAATGGAAAAACACCGCCCTTCTTAGAAACAAATATTACTCATGAGGATTGGAAGAATACAAAGAAATCAACTGATGATTTTAATGACATGTACATTGATTGTCCTGATGATACAATAAAAAGATTATATACAGCCAAAGGATGTAAATATATTCAAATATCTAATAAAGGTTTGTATCATTTGGGTGATGATTACTGTAAATTTAATGTACCTGAATTTATTTGTCCTCAAAAAATAAGAATAAGATCAAAAATTCATGAAAGAAAGAATTCAAAAGGATATTGTTCATTATCAATAACAGTATCTTGTCTTCCAAAAAATATAAATGAATTAAAGGGAAGTAATTATTCGCTTGATTCTTTTGATAAAATTCCACAAAATCTATTTCCTAATTTGATATAATAACAATTTCACTCGATTTTTTTGATTTATTCATTCCATAACTCCAATCTACTTCAATTATTCTAAAATCTTTATATAAATCTCTTATATAATCGCAATCATTGTAAGTAATTATCCAATTTAACTTCTCTCTTACTTTTTCAAATAATAGTTGATGATCAAAATTTTCGTGCAAGTCTCCACTATTACCATATAATTTTGATACTTTCAAATAATATGGAGGGTCTAAAAACATAAAATTTTCCAATTCATAATTATCATCAATAAAGTCGCTAAAATCTTCATTGTAAAAATCAATATAATCCAAGTCTAATTTTTCAATTCTATCTATTGAAGATGAAGTAAATCTTTTTTTACTTGATTCCATTGAAAATCCACCAGATAAAGTTGCTCCACTAAAAGAACATCTATTTATTACAAAATATTTAGTAGCTTGTTCCAATGGCTCATTATTTAAATTTAATATGCAATCTCTATAATTTGTAAAATCATTCTTATCTATTTTCTTTATTTTCCTCAATTCACTGCATAATTCTTCCTTATTTATTTTAGCTTGTGACCAAAAATTATATAAAGGAGTAAATTTATCATTTGCTTTAATCGGTAATTTATATTTGTTTTGAATATAAAATTCAAAAGAACCTCCTCCAAAAAATGGAGATATAAATCTCTCATAATTTTCCATATTAAAATAACCGTTTAAAATTTCATCTAATTTTTTACAAGCTCTCGTCTTACCTCCAGGATATCGTAGTGGTGATTGATTTTGTAATTCGATTGTTATGCTCATAAATTACTTCTAATAACATTATATTTTTAAACCATATTTTTTTATTCTTGGATATAGTAATGATTGAATGGGATCTCAATAAAAGTAAACAAATAACATTCAAACAATTTGTAAAAAAATTTAGTGATAAAAAGTTTTATATAAAGAATAAAGATGTTAAATTAGAATTTGAATTAAGAAAAGACGAATCATTATTTAATGAAAAAAATTTAAGAATGGATGATTATGTTTTACAAACTAAAGAAGAAGGTGAAGGAGGATTTTTTATTATTTCGATATTATTCAAAGATTTTTTGCATATTAAAAATCAAAAAAAAATATATTCAATTTATATTTCTAATATTTCTAAGAAAGATGGTGTTATAACTGGGACTCAATCTATTGAGATGGCAATTAATATTGCGAAACATATTGAAGGAATTGAATATTTATGTTTAAAAGATGCAGCAAAAGTTTCTTGTAAGGATACTGGTAAAAGATATGATTTATCTTTATTTAAATTGTTGATGAAAAATGAAACATTTTATAATAAATTTGGATTTAAATTGTGGTTTGAAAGTAAAGATATTCAAAAAATACTTGAAAAATATGCAGGAATTGTTGGAAAATTTAAAGTATCCAATATATTGAAAGATATTCGATCTATTATTAAAGCATTATCTAATAAAAATTTGAAATTACCAATAAAATATAAGAGTGTCGGGGGTAATAATGTATTTGAATTGAATATAAATGATTATAGTACAATTGATGATATATTATGTACATACTCATCAATAGAAAGATTTTTAAATGCTTATAAAAGTAAAACAATAAAACAAGTTGTAGAATACTTGTATAAAAAAAATTGTGATAGATTACAATATATGTTATATAATATATTTGAATATAGTATGTATTTTAGTGGGGTATTAAGCTATAAAATTCAAAGAAAAATCTACAAAAATAGATTTGCTGAGAAATTAATAAAATTAAGAAATCTAAGAGATAATGTATCTTGGGGAGGTTACTATGTAAAAAAATTATAAAATTATTTTGTTAATTTTTCAATTTGTAAATCTCTAATTTGTATTATAAGATCTCTGTTTTGTATTTCCATATCTTTGTTTTTTATAATCAAATCTCTTCTTTCAATTTCCATATCTTTTTTCAAAAGATCGATTTGTAGTTGATGGCGAGATTCTTTATATTCCATCTCTATTTTTGCAATTTTCTTTTGAAGCCCCTCGGTTGCTCCACTATAACCACTTCCAACCATACGATACAAATTTTTTGTTTGCTTCAATCCATCTTCATCCAATGCAACTAATTCATTTCTTCCATCTACTTCAATACTTTTTTTGAAATTTTTGAAAAATTGCTTTATATCTGTTTCTGCTTCATAAAGATATTTTGAGTCAATAAAGTGAAATATTGACATTTCTAATTTAACATTTTTCATTTTTCCATAATCATTTTGATGTTCTAGCATTCTTCTTTCAATATTGTTTGAATTTCCAAATTTATAAATACATAGATTATCTGTAACAATTGGATCAATATTGAATGTTGATCTTAAATCTTTAACTTGTCCCAATTTCAAAAGGTAAATGCAGGGAAAGTCACAAGCGTGATTCTTGAAAACAGCTCTATAAGCTTTAACATCCATATTTAATATTTCACAGCCTAGTTCTTCTTTTTTGTCTTGATTTCCCATTTGCATTGTGAAAAGTTTTTCCTCTGCCCAGTCTTGAAATTTCTCAGCATTTTTATTTCTTGAGACGAATAAAACTCTTAAAAATCCTTTGTAGGTAAGATAAAGAGAAGTTTTTTGTTTTTTATTCGGCTGTTTAGACTCACCATTGGTTAACCTAGAAGTACGAATAAAAGTAATATAATCTCTATATCTCTCATAACCTTTTTCTTTATTTAAAAGTACATTATTTAAATTTGGCATTTCAAAGCCATTCATAATATCTTTCACTTTGAAGAATATTTTCTTACGATCTCTTTCACCTCTCGTTTCAATATCAATTACATTTCCATCAGCATCTTTGAATTTTTCTTCGTCATCAAGATTTATAATATTTGGAGCATTTTCAATTACTTCATTTTCCGCACAATTATTATTTTCATCGATATTTAATTCTTCAATAATTTCTTTTTGCTCTTCTTGTGCTTGAATTTCTTGAATAATTTCTTTTTTGTTTGAATTTTTCTTAAAAAAATTATTTTCACACCAAGACTTGCTAATAAATAATTTTGCTTTTTTAGATGATGATGTGCAAATATTCCATTTGTTTTTCACCTCATTCGCAAATATAATTTCACTTTCAGGAATAAATTTTTTTTCAATAATTTTTCTAATACCTTTGCTGGTACCGGCAAAAAAATCAGGGTTGAAGATTTTTAAATCTTCTGCTAAAAAGAACGAGTCTTTTTGATTTGTAATTTTATAAGAAGGTTTTTTGATTTCTGTCATCTTGCAATTTTTATAGTATAGGAAAAATAAATTTCAATTTTTTTCAAAAAGTTGTGAAAATTTTCAATAAAAAAATAAATTTTAGATTTCAAAAGCTAATTTTTCTTTATTTCATCCAACATTAAAATAGTTTTAATAATTGTCTCTGGAACTAATCCAATCGAATCAATTCCCTGTTCAACAAGCCAGGCAGCCATCTCAGGTCTATCTGAACATACTTGTCCACATATACCAATTTTTTTACCCACTTTTTTACAAGCGATTATTGCCATTTTAATTACTTCTTTAACAGAGTCATCTCTTTCATCATAAATATGTTGTAATAGTTCAGAATCTCTATCTACTCCTAACATTAATTGTGTAATATCATTTGAACCAATGCTAAAACCGTCGCAATGTTCTAAAAATTTTTCTGCTAATATAAAATTACTGGGAATCTCTGCCATTAGATATAATTTGAATCCATTCTCGCCTCTTCTTAATCCATTTTCAGCCATTACTTCTAGAACCTTTAAACATTCTGTAACAGTTCTGCAAAATGGAAGCATAAAAATAAGATTTGTTAATCCAAGTTGTTCTCTTACTCGTTTTACGACTTTGCATTCAAGAGAAAATGCTTCTTTATATTTTTTGTCATAATATCTTGAACATCCACGAAAACCAATCATTGGGTTTCTATCATCTTCTGTTTCAAAAAATTCACCACAAAATAATTGTGAGTATTCATTCGATTTGAGATCACTTGCTCTTAAAATAACATCTCTTGGATAAAATGCAGCCGCAATTCTCGCAACTCCATAGGTTAATTTATCCAAAAAATATTCTTCTCCTGTATTATAACCCTTTGTCATTTTATCTACTTCAGCTCTTTTTTCCTTATTAATAACTAACTCTGGGTGAAGTAAAGCCATTGGATGAACTTTAATATAATTCGCTAATATGAATTCCATTCTTGTTAAACTTACTCCATCATTTGGCAATTTTGCAGCTGAAAATGCTTCTTCTGGATTTCCAATATTCATCATAATTTTTACTGGTGGTTTTGGTAATGAATCTAATACAATTTCTTTTTTCTCAAATGGCACTAATCCATCATATATATATCCTTTATCACCCTGGCAGCATGAGACAGTAATTTCTTGACCATCTTTTAATATAGTCGTTGCATTTTCAACACCTACTATTGCTGGAATTCCAAGCTCTCTTGCGATTATACTAGCGTGGCATGTTCTTCCTCCCTTTTCACAAATAATTGCAGATGAAATTCTCATATAGCATTCCCAATCAGGGTCAGTAAGTGGAGCAACCAAAATATCTCCTGGTTTAAATTCCTTTCCTTCATCTCTATTATCCAATGATAGCATGACGTTCACTTTTCCTGCACCAATTCTTTCACCAACAGCAACTCCTTCTAATAATGGTTTTGGTGTATCTCCATTAAAATTATATTTAACCAAAACGTTTTTATCAGCATTTGAATGTACAGTTTCAGCTCTGCATTGAACTAAAAATAACTGGTTTGATAATCCATCGATTGCCCATTCAGTATCTACAGGACACCAATGATTTTTTCTTTTAGAGTAATATTCTTCTAATTTTATTACCCAACCACATAATTCTAATGCTTGTTCATCACTAATACAAAATTTGTGATATTTCTCTGGCTTAATTGGAATTATTTTACATCTTTTATCTTGATCGTCAGAATAAACCATTTTTTCTAATTTATCTCCAAGTTTTTTATCAATTATTGACTTATATCCTTCCTTGTAAGTTGGCTTAAATAGAACTATTTCATCTGGTGTTACTGCACCTGATACTACCATTTCACCTAATCCAAATGAACCGTTAATAACAACAACATCTTTGTTTCCAGAATCAGAGCAAATCGAAAAAGCAACACCAGCTGACCCTAAATCTGAACGTGCCATTTTTTGAATTCCAACGGAAATTTTAACAATGTTATTGTTTAATTTAAAATGATGTCTATAATCAATCGCTCTCTCATTATAAAGACTAGCGAAACAGTTTTTAATTTTTTCTAAAATATTTTTTCTACCCCTTACATTCAAGTATGTAGATTGGTTACCTGCTCCACTTGCATTATCTATATCTTCAACTATTGATGAAGAACGAACAGCCATGTCTAATTCTTCTTGATTCATAATTCCCTCAAATTTGTACATTAAACTCAGCTCCTTGTATTTTTCTAAAATATCATTTTCCAAATCCTTTGGGAATTCTCCGTTTTGAATATTTCTTCTTATTTTTTGGGCAATTCTACATAATTTAACGTGGTCACTGTAATCAATTTCTTCCAAATCTTTTCGAATACTTTCTACCAAATTATTATGTTCAAGAAAATATTGATAAGCATCTGTTGTGACAGCAAATCCATAAGGAACACGAATTCCCAATTCGCTTAAATTCCTTATCATCTCACCCAAACTTGCGTTTTTTCCACCAACAAGCTTTACATCATCGAGCCCAATTTGGTTAAACCATAATGTATTTTTTGACATAAGTATAATGAAGATAAAAAATATTTAAAAATAACTAATTTATTTTTAATTTCTAATATAAAATATGCAAAAAAAATTATTAGACGCAATTTATCTCAAGAATAAAAAAAATAATAATAAACCCCTTGAAATACAACAAAAGGCAACACCGTATGAAACTTGTTTTGGTGATAGAGTATTACAAAATTGCGAAGAAATTAAAAACTCAGAGTGTAAATGCTTAAATTATGTTAGACAACAAGATAGAACTATATATGATACTATTGAAGTTGGACTTGAGTTACCTAGTTCTACTGGTCAATTGGTTAGATTTATTCCAAGATTTGTAACTGTAATTACTTATCAAGGTTAATTATTTAACTCCACCAATTCTTTCAAACCAGGACAAAATTTATTTTTTTTATCTACATCATCTCCGCTTATATTTAACCAAGGTTTATGAATACCAAAACTATCTTCGTGATATACTTGTTCCACTGAGAAATTTCTAGCAGTTTTATGGTCGGGTTTATATCTGTAAATTTCAGGGCAAGCTAATGCAAAGTACAAATCTTCGTTTTGGTTACTATATGTACATTTATCAATGATTTCTAACATTTTACTTTTTCTTCTTATTGATAATCCTCCATTACCTACTTCTTTATCTAGCCAAGGGGCTCCTGCATAATCATACTGTAAAAAATCATTAATATAATTTTTATAATCACCACAAATTATAGTATCTGTTTGGAAAACAAGGAAGACTTCAGTTGGAATATAATCGTGGAATTTTTTTGATACTAATAAATTATTATAATCCTTTATTGATAAATTATCAACATTCAAATTTATTAAGCTAATTCTATCTTTAAATTTTTCTAATTTATCTAAAATTTTATCAATAAATCCCTTATTTTTATTACCATGCATTATTAAAATGTTCCAATTATCATTTAAATTTTCTAAGAAATTTTTTAATACGAATTCTAAAGCTTTGTGTTCTCTTGGTTCAACAATAACAGCCGTGTATTTTCCAAGAAAATCTTCTTTAATAATTTTTTTATTATTGAATAAAATATGAAAAGACACTAAGAAAATTATAATTAAAATTAACCAAATTAGAACTTCCATATATTTTATTATAAAATAATTTTATGCATTTACAATCACTGGTCTAGTAATATTTATTGGAGCACCAATGTTCATCATCGCCTTAAAATAAATTTTAACATCAAACTCATTTGCATAAAAACTTATATTTAATTTTTTACAAGCGATTGTTGAGTTACCATATCCACAGAACGGATCCCATATTAATAAATCACTTGGTTCTTTTCTATTCATTTTTAATAATCTTTCATAAAAAAGTACAGGTCTATTGACTCCACTAAGTAATTTATCATCTTCATAATTAATATCATCCCATAAATTTGCTCCATCGTATTGGAGAAATTGTGTATTGATATCACTATAATCTATATCCAATTTAAACATTGATTTCAATATTTCCCAATGTTCTTCACTTGGTAAGCTGTTTTTGCTATTATCTCCACAATATAATGACCAGTATCCACCACCATTTCCATTCCCTGACAATTTTAAATTAATTTCTCTAGATGGTATTTTCATTTCTTGTTGTTTTAATTTAAGTATTTTTTTAACTTTTGATTGGAAATTTCTTGTAAAAACAAAGACACTTTCAATTACTTTCGTTGTTTTTTGATTTTCTTTTTTCTTAGAGGAAAATGATTTTTTATTTTTAGTAAAATAGTATGTCATTGCTAGATAAAAATCGAATTCTTTAATAATATTAATCAAAGGAAGGAGATCTTCAATATCTCCAATCAAAAAAAGTATTCCTGTTTTTTTCAATTTTGTTGACGAAATATTTATAAAAATACGAAACCAATTAATATAATCTTCCTCGTTTGTCCAATTATTTATTAATTTATCATTTTGATTTTTAAATAATGGAGGATCACATAAGATAACATCTAATGAGTTATCTGATATAAATCTTCCTTTATCATTTGCATTAGCATTTTCTATTGAATTTAAAGTTGGTTCTAAGTGTTTTTGCATTTTATTTAAATTATAAAATTATTTTTAAATTACTACGAATGGGTAATAAATATATCTCGAAAATAAACTTAAACAAAATATCATAATAAAATATACAAATGCAACCTCCAATCGCTGAAAGACATTCTAAAGATGTATTTTTTGGAAAAGAACCAGGTAAAAATAAAGGAAAATCAAAGTATCTAATATATCCGCAAATATCAAAAAAAGACTATTATTATTGGTTAAGAGATGATGATCGAGAAAATAAAAAAGTATTAAAATATTTGGAGGATGAAAATAAATATACTGATCATGTTTTATTAAAAAAAGGAATTACTGTTGAAAAAAATAAGATTTTGGGTGAGTTAAGAAGAAATATGGTTGAAGATCATGATACAGTTGAGCTGCCAGAGGGAAAAAACGGTTTCAAAAGTGAATATAGATTTAATAAGGTATTTGAGAAGGGTAAATCTTACCCAATTTATTATTATCATACTGGAAATAAAAAGGTAAAATACTTAGACCCAAATGAATTCAAAAAAAGCGAAACTCTTGATATTAGTGCTCCTGTATTTAATCCCAATTTAACTATTTTTGGATATGGAATAGACAAAAATGGGAGTGAAAAATATGAAATAAAGTTATTCAATTTTCCTTCTCTTGAACCAATCCATCATGACCTACCTAAAATTTTATATTCCACTTTTCTTATAACAGATGAATTTATTTTTTATTTATTGGAAGATGAAGCAAATCGTCCAAATAAACTAATAAAATATAATTTGCAAAATAAACAAAAAGAATTAATTTATGAAGTAGATGATATTGAAAAACAACTACAAATAGAGATTGGAGATGATTTTCAAAGCATTGTTTATTCTATTGAAGATTATAGTGAATGTGAAACATATTTTTATTGGTTTGATGGACCTAGAAAAGGACAGAATATTCATGTTAGAAAATTAAAAAACAATATTGAATATTTTGTTAAAATATACAAAGACTATTTTATTATAAGAACCAATGCTAATAATAATAAAAATTATGGATTAAAATATTGTAAGATAGGAGGTAAACGATGGAATGAGCTAATTCCATATGATGAAAAAGTATCATTGGAATATGTTTATCCATTAGCGAATGGTGTTTTACTTGATTGTCGAACGGATGGAGAGCAGTTTTTTCGTTATTTGAAATTGAAAAAAATGAAGATAGTTGAAGATAAAATATTTAAAATGGGAAAAGGTGGCTATTATCAAAATATAGTTTATTATAATGATAGTAATGATGTTATCTATGGATATCAAGACTTGATTACTCCTCATTCTTATTTTAAATTAAATGTTGAAACTGGAAAACAAGAATTATTGAAAATAAAGAAAGTAAAAAATTTTGATCCATCGAAATATAAAGTAGAGAGAATTTATGTTGATTCGAATAATGTTAAAGTTCCAGTAGATTTATTGATGTTAAAAGAAGATAAAAGAAATGGTAAATGCTTATTATATGGTTACAACTCTTATGGTTCAAACGTTGAAATAAAATTTGATGAAAAGTTTTTTCCTCTTGTTGATAGGGGTTTTGTATATGCAATTGCTAATACTAGAGGTAGTTCTTATTATGGAAAAACATATTATGAAGATGGTATGATGCTAAAAAAAATGAACACTTTCAAAGATTTTATCAAAGTATCAGAGTATTTAATAAAAAATAAATATTGTAGAAAAGATGGATTGAGTATTGAAGGTCGCAGTGCTGGTGGATTATTAGTATCAGCTGTATCAATCTTAAGACCTGATTTGTATAATAATGTTTTGGCTGGAGTTCCTTTTGTAGATGTTTTGACAACTATGGGTGATTCTACTATTCCTTTAACAACAGGTGAGTGGCTCCAATGGGGTAATCCAAATATTAAGAAATATTATAATTACATTAAAAAATATTCACCAATCGATAATATAAAAGAAGGAGTGTGTTATCCTAATTATTATATTCAAGCTGGTTTGAATGATCCAAGAGTAGCCTACTGGGAACCAGCAAAATTTACAGCTACTTTAAGATATTATGGGGAGAATTGTAGTAATATAGTTTTATTAAAAACTGATATGAAAAGTGGTCATTTTAGTAGTTGGGATAGATATAAAAATTTAGAAGAGATTGCTGAGCGATATGCTTTTATAATTGTAAATTAAAAGAATTAGAATAATAATTTGTAAAATGCTTTATGAATTATTAGATGGTACAACAGGAGAATTAGATGATATTATAATTACTAATTCGAAAGTTATTCAAAATTTAATAAAGAATTATGATAATATTAATACCATCCCTATCACAAGTAGTTCCTTTACTCAAGATACAATAAAAAATGCTGAAATGTTGATTAGGTATATAATTATAAATAATTATTCATTTGAAATAGATAAGTTGTTAATGAATAATAAAGAATGTGTAAATTTATTAAATTTGGCTGATTTTTTAGATATTGAAATTATTAGAGTATATTTAATTGACCATTTGGCAAATTACATACGAAATAACGGTTTGATTGAAGAATTATTCAATATGTTTTAGAAATTAAATATTGATTTTTTTGTTTTAATTCTCTTGGAATGTACTCTACCTAATTTAGGATTTACACAAAAGAAGAAACAAGGCTTTTTATAAGTGAATAAATCATAATTTCTATTGGCAGTAAGAGGATTTGCTATTTTTTTTCCAGAAGCGTCTATGTCTATAACATCAGATTGACCTGGTTTATGAGACCATAAACCACTTTTGTCTTCTCTATAAAAATGATAATCTTGCTCTTCTTTTTTATCATCGATTGCCATAAATGCCTTATGAAATCCTTTTTTGCAAGGTTGTTCAAATGATGTTAGGTACATTGAAGGCAAGTCAGCATTTAAACGAGAGTGAAAAGCTTTACAGTTATATTCATCATCCCCAATGTGATTATATCCTGCGAAATATCCTGGTTGGGATTTTCCTGTTCTCTTTATATTGATTTGATTAACAGCATAGGAATAACAATTATGATT
>Ga0172362_10001727_pt1 | contig 18809 bp, 12 predicted proteins | sample LakKivs1_kivu2a2_FD_114534 | JGI IMG/M metagenome (GOLD analysis project Ga0172362, IMG submission 114534) | Sediment microbial communities from Lake Kivu, Rwanda - Sediment s1_kivu2a2 | ecosystem: Environmental > Aquatic > Freshwater > Lake > Sediment | place: Rwanda: Western Province, Lake... | reverse complement strand
GCGGGCACCGGGCGGAGGGAGCCAAGCGCGGAATGTCCGATAACGCTGACGTTATGACAAAATCGCGGCTTTGTGCTTCCTGGCCGCTCCCGCACGCTCTACGATCCGGAAAAGCCCCGGCTTGACGGGTAGGGAGTCCACTCCCCGCGGTCGCTGACGCTCCGCGCTCGCCTACGGCTCGCGTGTGCCAGGCGGTGCCGGTGGTGGCCTTGGCGGGCCGGTGCAGGGCGCTTCGCAAAGCTCGGGTGGGGCTGGGCCGGGGAATCGACCCTGCACGGGTGCCGCGGCGCACATGATCGCGGAGCTGCGCGTGGAGCAGCGGCGCGGGCTGCTGCGGCGCGCCGTCCCGATGGCGCAGGAGCCGGAAGAGCAGCTCGCAGGTGCCGCCCGGGCTGCGCCGCTACGGGCATCGCACGCCATCGCGCAGCGCGCGCAGGTCGTCGCGGATCGGCGTGCCCTCGTCGAGGAACAGCCGCTGCACGCCGGCGTCGAGCTGGATGCGCAGCGGCAGCCGGTGGAGCCGGTGCACGTAGCGCGACATCTCCCTGGTCGCTCGAACCAGGTGCCGGCGCGCCTTGCGCGTCGACGCCGCGGTACACGCGCGGCGTGCGGCGAGGGTGTCGTCCTTCGCCGACTCGACGTTGCGCACGAGGCGCGCGAGGTAGACGGCGAAGCGGTCCTCGGCGCCGAGCCGCGCGAAGAGAGCGTCGAGCCGGCAGTCGAGCGACGCGAAGGTCGCGCCGCTCCCGACGCCCGCACAGCTACCGGGCGAGCCCGGCGACTCGAGCAGCACGGTCGAGCCCTGGCCTGCCTGCGCGTCCGCGAGCGCCGTCAGGCGGAGCCCGCCGTCGCCGTCGTCGAACACCACGGCGTCGAAGCCGGGGGCGACGTCGCGCACGACGATCTCGTCGAAGACCCCCTCGCGGCCGCCGTCGGCCTGCACGAGCGCGAACGAGTCGCCGCGCTTCGGGAGGAAGCCGTCGAGGAAGCGCAGCTCGAGCCGTCCGCCGAGCGTCGCCGCACCGCGGACGCGCAGCACGTCGGAGCGGCCGGGCTCGCGCCCGGCCGCCTCCATGGGCAGCGTCGCGCCGTCGCCCGGCACGAAGTCGCTCTCCACGGTCGGCGTCCTCCGCAGCAGGCCGGGCGCGACCAGCCCGCCGCGGCGCACCACCACGGGCCCTGTCACGTTGCCGACGCCCTGCAGCACGCCGCGGTTGCCGACGAGCACGCGCCGGCCCGCGCGGAGCTCGCTGCTCGCGTGCTCGAGCGTGACCGTGCCGGGGCTTCTGCCGCCGATCCGCAGCTCCTCGTCGACCCCCAGAAAGCTCCCGATGCCGATGCTCACCTCGCCGCTGCCGCCCGCGGGCGCGTTGCCGACTTGGACGTCGCCGCCGAGGACCGCGTCGCCGCCGTCTTCCAGTCGCAGGATCCCGGGCCCGCGGTCGCCGATGGTGTCGAGCAGTTCCTCGTCCGAAAGGAACGTCAGGAGAATGCCCGCCGCCCGGACGAGCACTTCCGCTGGATGCTCCGTGGGCTCGTCGCCGAGGCGCAGCGCCCCGGCGGTCACGTTGGCCCGGTCGATGATCACGTTCACGCCCTCGTCGGCACCCCGATCCGGCAGCGCATCGCCGCTGACGCGCAGCGTCTCCTCGACTCCGATGAACCCTTCGTCGGTGACGCGCACGCGCCCCACGCCGCCGAGATGGGCCGAGCCGACCGACAGCTCCTCGGTATCAACGATACCGTCTGCGGTGACGGCGAGCACCGCCGCCGCGTCGAAGCCGACGGTGAGCCGTCCGGCGACGAGGAAGGAACGCTCCTCCTCGGACCGGCGGCCCCGGACGTCCACGACGGTCTCGCCGCCCGCGCCGAGGGTGAGGTCGACGAATTCCGCCCGTGCTCCGTCGTGCACCACCAGGTCGCCGCTGCCGAGCAGGGTACCGCTCGCGTTGACGATCATCTGCGAGGGCGCGCCGCCCGCGCTCATTCCCGATACCTCGACGGTGGTCGCGCGGGTCGGGTCGAGCACCGGGCCGCTGCCGAGCTGCAGGCTGCCGGCAATGACCACGGATCCGTCGGCGACCCGCACTCGGCTGCCCGTCGGCTGGGCCAGATGCAGCAGCCCGGCCACCTCGAGGCGCGAGCGTGGCGCGCCGTCGGTGCCGCCGGCCAGCTCGACGGTGCCGAAGCCGCCCTCCTCACCGAGGAGCACGCTCGCTGCCCGCACCGCGCCGCCGTCGCTCACGCGCAGCGTGCCGGTGCCGAGCTCGCCCAGGCGAAGAGTCCCGATCACGTCGATCTCGGCGCGCTCGCCCACCTCGGCCGTACCGGTGCCGTCCTCGCTGCTGCCGATGAAGATGCTGTCGGCGGTCAATCGCGTACCGTCGCCGGTGAGGTTCGCCTGCCCGTCCACATGGGAGCCGATCCGGGCGACGCCCGCCGATACGGTCGCGCCCGCAGACATCGTGAGCTTGCCGGGTGACAGGCCGCCGAGGACGAGTTGGTTCGACACGGTGACGTCGCTGCCGCGGCCGGTGACGGCCAGGGTGGACAGCGCCGCCCCCTCGTCTTCCGAGCCGACGTGCGCGTCGACTCCGGCGAGCCGGGCGCCGTCGGGCAGGGTGAGGTTGCCGCCACCATGCACGAGCACGGAAGGAGGACTCGCGCCGAACGAGGATGGGGCGAAGGCCTCGGCCGCGCCGCGCAGCGCGACGCTCGCCGCGCTGACCTCGAGGTGCGTCGCCGTCGCCCCGCTCGCCGTCACCGCGTACGACGTCACGACGTTGCCGGCGCCATCCCGGACCGGGCCGAGCACCGCCGTGCTGCGTCGCGAGCCGTCGTGCGCAGGCACTCCTTCGGGGTCCCAGTTGGCGGCGTCGGAGTACGAGCCGCCCGCGGGGTTCTGCCAGACGAAGGTCAGCCCGTCCTCGCAGGCCGCGCTCGCGCGCGCGGCGGACGCGGTGGCCGGGCACAGGTTGCAGTCGGGCCCGCCGCGGGACGTGCCGCCGCGGCGCCCGCACTCGGACGGCTGCAGCAGGTCGCACTGCGACGTCGGCAGCAGGCAGGCGCCGGCGGGCACGGCCGTCCCGCGAAACTCGAACTTGCGACTGCGGACCGTGGGACTCGGGATGTTGCTCACGAAGACGTCGATCGCCACGTCGTCCGAGAAGAGCCGCGCGACCACGATGCGCCCGGTGCCGCCCGGAAGCGTGTCGCGGCCCTCGAAATGGTCCGCGAGCAGCTGGTTCGCGAACATGGAGGGGTTGAATCGTCCGTCGCGGACCGTGACCTGGACACGACCTGGGATCGTGGGGTGCCGGAGGATCTCGGCGGTGGCCTGCTGCGGCTCGCCGGCCCGCCCGTTCTCGCTGATGGTCACCGTCCCGGCGTAGTCTTGCGCCGCCGCCCGCTCGGGCGCGGCTGCGAGCAGGGCGAGGACAGCGGCGAGCACGAGGCCCGCGCGTCGCCGGATCCGGGCGTGGGCCGGCCGGGTGAGGATTCGCCCCGCGTTCGGGGCGGTCGTGGCGATGTGGGGGTCTCGGAGCGTGCGCATGGTTCCTCCGCAGGAGGAGGCGCTACGTCCGGGGTGGCGATGCTACCCGGGCCACTCCACGGGCCGCTCGGGCAGGTAGACGCAGAACGTTCCGGTGCGGACGGCGTTGTCGAGGTGGCGCGCGAGCGTCTCGTGGTGGCGCCCGATGCGCGCGATGTCCTCGCGGATGCACTTGGTGACCGCCTTGCGGACGCGCTCGACCTGGCTACGCCCGCGCGCGGCGCCGCCGACCCCGTAGAACGCCGCGAGCTCGCGCCCCACCACCTCGAGCTCCTCGCGGATCCGTGCGGCACGTACGGCGTCGTCGCAGCGCTCCGCGTCGGCGAGGGCGTCGCGGAGCTCCTCGACGCGTCGCCGGTACGCGGCGCGCGCGTCCGCGTCGGGCCGCGCCGCTGCGTCGTTCTCGCGGACGTTGGCGCCGCCGGCGAGGTCGATCACGTGCACGTGGCGGCCCGGTTGCCGCAGCAGCTCGGCCAGGTAGCCCAGACCCTTGCCGTGACGCAGGCGGATGGTCCGCCCCTCGTAGGCGAGCGTCCACTGCTCGCCGTCGCGAGCGAACGCGTTCGCGGCACGCGTCGCGGCCGGGGCGATGGGCGGCGCGGCCGCGGTGCGGGGCAGGCGGTCGAGCCATGCGGTCATGCCGAGCCGCTCGTACGTGGCGCCCGCGCGCGCCCTCAGATCGGCGGCGCGTGCGGCGTCGCCGCGCCGATCGCGGGCGTCGAGCATCGCCGCGTACTCGCGCTCGGTGTGCGCCACGAACGGCACGGCGCCGAGCCGCGTGTTCGCCGCGAGCGCGTCTTCGAAGTGGCGCTCCGCCGCGTCGTGCCGCCCGAGCGCCGTCGCGAGCACGGCGAGGTTGTGCGCCACGGACCCCGTGCTGGCGATCCCGGGTGCGACGACGACGATGCGCTCCGCGAACGGCAGCATCAGGTCGTACAGCGCGGCCGCACGCGCCACGTCGCCGAGCTGCGCTGCGGCCTGGGACAGAAACGCGACGGTGATGAGCCAGTTGTGGTCGCGCGGGATGCGCTCGAGCCCCGGTGCCACGACCGCTTCGAGGGCCGCCCGTGCCTCGACGTCGTGCCCGATCTCGGCGCAGAGGAAGGCGAGCGCTGCGCGCCAGCCGCGATTGTCGGGGTAGCGTGCTGCGAGATCGCGTGCTGCGGGCTCGATCTCCGCGAGGCGTCCCTGCTCCCGGCGCAGCGCGAACAGCTGTGCGCCGCAGTAGCCCAGCGCGAACTCGCTCGACACCCGATCGCCCGCGGCCATGGCGTCGAGTGTCTCGCGCTCGGCCTCGTCGAGGCGCCCCGCGAGCAGCGCGCGCAGCGAGCGGTAGAGTCCGGTGTGCCAGCTGCGGAGGCGGTCGCGGATCTCGTCGGCCAGCGACGCGAAGGCGACCACGGCGGACTCGAAGGCCAGCGCGTCGCCCGACTCGAGCAGGTCGGGGATGCGCAGGCTGAGCGCGTCGAGGCGCAGCTTGCGGTCGCCGCAGGCTTCCGCGAGCGCGGTCATCTCGGCCGCCGTCGCGATCCGGTCGTGCAGGTTGTCGACGCCCCAGAGCGCCCAGTGCCAGTCCTGCAGGGCCTGCGCCGTCTCGTGCGGGTCGCGGCTGCGCCGCGCGATCGCGACGGCGCCGTCGGCGAGCGTGCGGCGGCGCTCGGCGGCGTCGTCCCACGCCAGCACGTTGGCGAGGCTCAGCTGCAGCCGGCCGCGCAGCGTCCCGTCCGCATCGCCGAGACCGGCGATCGCCTCGTCGAGCAGTGTGACCACCTCCGGCTCGCCGCTGGCCGTGCGGGCGAAGTAGGCGCGCACGAACGCGGCGCGGCCGAGGGCGTCGTGGAAGGCGTGCTGCCGCGCGACGCGCACCGCGGCGTCGGCGCGCTGCTGGGCCGCCGGGATGTCTCCCGCGTGGTTCCAGGCGGTCGCGGCGGCGATCAACAGCTCGCACTCGCGGTGCGGGTCCGCGGCTGGATCGGCGCACAGGATCGCGAGCACGGCGTCGTAGCGCCGCCCGGCATCCTCGAAGGCGAGCCGCGCCGCGTCCTGCTCGGCGGCGCGGACGCCCCAGTCGATCGCCAGCGCACGGCTGCCGTGCGGCAACGCGAGTGCGGCGTGGTGCGCGATCTCGTCGGCGTGCCGATCGGCACGCGCGTCGCCGGCGAGGAGCGCGGCGATGCGCGCGTGCGTCGCCGTGCGGACCTGTGGCTCGAGTGTCGCGTAGAGTGCGTCGCGCAGCAGCGCGTGGGTGAAGCGATGGCGGCCACCATGCCCGCCGGCGACGATCCGCTCCGCGGCGGCCTCGCCGAGCAGGTCCGCGAGTGGTCGCGGCAGCGGCCCGTGGTGCGCGCGCTCGACGACGCCGGCATCGAACTCGACCCCGCAGACGGCGGCCGTCGCGAGCGCCGCGCGGCACGCGGGCGACATGCGACCGAGGCGGTGCAGCACGGTCTGCGCCACGCCTGCCGGCAGCGCCGTCCCGTCGGTCTGGGCGCGATCGTCGAGCGGGCCGTCCGCGCGCAGCAGGCGCACCAGCTCGCCGACGAACAGCGGGTTGCCGGCGGTGCGCCGGTGGATCGCCGCCGCCGCGTCGCGCTGCGCCGCCCGACCCACCGCGTGCTCGATGTAGCGCTCCACCTCGGCGACGCCGAGGCCGCCGAGGGCGACGACGTCCGCCTCGCGCGCGAACTCGGCGAGGTCGCGCGCCAGCGCCGCGTCGCGCGGCGGCTCGTCGGGCCGGTGCGTGCCGACGAGCAGCAGGCGGGCGTCGCGCAGCGTGCGGGCGACGAAGCGGGCCAGCAGCAGCGTCGCGCCGTCGGCCCAGTGCAGGTCGTCGAGCACGAGCACCAGCGGCTGGCGCGCGGCCGCCGCCTCGAGGAAGCGTGCCGTGCTGTCGAGGAAGCGGAAGCGCGCGTGCTCGGGCTCGATCGCGGGCGGTGCGGGGAGGTCGGGCAGGCGCTCGCGCAGCTCGGGGATGACCTGGGCGATGTCCGCACCGCCACCGGAGGTCTCGCGGGCGAGGACGTCGGGTGGCGTGGACGCAGCGTACGCACGCACGATCTGCACCCACGGCCAGAACGCCGGCGCGCCGGCGTCCTCCCAGCAGCGGCCCCACAGAACGCGGGCTCCCGCACGCCCGGCCTCGGTCGAGAGCTCGTCGGCGAGGCGCGTCTTGCCGATGCCCGCCTCGCCGGCGAGGAGCGCGATCCGGCGGCGGCCGGCGAGCGCGTCCGCGAGCATCGCGCGCAGCACCGTGAGCTCCCGTTCGCGGCCGACGAAGGGGGTCGCTTCCGAGGCGTCCACTCCGGCGTTCCTACAACATCCGTGGCGTGCCGTTCGAGCGCCGCGCCGCGTGGCTGCGTCAGGCGAGCCCGGCTCCTGACGCGATCTCGTCGGCGCGCCGCGCGAGCGACTCGCTGCGCAGCCGCTTGCACAGCGCCGGGAACGAGTCCCTGGGTCCGCACCAGCGCCACGCGTCGACGTCGCCGACGGCCGCCGTGGTGCGCAGCGTGGCGAGGTCCTTGAAGAGCATCGCGTCGGAGCGCTGTCGCGCGAGGTTTTCCGCGAGGCGCGCCGCGCCGCGCAGCGTCAGGTCCCAGGCCGCGGGGTCGTCCGGGATGCACTCGACGTGCGCCCATCGCGTGAGCACCGCAGCCGCGGAGCGCATCCCCCAGCCGGGGATGCCCGGAAAGCCGTCGGCGGTGTCGCCGACCAGCGCCAGCAGGTCCGGGATCGAGGCGGGCGGCACGCCGTACTTGTCGATCACGCCCATCTCGTCGCGGGTCAGGTCGCGGCGGCGGTCGACCTGCACGACGCGACGATCGCGCACGCACTGCGCCAGGTCCTTGTCCGGCGTGCAGATCAGCACCTGGTCGACGCGCGGATCGCGGTCGGCGACCGCGGCCGCGGACGCGAGCGCGTCGTCCGCCTCGAGCTCGACCATCGGCCAGACCGCCACGCCCAGCGCCTCGAGCGCCTCCTCGAGCGGCTCGAACTGCGCGCGCAGCGCCGGCTCGATGCCGTCACCGGTCTTGTAGCCGGGGTAGAGGTCGTTGCGGAACGACTCGACGACGTGGTCGGTCGCGACGCCGACGTGGGTCGCGCCCGACTCGAGCAGGTTCAGGATCGAGCCGACCACGCCGCGCAGCGCGCCGACGTCGCTACCGCTCTGGTCCATGTGCGCCGGCACCGCGAAGTAGTGGCGGAAGAGCTCGTAGGTGCCGTCGATGAGGTGGACCCGCATGGCAAGACGGCGCGCAGCATAGCGGACCGGCGGCCGGGCGCTATCGCCGCCCGGGCGGCTGGTGCTAGGAAATCGCCATGCTCGACCATCACCATCGTCGCCACCGTTCGCCGGCTCTGGTCGTCCTCGCGCTCGCCGCGCTCGCCGCGCTGCCGGCCGCGTGCTCGCGCCCGACCGACGTTCCCGCCGAGATCGAGGCGCAGATCGAGGCCTACCGGAAGGAGCCGTCGGACGCGCAGCAGTCCCGCATCGAGGCGTCCTTCGCGAAGCTCGACGCCGAGGTCGCGGAGCTGCGCGCCGATGCCGGAACCAGGACCGGCAACGCGAAGGACGAGACGTTCGCGAAGGCCGACGCGCTGTCGGCGCGCGCGAGCGAGCTCCGCAGGAGCTGGTACGGGGCGCGCTTCGCTGCCGCAGGCGACGCCGCGAAGAACGCCGTCAAGCAGCTCGGCGTGACCATCGGCAAGGGCATCGAGTCGGCGGGCGAGAAGATGAAGAGCGCCATCGCCGGCGACGACGCGGCAAAGGACGCCGGCGCGGCGGGTGATACCGCACGCGAGGAATAGCTCGGCGTGCCCCTACGGCGTTTCTGCGGCGACACGATGGTCGCGGTCATTCACGCGCGCATAGAAGAGTCTCGGATCTCATGCGGTATTGGTGGGTGAATCAGAACCAGACCTACCGGCAGGAGATCGACGGGGGCTACGTCTGGTCTCCAAAGCGGAAGTCGAATGGACACCTGAATCCGTTCTACGAAACGATGCGAGAGGTCTCGCCTGGCGACACCATCTTCTCGTTTGCCGACACGCGAGTGAAGGCTGTCGGGATCGCGACCTCGTTCGCGTACGAAGCTCCTAAGCCAGTCGAGTTTGGCGGTGCAGGTCGAAACTGGGACGCCATCGGATGGCGAGTCGACGTCGGTTTCCAGCAGCTCCGGTCTGCGTTTCGCCCGGCCGAGTGGATCGAACATCTTCGACCGCTGCTTCCCGACAAGTACGCACCTTTGCTGCCCGACGGCCGAGGAGTTCAGAGCGTCTACCTTACCGAACTCCCGCGGCCTCTCGCCGTGGCCCTGGCAGACTTGGCGAGCGCCGACGTGGCAGCGCTCGTGCGGTCGGAGATGGCTGCCGATCGCGACATCTCGGGGCCGACACCAGAGGTAGTCCTGTGGGAAGAGCACTTGCGCCAGTCGATCGAGGCGGACGCGACATTGCTGCCAACGGATCGCGAAGCGCTGGTGCTCGCGCGCCGTGGGCAAGGACTGTTTCGACAGCGCGTTCAGAAGATCGAGTCGAGGTGCCGCGTTACACAGGTGGAGCGGCTTGAGCACCTGCGCGCGAGCCACTGCAAACCCTGGCGCGACAGCTCACACCAGGAGCGTCTGGATGGCGAGAACGGTCTCTTGCTGACGCCTTCCATCGACCACTTGTTCGATCGTGGCTTCATCTCGTTCCGTAGCGGCGGTGAGTTGCTGATCTCGCCTGTCGCCCACCGCGCATCCCTCGCGAGAATGGGAGTGCCGGTCGATCGCCCGCTGAGCGTAGGATCGTTCACCGAGCGACAGTCGAGTTTTCTCGAGTATCACCGAGACGCGGTGTTCCTGCAGTCTCGAAGGTGAGGTTCGGTCGACCCATGCTGCCGGCATGCTCGCTCGTCGGATCGCCAGTCGCTCAGTTCGTTACCCATCGGGATCCCGGGAGGTTGATGTGATGGTCGACATCCTCGCGCAGCCGCGTCCCTTCGGCATCAGCTACTGGCCGCTCCCCGAGGACGCGCCCGCGGTCGAGATCGGCCGCGAGGAGATCCGCCTCGTCACCGAGGACCTGGCGCTGGTGCGCGGCATCCTGTGGACGCCGCCCGGCGGACGCTGGAAGACCGCCGTCGTCCTCGCGCACCCGCGGGGCGACTTCTCGGTGCACTACGCCTGCCCGCTGCTCGCTGCCGCAGGCTACGCCGTGCTCGGCTTCTGCACGCGCTACCTGAACAACGACACCGACTGCCTGCACGAGAAGTGCGTCGTCGACGTGCAGGCGGCGGTCGCCGAGATGCGGCGTCGCGGTGCGGAGGCCGTGGTGCTGCTCGGCAACAGCGGCGGTGGCTCGCTGATGGCGCTCGCGCAGGCGGAGACGGGTAGCGGCGACGCGTGGGTCGGTGTCGCCGCGCACCCCGGCGAGGGCGTCTTCATGGGGCAGGTGATCGACCCGTCGGTCGCCGACGAGAACGACCCGCTGTCGGTGGTGCCGGAGCTCGACATGTACGACCCGGCGAACGGCTGGCGTCCGTGGCCCGAGCCGTCGCGCTACGACCGCGGCTGGCTCGCGGCGTACCGCGCGGCGCAGGAGGCGCGCATCGCACGCATCGACGCCGTCGCGAAGGAGGCGCTCGCGTCGGCGAAGGAGGCCTCGGGTGCGGTGCGCTCGGCCGAGCGTGGCTCCGACGCCTGGCGCCGCGCGCGCCGCCGTCAGGTCCACACGCCGTACATGACGATCTACCGCACGCTCGCCGATCCCGCGTACCTCGACCCGACGATCGACCCCGACGACCGCCCGATGGGCTCGCTGTTCGCGTTCCCCGACCCGTTCGACGCCAACTACGGGCGCGGCGGGCTGGGCCGCGTGATGACGCCGCGCGGATGGCTCTCGACCTGGTCGAGCCTGTCGTCGCCGGCGCGCCTCGCCGACACGATCCCGCACGTGAAGGTGCCGACGCTCGTCGTGCACCCGACCGCGGACACCGAGATCCGCATCCGGCAGGCGCGTGCGATCCGCGACGCGGCGGGCAGCGGCGACGTCACCTATCGCGAGATGAAGGGCGCGCCACACTACCTCGAGGGCCACCGGCGCGAGGCGATGCAGCTGGTCGCGGACTGGATCGCGAAGCGCTTCCCGGGCTAGTGCGGAACACTAGCGCCGGGCTGCGTCGGACGAAGCACGCGCGGCGTCGTCCTGCGCCGTCGGCGAAGCCGACGCACGCGTCACTCCGGCTTCGCGCCGGGCAGCAGCGTCCGCACGGCCTCGGGGTCCACCGCACGCAGACGCAGGTCGCGCTGCGGAAACGGGATCTCGATGCCGGCGTCCGCCAGCGCGCGGTAGAGCGCGATCCCGAGCTCGCTGCGGATCGACAGCGCCTGGTCCATGTGGTTGGTCCAGCCGTACAGGACGAAGTCGAGGGAGCTGTCGCCGAAGCCGGTGAAGAACGCTGCCGGGGTCGGCGACGCGACGAGCCGCGGGTTGGCGGCGAGCACGCCGCGCAGCAGCTCGAGGACGCGCTCCGGGTCGTTGCCGTAGGCGACGCCGACCTTGAGCTCGACGCGGCGCAGGCTGTCGGTGAGCGTCCAGTTGGTCACCGGCTCGGCGATCAGGTTGCCGTTGGGGACGATGACCTCCGAGCCGTCGAGCAGGCGGACGGTGCTCGACCGGATGCCGATGCGGCGCACCTCGCCGACGCCGCTCATGCTCGCGATCTGCACCATGTCGCCGACCTGGACCGGGCGCTCGAAGAGCAGGATGAGGCCCGACACGAAGTTGTTGACGATGTTCTGCAGGCCGAAGCCGACACCGAGGCCGAGCGCGCCCGCGAGGATCGTGAAGCGGTTCAGGTCGAGCCCCATCGCGGCGAACGCGAGCAGGGTGCCGGCCGCGAGGATCACGTAGTGGACCAGGCTCGAGATCGCGTAGGGCACGCCGCGCGGCAGCTCGATGGTGGGGAACACGTCCTCGTCGAGGACGAAGCGCACGAAGCGCGACAGCAGGAACGACAGCCAGACCGTGATCGCGAACGCGACCAGGTCGCCGAGGGTGACGCTGATCGCGCCGACGGTGACCGTCGTGGTGAGAGCCGCGGCGGTCCGCTCGGCGATCGGGTCGAGGATCTGGAACTGGAACAGCGCGCCGATGATCCAGAACAAGACCCCGGCCCAGCGCAGCACGCGCCACGCCTGCGTCTGCAGCAGCGGGCGATGGCGGCGCACCGAGCGCAGCAGGCGCAGCGGTCGCGCGCGCAGCGCGTAGGCGACGAGTCCGTCGAGCGCGCTGACACACGCAAAGAGCGCCGTCGCGAGGTACGCCGCGATGAGCGCGCCGCCGCCCACGAGGTGGGCGAGGCGCATGTAGCCCAGCAGCCCGCTCGCGAGCGAGATCGCGAACGCCGCGAGCACGACCCTTGCCCCGGTGCGGAGCGTGCTGCTCGCGGTGGTCTCGTCGTCGGCGGTGCGGAGCTCGCCGGTCTCCTCCCGTGCGACCGGCGTCGCGAGGTCGCCGCGGCGCAGCATCCACAGCAGCACGACGATGCCGATGGTCATCTCGGCGAGCAGGATCGTCTGCTCGAGCGGCGGCACGGGAGCGACGACGTCGCGCACGCGGTCGAGGACGTAGAAGCCCCCGAGCGCGTAGATCGCCGGCCTGAGCCGCGGCTGCACGAGCGCGCGCACGATGCGGACCACCGGCACGAGCCCGAGCACCCCGAGGATCTGCGCGACCAGGTGCGGCGCCCACGGGTAGCGCCAGTTGCTGATCGCGAGGGTGACGATGAGCGCGGCGGAGTACGGGAAGCCGAAGATGCGCGTCGCGCGCTCGAGCTCGCGGTCCTGGTCGACCCACGTCCGTGCGCGCTGCTCCGCCTTGCGGAAGATCGCGCACAGCGCGAACAGCAGGACGACCTGCAGGAGCAGCGACGGCGCCGCACGCCGCGCGAACTCCGGCAGCGTCGCGACCTCGTCGCGCAGCGCGTTGCGGATGCTGTTGCCGGTCGCACCGACGCGCTGCTGCTCGAACAGCGCGCCCAGGAACGGCTGCGTGTCGCGCACGAAGACCCGGCCGACCTCCTGCTTGCGGAAGTCGGAGATGCGCTCGATCATCTCGTCGCAGGTCGAGGCCTCGCGTGCGACGCGATCCTGCAGCGCCAGGATTCGCTCGCGGTACTTCTCGACGTCGCGCCGTGTGTCCTTGATCGACGCGAGTGTCGCCTGGATGCGATCGGCGACGGCCTGCGGCGCGTTCGCGGCGCGCGCCTGGTCGAGCGTCGCATTCCAGCTGTCGGTGAGCGTGGCGAGCTCCTGGATCTGCTTCTCCTGCTCGTTCGCGTACCAGGTGAGCGTGTCGCCCCAGCCAGCGAGCGTGCTGCGCTCGGTCTGCCAGCTGGTGATCATCTGGGCGAGCGCGCGCAGGGCAGGGCCGGAGGCGAGGGCGGCGGTGTGGTCGCGCGCGCGCGCGTCGATGCGCGTGGAGAGCGCGGTCGTGTCCGCGTCGATCGTCTGCACGTCGGCGCTCGGCTGCAAGGTCGCGCCGATGGCGCGCAGACGTGTCGCGGTCTCCTCGGCTTTCGACGCGATCTCCGGAATCGGGACGACCACGGGCGTCGCGCTCGGGGCGGGCGCGGCCGCGGGCGCGGGCGTAGGATCCTGGGCAGCGCCCGGCGCGGCGAGGACCAGGCACGCGAGCAGGGCCGCGGCCAGGCGGAGGCCGCCAGGACGGACGCGCGTGGGCGCGGCGGACGTCACGGCGTGAAGGCCATAGCAAGCCCGTCACCCGGTGCACGATCGGCCTCGGGAGGGAGGCGGGGCATTGCCTCGACGGCGCGACCTGCCATCCTCGGCGGCGAGCATGGTCGCGACGAAGATCCATCCGCGAGTCCCGCGCGGCGGCACGCCCGCCGTGCCGCGCCGGTGCGGCGAGACGTGCGCCGAGCCGCGCCCGTGCGGCGACACGTGCGCCTACCTGGCGTTGACGCCCCGGCCCGGGGTGGTGTAGGCGCGCGCCCATGCCGTGGTGGTACTGGGTGCTGTTCGGCGCGGCGCTGCTGGTCGTCGAGATCATGCTGCCCGGCAGCTTCTTCGTGATCTTCTTCGGGGTCGGCGCGGTCGTCGTCGGGCTGCTGGCCGGCGTCGGCGCGGTCGGCGAGCCGTGGCTCGAGTGGCTGCTGTTCTCGGCGTTCTCGGTCGGATCGCTGGTCGCGTTCCGCGGTCGCCTGCTGCGGCACTTCACACGCAGCCACGCGAGCACGGTGGGTACGGAGACCTACGTCGGCGACACCGCGACGCTCACCGAGGACCTCGAGGCGGGCGGGGTCGGGCGGGCGGAGCTGCGCGGCACGGTGTGGACCGTGCGCAGCCACGAGACGACGCGACTCGTGCGCGGCCAGCGCTGCCGTGTCGAGCGCCTCGATGGTCTGACGCTGTGGGTTCGCCCGCAGCCGTGACGCGCGTCACGCAGCGGAGGCGCGGGAGGATGTTCGAATGAGCGGCTTGCTGACGGTCGTCCTGGTCCTGGCGGTGCTGATCGCGATCATCATCGGGAAGACCGCGGTCGTGGTCCCGCAGCAGAGTGCGTTCGTCGTGGAGCGGCTCGGCAAGTACCACAGCACGCTCGGCGCGGGCTTCCACATTCTGGTGCCGTTCGTCGACGTGATCCGCTACCGCCACTCGCTCAAGGAGGCGGCGGCCGACATTCCCGAGCAGGTGTGCATCACGCGCGACAACGTGCAGGTGCACGTCGACGGCGTGATCTACCTCCAGGTGCTGAACCCCGAGCGCGCGTCGTACGGCGTGGCCGACCCGCTGTTCGCGATCAGCCAGCTCGCGCAGACCACGCTGCGCTCGGAGATCGGCAAGATCGACCTCGACAAGACCTTCGAGGAGCGCGCGCACATCAACATCCAGGTCGTGCAGGAGCTCGACAAGGCGTCCGAGCCCTGGGGCATCAAGGTCCTGCGCTACGAGATCAAGAACATCACGCCGCCGCAGGACGTGCTCGCCGCGATGGAGAAGCAGATGCGCGCCGAGCGCGAGAAGCGCGCGGTCATCCTGAGCTCCGAGGGCCAGCGCGACGCCGCGATCAACGCCGCCGAGGGCGAGAAGCAGCAGGTCATCAAGCAGTCCGAGGCGCACCGCCAGCAGCAGATCAACGAGGCCGAGGGTCAGTCGTCCGCGATCCTCGCGATCGCAGTCGCGACGGCGGAGGGCATTCGCAAGGTCGCAGACGCGATCAACGTCCCGGGCGGCACCGAGGCGGTGCAGCTGCGCGTCGCCGAGCAGTACATCGAGCGCTTCGGCGAGCTCGCAAAGGCCGGCAACTCGCTGATCGTGCCGGCGAACCTGACCGATGTCGCCGGCATGGTCGCGACGGCGATGAACGTGATGTCGCGCAGGACGCCGGGCGGGGACGCCAACGGGTGAGGCGGACGCAGCGTCACGCGCCGGGAGCTGAAGCGGCCGCGGCGTCACGCGCCAAGGGCTGAAGCGGCCGCGGCGTCGCGCGCCCGGGGGCTGAAGCGGCCGTGCCGCCACGCGCCGAGGGCGGAGGCGGAAGCGTCACGCGACGCCGACGGGGGTCGCGTCGCGTGACGCATCGTGCGCCGGCCGTGCGGCGAGCCGTCGCGTGACGGCGAGCGCGAGCACGAGTGCCGCGGCGCTCGCGGCCCAGGCCGCCGCGATGCCCTGGGCCGTCGAGCCGCCGGAAGACGTCACGCCCGCGAGCAGCGCGCCGCCGGCGCCGGTGCCGAGCGCGATGCCGAGATTGGTCGCGAGCTGCAGCGCGGCGGATGACTCCCCCGCGCGCCCGGGAGGCGCGTGCTCGAGGATCGCGAGCGCGGTCGTCGAGTAGGCGATGCCCATGCCGAGCGCGGTGACGCTCCACGCCGCGTAGGCGAGGGCGACCGGCACCGACGCGTGCAGCACGGGCGCGAGCCCGACGATGCCGGCGAGGAGCAGCACGAGCCCGAGCGCGATGACGCCGCGGCGGCTGCGCTGCGCGGCGGTGCGCTCCTGGATCCACGCGCCTGCGGTCCATGCGATCGTGCCCAGCGTGAGCGGCAGCCCGGACGCCGCGGCGGAGCGCCCGCGGACGTCGGTGAGGGCGAGCGGCAGGAACGCTTCCGCGCCGAAGAACGCGACGCCGAGCAGCGCCATCACGACGATCGCCGCGGGCTGTCCCGGAGCGGCGCGGAGCGTCCCCGGTGGCATGAGACGGACCAGCGCCGGACCCGCGACCGCGAGTCCGGTGACGAGCACCGGCATCCCGGTGAGCCAGCGCTCGCACTCGACGCCGGCGAGCGCGGCGCCGACCCCGGCCGCGAGCAGCAGGGCGCTGCGCAGGCGCCGCGCGCTTCCCGTCGCGTCGACCGCGGCGGCGGCGCGCGGCAGCGCACGCAGTGGCGGGACCGCGAGCGCCGACGCAAGGAGCGTCGGCGGCACGAGGCCGAGGAAGACCGGTCGCCATCCGGCGTGGTCGGCGACGAAGCCCGCGAGCGCCGGGCCGACGAGCCCGGGGACGACCCACGCGCTCGACAGCAGCGCCAGCATGCGCGGCCGCGTCGCCTCGTCGTACGCCGACGCGATCGCGACATAGCTCACCGCCGACACGGCCCCCGCGCCGAATCCCTGCACGAAGCGACCCGCGACCACCACCGGCATCGACGGCGCGACGCCGGCGACGGCGAGCCCGACCACGAACAGCACCACCCCGAGCGCGAACGGTGCGGCGGGACCGCGGCTGTCCGCCATGCCGCCCGCGCCGACGATGCCGACGAGGTTCGCCAGCATGAAGGCGCTGAAGGTCCAGCCGTAGAGCGCGAGGCCGCCGATGTCGGCGACCGTCGCAGGCAGCGCGGTCGCGACCGCGAGCGCCTCGAACGCGGTGAACGCGACGGTGAGCACGAGGCCGATCGTCAGCGCACGGTGTTCGCGGTCCCAGACGCCCGCGCTGGGGGCGGGCGTGGGCTTCTCGTTCGCCGCCGGCATCGCCGGGGTTGTCGCATCCGGCGCCGCGCGAGTCATGTGCCCGCGGGTCGGCAGTGAAGGACGCCGGGCTGCTGCTCGACGTCGCGCGCGACCTCGGCGACCCGACGCCGGTGGCGACCGAAGTCGCGCAGGCGCGCGTGGCAGCGAAGGCGCGCGGCCCCGGTGCCAGCGAAGGCGTTCGGCCCGGTGGCGGCAGCTTCACCGAGATCGCGACGGTCGTCGAGCGCCTCGCCGGGGCGGAGCTGCTCCTGCCGCCGCCACGTACGAGCGGCGCGTCCCGGTCGACGCGGGTGCCGCTGCGGCCCAGCGTCTGGCCCAGGCGTGCAGCGGAGCCAGCGCTTCCAGGAGCCGTTCGCCCTCGGGGGTGAGCGCGTAGCCCTCGTCGACGCGCGCCTCGACGAGCCCGGCGGCGCGCATCTCCGCGAGCCTCGTGTTGAGCACCGACGGCGACACGGCATCGCAGCCGTCGCGCAGCACCCGGAACGTGCGCGGCCCGTCGCGCAGCTCCCAGAGAACGCGCAGCATCCAGCGCCGGCCGAGCAGGTCCAGCGCCGCCATGATCGGTCGACCCGTTCGCGAACCCCGCACGCGCCCCTGCACCGCCATCGCGCACCCCCTTGCGCTACGAAAAAAGTAGCAATACAACCAAACGCTACGAATTCAGTAGCAACGTGTCGCGACGTCGCGCAAGGCGACGAGAAGGAGCCCCCAGCATGTCCGGACCCCGCATCGCACCGCTCGAGCCGCCGTTCTCGCCCGCGACCGCCGCGGAGCTGGCGCGCTGGATGCCGCCCGGCGCGGACCTGCCGCCGCTCGCGCTGTTCCGGACGCTCGCGACCGACCTGCCGCTCGCGCAGGCCATGCAGGCGCTGGGCAGCCTCCTCCTGAGCCGCCGCTTCGCGCTGCCGCTGCGCGAGCGCGAGATCGTCATCGACCGCGTGTGCGCGCGCTGCGGCTGCGCGTACGAGTGGGGCGTGCACGTCGCGGCGTTCGGTGGCGCGGCGCGGCTCGACGAGGCGCAGATCGCGGCGACGTGCGCGACGGAGCCAGCGCCGGGAGTCTGGAGCGAGCGCGAGGAACTGCTGGTGTCCGCCGTCGACCAGCTGCACGACGGCGGGCACATCGACGACGCGCTGTGGAGCGGGCTCGCGGCGCACTACGACGAGCGCCAGCTGCTCGAGCTGCTCGTTCTGTGCGGCTGGTACCACCTGATCTCGTTCGTCGCGAACGGTGCGGGCGTCGCGCCGGAGCCGTGGGCGAGACCGTTCCCGCCGTCCGCCGCCGAGCGTCCCTGAGCGACGGTCCGCGCGCGTGGCGGCTGCCGGATGGGGGTCTCTGCGCGAGGACCCTCCGGTCGTGGTGGCGGGGTTCGTGCGGAGCCCGGCTGCGCCGGGTACATCGAACGCGCGAGCCGACCTATCTGCTCGCGCGCGCCTGCGGCGTGCGTTCCGGCACGCCGATCGCCATCAGGAACATCACGCTCTTGCCGCGCGCGTGCGGCGAGAAGAACGCCGTCACGTCGTCGTCGAAGAACGTGAGCCCCGACGCGCCGAGACCGAGCGCGTAGGCCGCGAGGTACGCCTTGCCGCCCGCGACCGCGGCCTCGAGCTGGGCTGCGCGGTAGCCGCGGTTGCCGAGCGCACCGAGCATCGCCGACAGATCGCAGAGCCAGAAGATGTCCACCGCCGCGTCGGACGGAATCTGCTGTCCGAGACCCAGAAAGCCCGCCTCGCGCCGGAAGCTGCCCGTGCGGAGCGGCAGCAGCGCGTCGTGCGCACGGTCGTACGCGTACGTGCCCGGCGCGATCCCGTCGACCGCGTTGACGATGAGGTACGGCTCGGCGCGCGGGACGCCCGGCGCGACGAAGTCGGCCGGCACGCCGCCCGACACCGCGCGCAGGATGGTCGACAGCGTGCGGAACGCGATCGGCTCGCGGGCGAAGCGGCGCGTCGAGCCGCGGCGCAGGATCACTACCTCGACCGTCTGCGCGACCGGCTCGTCGCACGGGTCGAGCGGGACGAGAGCGGACGGGTCGCTGCCGGCACGTTCGACGAAGGACGGCGGGCACCGCCAGGCGGCGGCCTCGTCCGGCGACGCGAGCGAGCTCGCACGGTGTGCCGCCACGATCGCGGGGTACTCCACCTCGCGCGCCGAGAGCGGCAGCGTCTCGAGCCCCAGCGGCGCGGGCGCCCCGTCTGCTGGCGTCGCCGCGCGACGCGCGTCGCTGCCCAGCGCGACCAGTGCGAGCGCGGCCTCGTGCTCGACGTCGAGGCCGAGCAGCG
>Ga0172362_10001726_pt1 | contig 18809 bp, 15 predicted proteins | sample LakKivs1_kivu2a2_FD_114534 | JGI IMG/M metagenome (GOLD analysis project Ga0172362, IMG submission 114534) | Sediment microbial communities from Lake Kivu, Rwanda - Sediment s1_kivu2a2 | ecosystem: Environmental > Aquatic > Freshwater > Lake > Sediment | place: Rwanda: Western Province, Lake... | reverse complement strand
TATGAAACCGGACGCTCCGGTAACGCAGACTGGTTTTTCGGTAATCATGGAACTTGCTCTCTGATGCTGATGAGCGGATATTCTCAGGTTCGTGACAACGTTTCGGCTCTTCGCTTGTGGGCTTTCAGTATTCCGGGAAGATCCTGCCGCTGCACGAAACTTACAAGAACCGCCGGTGCGAAAAAAGCAGGTTTGATTTCGGCTTCGTACAAAAGGATCGTGCCGTTACGTTCAGGCAGTTCCTCAATAGCCCATGTTCCCCGGTAGGTTTCGAAATCGCCACTGACCTGTTCGAACCGGATGCGCCTGAGGTATTCTTCCTCTACCCGTAGCCTGAAAGTAACGGTTTTTTCAAAAAAAAATATTCCGGTTTTTCCTGTCTGATCGAGCAGGACGGTTGTGCCGTGACGTTCCGCCGCCCTGCTGGAGACGACTTTCGGCAGAGTGGCGCTCAGATTGTCGTAATCGGTCAGTGCCGCCCAGACAGCTTCGGGAGGCGCGTCAATAAAGATTTTCGCGGAAACGCCGGTGGTGTCGTCAGGAAGGAATTCCAGATCGATAACCGTCTCCCCGCGGAGCAATCGGGACAGCATTGCCGGTTCGAGTGCCTTGTTTTTTGTTCCCATGGCTCACTTGGTGAATTATTGCGCAGAAAGTTCTCCGGCAATCGCAATGAGCGTTTGAATGCAGGACTCACATCGGTTGGCCTGCCGGTATTCTTCGCTCATTTTCGGAAAGATACGCTTTCCTCCGGTGATGACCGGAAAAACTCTCCATTTTAAGCCCGCAAGGGGGCATTTACGATATAATCGCTTATTTTTCATCAAAACCGGGAGGGAACGCTCATAAACCGCGACGAACAAGCAACGACAGAAACAACGACCAGCCATGAAACACCTTCTGACCATTATGCTGCTCTCATCGCTCCTGTTTACCGTCTCGGGCTGCAGGAGCGCTCTCGAACCTGACGCCCGTGCCACGGTTCGAGGCAATCCGGCTGAAATAACGCTTGCAGGTTAAGGATTTATTTTATAGGTCTTGAAAGGGACGCATCGAGCTTCCGGATATCTGTATAACATCATTGATACTGACATTTATGCTGCTTTTTCTGCTTTCTATTGTTTTTGGGCTTGCGCTGCTTGTCTGGAGCGCCGGGCGCTTTGTTGACGGTTCCGCCGCCGCCGCCAGCCATTTCAATGTGCCGCCGCTGCTCATCGGCATGGTGATTGTCGGGTTCGGAACTTCCGCTCCTGAAATGACGGTTTCTGCCATCTCCTCCCTGCAGGGCAAACCCGACATTGCGCTCGGCAACGTCTTCGGATCGAACATCACCAACATTGCGCTCATTCTCGGCCTGACGGCCATGCTCAGCCCGATTGCCGTGCAATCCGGCGTGCTGCGCAAGGAACTTCCCGTTCTGACCCTCATGACGGCCATTGCGGCATTCCTCATGTACGACGGTATGCTCGGCAGGACGGATGCCCTCATTCTGCTGCTGCTTTTCGCTCTGCTGATGGGCTGGTCGGTGTGGGAAGGCATCCGGAAACCGGGCGACGAGTTCGGCGCCGAAATGGAAGAGGAGCTTCAGCAGCACAAAATGCCGCTCGGCAAGGCGCTCATGCTTGTTGCCGCAGGCCTGCTGCTGCTGCTGGTCAGTTCGCGCATGCTGGTCTGGGGAGCGGTCGGCGTCGCCGAAGCGCTCGGCGTCAGCGATATCGTCATCGGCCTGACCGTCGTCGCCGTCGGCACCTCGCTGCCCGAACTCGCCTCGTCGCTTGTTGCCGCCCGCAAGGGCGAGCACGATATCGCGCTCGGCAACATACTCGGATCGAACCTTTTCAACATCCTTGCCGTTGCAGGTGTTGCAGGAGCAATCTATCCGGCGGCTATCGACCAGGCAGTGTTTTCGCGCGACATCGTCATCATGCTCCTGCTGACCCTTTCACTGTTCGTCATCGGCTACGGTTTTCGCGGAGAGGGTACTGGCAGGATCAACCGGATCGAAGGCACACTCCTGCTCTGTTCCTATATCGCCTATACCGCCTGGCTTGTGTTCACCAGCTTCGCCTGACGGAACCCTGTTTGTCAGTCAGCAGACCGGAAAACATCCGCGGGCGAGCTGTCCGACAAAGGCTTCCATATCGTTCAGTTCGCTTTCGATGATCGCCGATGCGGCCCGCCCGATCGGCGCGAAAGCCCTGCCTGGTTCAGGCCTGATCCGGGCAGATGCCACAAATGGTCGGTCGATGGGGCTGCCGATACGGCTGCAATAAAAAACCGTCACCTCCTTCACCCCCGCCACTTCGGAATAAATGCGCTCCGCAGTTTTCCGCGCAAGCACATTATAGATTTTTCCTACGTGGCTCACGGGATTCTTGCCCGCCGCGGCTTCGAGGCTTGAGGGTCTTCCGAAAGCGATCAGGCCGTTGACCCTGTTGCCGCGTCCCACCTCGCCGCCGTCAGCTCCTTCCGCCGACGTGCCCAGCACCGTCAGGTAGATGCCGCCTTCGCCCCGCTCGGGATCGTCAAGCGTATTGATTCTCAGATCTATGGCCTCGAAAGCATGGGCGCAGTTTCGAAGCCGGTCTCCGAGATTCGCCTCTACGGCCTGTTTTTTTCTGAAGTAATCTGCGGCATCGGAGATAAACCTGTCGACGAACGCCATCGCGACAGTCAGGTCGAGGTTTCGCCCGTTTCGGAACCCCATGATCTTGATATCCTCTCCCGTTTCGGGAAAGAGCCGCTTGAAGTCGGGGGAGTTCAGGTACCGTTCGGTCTCCAGCACGATCCGCTCTGTATCGCTCATCGGGGCATAGCCCACGCCGGCCGATGTATCGTTGGCTCCGGGCACCGGGCGGGCGAACAGGTCGGAGAGTTCTGCCGAACCCGGTCTGATTTCATGCTGGAACACCACATGCCGCTCAGGATCGACAAAACGCAGATTGTTTCGGATCCATGTTTTTGCCGCCCTTTCGACAATATCGTAAACCGGCAGGGGAGAGCCGTTCCAGCTCAGGGTCGCCCTGTCGCCAGTTATGATGCGCATCGGCTCGATAACCTCGCCTCCTCCCGGTTTCGGAGAAGTCGTGCCTGCCACAAGGAGTCCCTTATCGAGGTTGTGATGCAGCACGCGGCCGCACCGTTCGATATAGGCAGCAGAAAGCGCAAGGCCTGCCTCCTCCATGACGGAGTCGCAGATGGTGTCGGGGTGCCCCGTTCCCTTGCGCTCCACCAGCTCGGTCTGCAGTTCCGCAGCCGAAGGGCACAGTGACTTTTCGATGGTGATATGCATCATGCCGGAACCTCCTTTACTGACCGAAACCGCCGCAGGAACCTATTTCGTTCAGGCCGGTTTCCGTTCGTCGAGGGCTCTTCCTCCTTTTATTGGTATATTGTCTCCAAAAAAACGCACTACCCATGAAAATCGGTATATCCTGTCATCATACCTACGGAGGCAGCGGGGCCATTGCGGCAGAACTGGGCAAGGCGCTTGCGTCGCGGGGCCATATCGTGCATTTCTTCAGCCAGGCGGCACCCTTCAGGCTGGGAGCCTTTTCCGGAAACATTTTCTGCCACGAGGTCGAAGTGATGCACTACCCGCTCTTCGATTGTCCTTTCTACTCCCTTGCCCTCGCATCGAAAATCACCGAAGTCGCCTGGTACGAGCGTCTCGATGTGGTGCACGCCCACTACGCCATTCCTCATGCGCTCAGCGCCATGCTCGCAAGGCAGATGCTCGAGGATAAATGCTCCGAAAGACGGTGTTTCCGCATAGCCACCACGCTCCACGGCACAGATATCACCGTTGTCGGCGCAGATCGGGGCATGCAGGACGTCGTGCGGCTGGCCATCAACAAGTCGGACGGCGTAACGGCCGTTTCGGGCTATCTCCGCGACGAAACCCGCAGGATGTTCAGTCCGAAAAAAGATATTTCGGTCATTCCGAATTTTGTCGATACCTCGATTTTTTTCCGCAAGCCCGATCCGGCGCTCCGCAGCAATCTCGGCCTCGGCGGCGGGAAAATCGTCATTCACATATCGAATTTCAGACCGGTAAAATGCATCGGCGATATCGTGCAGGTCTTTCATGCGCTCACCACACAGACCGACGTCACCATGCTTTTCGTCGGCGACGGTCCCGAGCGAAGCGGCGCGGAAATCCGCGTGCGCGAACTCGGCATTGCCGATCGGGTTCGATTTCTCGGCAAGATCGACGACATCGTTCCGCTGCTCTCCATCGCCGACCTCATGCTCATGCCGAGCAATGCCGAATCGTTCGGCCTTGCAGCCCTCGAAGCGATGGCCTGCGGCGTGCCCGTCGTCGCTACAGATGCGGGAGGGTTTCCCGAGTTCATCAGGCACGGCGTACACGGCTATCTGCTTCCGCCCGGAGACATTGCGGCAATGACAGAAAAGGCCCTTCTGCTCCTTACCGACGAACTTCTGCACAACCGCTTCGCCGAGGCATCCGTGCAGCAGGCCGGAGGGTTCGAAACCGCCCGACTTGTCGAGCAGTACGAAGCCTTCTATTCGGGTCTGCTTGAAGGCTGAAGGGTTGAAGAGAGAAGGAAAGTGAGGAACAGGGCTGGCATAAGGGGCTGATTAGCCGATAGGGAGCCACGCTATCGTGATGAGGCCGGAGGCTGTCTGACAAGCCGGGAATACCGGTCCTGTCAGACACTCACGTTTTTCGATCAGTAGCGTTTTGTCGAGAGCAGCACGCTGCGGTATTTTTCAAGATTTTCCAGCACCTCTCCGGTACCTCTTGCCACGGCAGTCAGCGGCTCCTCGCTGATATGCACAGCAAGCTTCGTCTCCTCGTTGATTTTTTTATCGAGGCCCTTGATAAGGGCTCCGCCTCCGGCCAGGAAGAGGCCGCGGTCGAGAATATCGGCCGAAAGTTCCGGTTTGGTGACTTCGAGACTTTTCTTGATCGAGGTGATGATCTGGCTGATCGGCGTGGCGATAGCCTCCCTGATGGTAGGAGAGTTTATTTCCCGCTCCTCGGGCAAAGCGGTCACGAGGTTCCTGCCCCGAACATTCATGGTCAGCTCCTTGTCGAGCTTGTAAGCCGAGGCGATCTTGATCTTTACATCTTCCGCCGTACGTTCGCCGATCGCGAGGTTGTAGGCTTTTCTGAAATGACGTACGATCGAGTTGGTAATATCGGTACCGGCTACGCGCAGCGATTCTCCCGAAGCGATGCCGCCGAGAGATATGACCGCGATTTCCGTCGTGCCTCCGCCGATATCGACGATCATGTTGCCCATCGGCTCCTTCACGTCGATGCCGATACCGATGGCAGCCGCCATGGGTTCGGCCACAAGGTAGACCTCCTTGGCCCCGACATGCTCCGCCGAATCGCGCACGGCACGTTTTTCAACCTCCGTAATGCCGGAAGGGATGCCGATGACCATTCTTCGGATACCGAAGGAGAACTGGGATTTCGTTTTATTGATGAGGCCTTTGATAAGTTCTTCGGTGGCTTCGTAATCGGCGATGACGCCGTTTGCCAGAGGTCTTATGGTAATGATGCCGGGATGGGTCTTTTCATGCATCAGGAGAGCATCGAGGCCGATAGCGACAACTTTACCCGTATTGCGCTCTCGAGCGACGATCGAGGGTTCGTTAAGTACCAGGCCTTTGTCGCGAATATAAATCAGGGTATTGGCCGTACCGAGATCGATGGCAATATCCCGGAACAGGCTGCTGAAAAAGCTCATGTTTGACAGTGGATCTAAATGTGGTGCATAGCGGCTTGGAAAGGCGGCTGTTCAGGCTATATTCCAAGGTTTCATTCTCAAGCCTAAAAGTACTCATTGGAATTTTTTTTTCAAATGAAAACGTCCGTTCCACGGGACTTTTTTCGCCCCGTTGCCGCCTTTCGGAAGATGCTTCCGGTTTTTTTTCCGAAACGGCGCGATTCACTACATTAAAAAACGCAGAAAAAGGTTTATCCCGAACCAAACGCATGACAAAACAGTGTTGAACATTTACCGATATGCCACCGACGGCGAAGCCCTCCGGAGGAAGCTCGAAAGAAACGTCGTTTTCGAACCATCGGTCGAAAAGGCCGTTCATGACATTCTCCATGCGGTCAGGACCGCCGGCGACCGGGCAGTCCTCGACTTCACCGAACAGTTTCAGTGTGTGCGACTGAAGGATTTCATGGTTTCGCCCGAAGAAATCCGCGAGGCATACGAGCGTGCCGATCCGGCATTCATCGCCGTGCTCGAAGAGGCCTACCGGAACATCACCGCGTTTCATCGCCATGAAATCGAAAAAAGCTTTTTCTATGAAGAGGATGGCGGCGTCATTCTCGGTCAGCGCGTAACCCCCATGGACCGGGCCATGCTCTACGTGCCCGGCGGAAAAGCCGCCTACCCTTCGTCCCTGCTCATGAATGCGGCTCCCGCCACCGTTGCCGGCGTTCGCGAGATATTCCTGACCACGCCCTGCGACAGCGAAGGAAACGTGAGCGACCATATTCTCGCCGCCGCCGCTGTTGCCGGCATCGAACGGGTCTACAGGCTCGGCGGCGCGCAGGCCGTTGCGGCTTTCGCCTACGGCACGGAAAGCATACCCAGGGTGGATATCGTCACCGGGCCAGGCAACAAATACGTGGCGCTCGCCAAAAAACAGGTATTCGGCCACGTTGCGATCGACAGCATCGCAGGCCCCTCCGAAGTTGTCGTCATCGCCGACGAGTCGGCCAATCCCGACTTCATCGTGCTCGATATGTTCGCTCAGGCCGAACACGATCCCGACGCATCCGCAGTGCTCATCACCCCTTCCGAACAGCTCGCACAGGCGGTAAGGGATGCCGCGCTGAGCCGCATAGACGGCATGATCCGCAAGGATATCATCGCAGCGGCGCTCGAAAGCAATGGCGCCATCGTCATCACCGGATCCATCGAAGAGGCCTGCCGGGTATCCGACACGATTGCTCCCGAACACCTCGAACTGCACGTGACCGACCCCTGGCAGCTGCTTGCCTCCATTCGTCATGCCGGAGCCGTCTTCATGGGCCACTACTCCTGCGAAACCGTCGGCGACTACTTCGCCGGCCCGAACCACACGCTTCCCACAAACGGCACAGCCCGTTTCTTCTCGCCACTTTCGGTAAGGAATTTTCTCAAGCACACCTCGATTATCTCCTACTCGAAACGCAAGCTGCTTGCATGCGGCGAAAACATCGCATCCTTCGCCGACCGCGAGGGGCTGCAGGCGCATGCCGAAGCGGTACGAGAGAGGCTCCGGCATTCATGAACGTCAGCGACTACGATTACGAGCTTCCCGAGGGGGCGATCGCCCGCTACCCTCCGGCTGAACGCGGATCGACAAGGCTTCTCGTGCTCGACACCCGAAGCGGGAGCATGCAGCACAACCGCTATGCCGGGCTTGCGCAATTTCTCCGCGAAGGCGACCTGCTTCTGCTCAACGACAGCCGCGTGGTCAGGGCAAGAATGTACGCATCGAAACCGGGCGGAGGATCTGTCGAACTGATGCTGCTTGAAAAACACGGCGAGGCACAAGACCTCGTGCTCTACCGGGGGCGCCTGAAAAAAGGCAGCCGGCTCACAGCCCACGGCCACGAGCTGCTGGTCGAAGAGCTTTCAGGCGAGGGCGTAGCCCGCATTTCCCTGCCCTGCGGCGGCCAGTTGCGGCAGCTTTTCGAGCAATATGCAGCAGTGCCCATTCCCCCCTACCTCAAGCGGGAAGCCGAGGAAATCGACGCCGAGCGCTACCAGACGGTTTTTGCCCGCCATCCCGGTTCCGTTGCGGCACCCACCGCATCACTCAACATGACCGGAGCCCTGATGAACGAACTCTCGGCCAAAGGCGTCGTGACAGCTTCGCTCACCCTGCATGTAGGGCTCGGCACCTTCCTTCCCATTCGTGCGGAACGCTTCGAACAGCACGTCATGCACCGGGAATACTATGAGATACCGCCCGGGACCATTGCGGCAATCCGTCGCGCGAAAGCCGCAGGAGGCAGGGTGGTAGCCGTAGGCACCACCGTAACCCGCACCCTGGAACACGCGGCCTCCCTTCCGGGATGGCTCGACTCCGGCGCGGCAATGAGCGGAGAAGCCGATATCTTCATCTACCCCGGATACCGTTTTCAGGTTATCGATCTTCTCCTTACCAATTTCCATGCGCCGCGCTCAACGGTGCTCATGCTCGCCGCCGCTTTCGCCGGCAGGGAGCATCTCATGCAGGCATACCGCGAAGCCCTTGAACGGAACTACCGTTTTCTCAGCTACGGTGACAGCATGCTTCTGGGGCCGGACATCATCACCGGCGCCACCTGAACTCCGTTCCGGCAGAGCCGGCCGGCGCGATTTCGTGGCAATCAGTGAACAATCCTGTTCCATCGAAGCATACTTTCTTATTATGACTGCCCTGACGAACAGAATCGGGTTCCCGGATGAAGCTGGATTCCTGAAATAGTTCGGCAAATGTCCCGTACTCGCTTAAGAAAGTGCGGTCAGTGCTTTTTCTGGTGTTTTCCGAACGTTTTGTTTTAAAAAAAAGGAGTGCTATTATAATGTTTTTGCCTTTTCGGAAAGGCAGAACGTTTTTTCCCTTCCATACACAACCGTTTCAACAAAATTTCCTGGAGAACCCAATGAGTCTTGTCACCCAATACCGTGCGCACACCGAAGAGAGAGCCCAGCAGGGCATCCCGCCCCTGCCGCTGACGGCCGATCAGGCCCGGGAGCTGATCCTTCTTCTTCAGCAGCAGCAGCCAGAGGAGAAAGAGTACCTGCTCAAACTGTTCTGCGAACATATCAGTCCGGGCGTGGACGATGCCGCATTCGAGAAGGCCGCATTTCTCGACGCCGTCATCAAGGGAGAATCGGCATGTGACGTCATCACTCCGGTTGAAGCCGTAAGGATTCTCGGTACCATGCTCGGCGGCTACAACGTCAAGCCGCTCGTCGATGCCCTCGGCCACGCCGACAGCGCCGTAGCAGCCGAGGCCGCCTTGATGCTCAGGAACGTTCTGCTTGTCTACGATTCATTCGATGTCGTTGCCGAACTCGCCGCAACCAACGCCTTCGCAAAAGAGGTGCTGCAGTCCTGGGCAGACGCCGAATGGTTCACCACGCGGCCGGCACTTCCCGAAAAAATGACCCTCACGGTCTTCAAGGTACCCGGCGAAACCAACACCGACGACCTCTCGCCGGCCAGCGAAGCATTCACCCGCAGCGATATTCCGCTGCATGCGCTCTGCATGCTCGGTTCCAAAATGGACGACCCGATCGGCACCATCGCCCGACTCAAGGAAAAAGGTCACCCGCTCGCCTACGTCGGCGACGTCGTCGGTACCGGTTCAAGCAGAAAATCCGGCATCAACTCGGTGCAGTGGCACCTCGGCGAAGACATTCCGGCCGTGCCGAACAAGCGCACAGCCGGCGTTGTCATCGGAGGCATCGTCGCTCCCATTTTCTTCAACACCGCCGAAGACTCCGGGGCGCTGCCGATCCAGGCGGACGTCAACGCTATGGAGATGGGCGACGTCATCGATCTCTATCCCTACGAAGGCAGGATCGAGAAAAACGGCCAGATCATATCCCGTTTCGACCTCGCGCCCAACACCCTCGCCGATGAAATGCGGGCAGGCGGCCGTATTCCGCTCATCATCGGCAGGACTCTTACCGCCAGGGCCCGCAAAGTCCTCGGACTCGGAGAAACCGATATCTTCACCCTTCCGGAACAGCCAGCCGACAGCGGCAAAGGCTACACCCTTGCCCAGAAAATGATCGGCAAGGCCTGCGGCCTTCCCGGCGTGCGGCCAGGCATGTATGTGGAGCCCGAAACGCTGACCGTCGGTTCGCAGGATACCACCGGCGCCATGACCCGCGACGAAATCAAGGAGCTTGCCGCGCTGAGCTTCAGCGCAGATCTCTTCATGCAGAGTTTCTGCCATACCGCGGCCTATCCCAAACCTTCCGACATCAAGCTGCACCGCAGTCTGCCGTACTTCATCATGAGCCGCGGCGGCGTCGCTCTCCGTCCCGGCGACGGCGTCATCCACACCTGGCTGAACCGCATGGTGCTTCCCGATACCCTCGGCACAGGAGGCGACTCGCACACCCGTTTCCCGATCGGCATATCCTTCCCGGGCGGATCGGGGCTCGTGGCATTTGCCGGCGTCACCGGCACCATGCCGCTCAACGTGCCCGAATCCGTGCTGGTGCGCTTCAAGGGCGAACTCCAGGAAGGCATCACCCTTCGCGATCTCGTCAACGCCATTCCCTACGTCGCCATAAAACAGGGCCTTCTTACCGTCGAGAAAAAAGGCAAAAAGAATATTTTCGCCGGTCGTATTCTCGAAATCGAAGGGCTGCCGCAACTGAAAGTCGAACAGGCCTTCGAACTCAGCGACGCATCTGCCGAGCGCAGCGCTGCGGCATGTACCGTACGACTCGACAAAGAGCCGGTCATCGAATACCTCAGCTCGAACGTCACGCTGCTCGAACAGATGATCGAAGAGGGATACGGCGATCCCGGGACCCTTCGCCGCAGAATCGGAAAAATGCAGGAATGGCTGTCGAATCCCGTTCTGCTCGAACCCGACGCAGACGCCGAATATGCCGCCGTCATAGAGATTGACCTGAACACGATCAAGGAACCGGTGCTTGCATGTCCGAACGATCCTGACGACGTCATGACCCTCAGCGAAGTGCTGCTTGACGAAAGTCGGCCGAAACAGATCGACGAAGTCTTTGTCGGCAGCTGCATGACCAATATCGGTCATTTCCGTGCGCTTGGCGAAGTGCTGCGCAACAAGGGCGTCGCATCCGCAAGGCTCTGGATCGTGCCTCCCACGAAGATGGACATGAACAAGCTCATCGAAGAGGGCTACTACTCGGTATTCGGGGCTGCAGGAGCGAGAATGGAAATACCCGGATGTTCGCTCTGCATGGGCAACCAGGCGCGTGTCGCAGACAACGCGGTTGTCTTCTCGACCAGCACGAGAAACTTCGATAACCGTATGGGCAAAGGAGCCCAGGTCTATCTCGGATCCGCTGAACTTGCAGCCGTAGCAGCACTGCTCGGACATCTGCCTGACAAGGACGAGTACCTTGAAGTGGTGCGTAAACAGCTTTCCGGCGGCAAAGAACAGGAAATCTACCGTTATCTCAATTTCCACCAGCTTGGAAAGGAGGAACTGCAGGTACTCGTCGACTGAAAAAAATATTCTGGTTGAATATGGAAATATTTTGCATATTCAGCCATGCAGTGGGCTTTTGAAAAGTCGCTGTTTTTTTTTAATATTCGAGAGCTGAAGAAGCTGTAAATTATCAAAACAACAAAAACAACAATCGAGCAATGAAAAAACTTTTCATTTTCCTCTTTCTCCTGAGCTCAGTGTCCTTCGTAGGCTGTGCTAAAACTGAAGCTCCTGCACCTGCCGAAGCTCCTGCTACCGAAGAGGCAGCACCTGCAGCTGAGGAAGCAGCACCTGCAGCTGAGGAAGCAGCACCTGCAGCAGAAGAAGCAGCACCTGCAGCAGAAGAAGCACCTGCAGAAGCTCCTGCAGCTGAACCAGCAAAATAAGCCGGTTTTTTCTACCGCTTTGACAGGGAAGGCAGTGTTTGCGCACTGCCTTCCTTTTTTTTCTGCGCCAGGCAGGACGCCGCTCACTCTCTTTTTCCCTGAAACCCCGCTTTGTATCCGCCCGGTTCTGAATTTCGGCAAAAAAAACAGGGCGGTTGAACATGTCCTGACCTTCTTCCGCAAAGATTCTTGCGCCTGTCTTGTTATCCGGAACCGAGTCTGAGAGATGCCCGGAAGTCGCGTGATAACATGCTGGTGCCCGGGAAAACCGGTACTGATCTTTCCTCGGAGAGAGCGAACCGTTCTTCGCAAGAGCCGGTTTGAGCCGCAATCTTCTCATGCATAACAACCGCTATTCACCCTTGCATTCGCGGCACTATCGACCGAAGCGATCCGGAAGCTGACAGCGCAGAAAGAGGGCTTGAGAAAAGATATCTGTTTCAGGCAAGCAACCCTGATCCTTCTCCAAAGGCGATTGCCGATCCATACGAAAAAATATGGAGGACAGAATTATGGGTATCCCGAAAAAGTGTCGCGAGCGGCCGGAGTGCAAGGCGGATGGAGCAGAGCAACCGTAGTGTACACCCCGGTACATGAGGATTACGAGCACCGGCCAACCCGGGCAATCCGGATGCGGAATAACGTTTTCGAGGTGCTCTTGTTATCTGAAGGCAGGAAGTATCGGCAAATCGGATCATGTATTGAACATCGGAAAATCACAAGCTCTCAATAGACGTATCGGACATGCTGAAGATAATACAGGTACATTGCTATTCCGGGCGATCAGGATAATGATAATGCAACCCTGATACCGAAAACCCGTTTCTGATATGAAACAGATTTGACGACATCCGACGATACAGATGGCCCGGTTATAGATGTTGTTATATCAGATCATGATCGGATTACTATAAATCATTGTCATTGTTCCTGCTTTGATTGTTCTCGCTGTTCTGTTGAGATGTTCCCGAATCCGTATCCTGATTTTTACCTGAGAAGAATGGATTCTTATTCTTGTTGGTGCTGAGAAGAGTTCTGTAAAATGGCAGGTCTTCAATAATAGTGCCGATACCCATGATTACAGGGGTAAGCGGATTATCAACCATATTGACGGGTGTGGTTGTCTCAGTGGCAATTTTTTTATTCATATCTTTAATCAGAGCCCCGCCGCCTGTAAGGTAAATGCCTCTTTTAAGAATATCGACAGCAATGTCAGGTTTTGGAGAGAGGGCTTCGATATTCTTTCTGATGGAAACAATGATCTGATTCAATGGGGTAGCTATCACTTTTCTTATTGTTTCCGAGTCAATTTCAATGGTATCCGGCAGACCTGTCTCGATGTTTAATCCGCTGACATTCATTGATAGTTCCTGTTCGAGCCTCAGGGCTGAACTGAGAGTCTTTTTGATTGTTTCAATGATATAGTCGCTGATTGCCAGATTTCTGTGATCTCGAATATAGCGATTGATGGTGTCATCCAGTTCAGTGCCGGCAATGGGCAGGGATTCGCCGGATGCAATACCTCCAAGGCATATGACCGCTATTTCAGTAGTTCCGGCTCCTATATTGACAATCATATTGCCAACCGGTTCAAAGGGGTTCAGTCCGATACCGATCGCCGCGGCCATAGGTTCGGCTACAAGATAGATTTCTCTTGCTCCGATATGTTCTGCGGCATCATAGACAGCTCTTTTTTCAACCTCGGTTATTCCCATAGGAATACTGATCACCATACGACGAATGCTCCAGTAAAATTTTGTTTTAACTTTATCGAGCAGCACTTTTATCATTTTCACCGTGCATTCGTAATCGGCAATAACACCTTTTTTGACTGGTCTGATGGTAATGATACCCGGATGCAGTTTTTCGTGCATGATCAAGGCATCGCGCCCGACCTCGAGAATTTTGTTTGAACGGGCCTCACAGGCTAAAATCGAAGGCTCGTTGACGATCAGCCCCTTTCCTCGTTGATAGATCAGGGTGTTTACTGTTCCTAAATCGAGACCTATATCTATACCCCGGTCTAAATGAAATCCGTTCATGTACTTAAATATTTGAATTTGAATAAGATATAGTTTGTGTTCGTTTCAGGAAATCCGGGCATAAAGCCTTATAATATACGAAAAAAATAAATAAATAGCTTTTATGTGTGCCTGGCAGAACAGGGCGCTTTCTACTGCAGGGCTTCCCGTCGATCATGATGTGATTGTTATGGCAGAAAGCCTTTGTTGCGAGCGATTGCGGGCAATGATAAAAAGGCTTTCAGGAGGATTGTGAATGGATCGGGAAAAATGTAAATGACAAAGCCCTGTACCACGATATGTTACAGGGCTTTGTCGTGCTGAGGAGCCAGGACTCGAACCTGGAATTGCCTGATCCAGAATCAGGAGCCTTACCAATTTGGCCACTCCTCAATAAGAGTCATGAATATAGCAAAAAAATATTGAATACAATACTCTGTTGCTCTGTAAAATGAAAAAATACAGATTGTGCCGTCAGAACGCCATCAGGGTACCTCATCGGCGCATGTATGAGAGACCACCTACAGGGCAAGCAGCAATATCGGCAGGAGCAGCAGGCATCCGATCATGGTAGCCGAAGCGAGCGCGGTGGAAAAATCCATTGCGGAACGCTCCATGCGCAGGGCAGGAGAACGGAGCATTCCTGCCGGAGCTGCCGCACAGAGGATGGCGACGCTGTTCTCCATCTCCTGAAGGCCGCAGACTGCAGCCGCAGCGTATCCCGCAGCTGCGCCGACCGCCAGTCGTATCACGAACCCGGAAAAGAGAGTCTTCCTGTCTGCCGGAGGCACTCTCAGAGAAGCGCCGGAAGCAAGCAGGAGCAGGGGAATGGCCAATTGAGCGATATCGTGCAGCGCTACGGCCACAACCGGTTCAAACCTGAAGTCTGCAATATTCATCGCCAGCCCGCACGCCAGCGACCAGAGCATCGCCTTGTCTGCTGCTTCATGCTGCGTTGCCGAAGCGGAAAAAACCTGTTTCTGTCGTGCAAAGCGGGTCAGAGCCACTGCGGAAAGCAGTGAGCCGCCATGGAACAGCAGGAATGCCGCGACTCCTTCATTGCCGAAAAACGGCTTGACGAAAGGCAGGACGAATCCTGTATGGGCAGCAACGATTCCCATGGTAAAAGCGGCTCGCGCCGGCTCTCCGAGGTGCAGCAGAGATGCCGCAGTTGCAGAGCAGGCAAGCATGCATGCGCTCACCGCCAGGGCGACCAGCGGCAGCAGGATCATTCCGGAACTCAGCGCGATATAAGGAAAAACGGAGAGCGTCAGGGCCGGAAGGCTGACGAGAGAGACAAACCGGAAAAGAAATGAAACGGCATTATCGTCGATAACCCCGATTCTTCCGAGCAGCAGGCCAAGTAAAAAAAATAAGGGAACCGGAAGAAACAGGAAAAGTGTATCGTACATGGACTGAGGTGCGGTTAAGCCGTCCTGTGGCAAGTATGGTACACCCGAGAGGATTCGAACCCCTAACCTTCTGATCCGTAGTCAGATGCTCTATCCAGTTGAGCTACGGGTGCAACAGTGTAGCGTGTACGGGATTCGAACCCGTGATCTTCGCCTTGAGAGGGCGATGTCCTGGGCCACTAGACGAACACGCCATGATACTGTACTCCAAAACGAACCCGACATCCATCAGGAGTGGGCCCTGTAGGACTTGAACCTACGACCCAGCGATTATGAGTCGCTTGCTCTGACCAACTGAGCTAAGGGCCCTCAAACCTTCGCTTTAGAGGCTGTTAATATAACTCTTCGGAGAGAATTAGCAAAACAATATTCATCTTTCCGGATCTTTTTTTCAGATGAACTCCTGGTACTTCTCTCTCGATATTTCCGCTCCGAGCCCGGAGAGTTTCTCTTCTATTTTTTCGTAGCCCCGGTCAAGGTGATAGACCCGAAGTACTTCGGTAACGCCGTCGGCAACAAGCCCGGCAAGCACCAGACAGGCTGACGCTCTCAGATCGGTTGACATGACTTTCGTGCCCGAGAGTTTCCGCGGTCCATGCACGACAGCTTGGTTTTTAAGGATGTCGATATGAGCGCCGAGGCGGTTGAGCTCCGGAATATGGTTGAACCGTTCGTGATAGACCTTGTCGGTAATCCTGCTGACCCCCTCGGCTTGCGTCATGAGGGCGGTCCACTGCGCCTGCATGTCTGTCGGAAACGAAGGGTACGGTTTTGCCGTAACGCTTGTAGCCCTGAGTGTTTCCGGGCTTTCGAGCGTCACGCTCTGGTCGGAATGGGTGACATCGCAGCCAGCAAGAGAGAACTTTTTCAGCACCGACCGGAGCTGCAGCGGTTCCACGCCGTCCAGAGTGATGCTTCCTTTTGTTATGGCCGCAGCTGCAAGCAGGGTGCCGGCCTCGATCCTGTCGAACACATTGGTGAATTCAACAGCTCTCAGCCGATCGACTCCCTCGATCCGCAGTTCCGTCGTTCCGGTGCCCTCTATGTGGGCTCCCATTGCCGAAAGAAACCTGCAAAGGGTTTCGATCTCAGGTTCGGCCGCGGCATTGACGAGCGTCGTGGTTCCTTCAGCCAGAACGGCAGCCATAAGGGCATTTCCGGTAGCGCCCACCGACGAGATCGGAAAGTCGATACACCCGCCCTGCAGTTTTCCTTTTTTCGCTTTTGCTCTGATGAAACCGGTTTCGATGGAGATCTCGGCGCCGAGCTTCTCCATGGCCATCAGATGCAGATCGATCGGTCTGGGTCCGAACGCGCATCCTCCCGGCAGCGACACCCTTGCCTCGCCGAATCTTGCGAGCAGCGGTCCGAGCACGTAGATCGACGCTCGCATTTTCTTGACAAGCTCGTAAGGCGCCAGAATGCTTTCTACATTTTCCGCCGAAACCGTGAGGGTATTGTCTGAAAACGACGTTTCCGTTCCGAGGTGATCGAGCAGACCGGTGAACGTGCGGATATCCTGCAGGTCGGGTATTCTGTGCAGCGTAAACCGGCCTTCGCCGACGAGCAGCGTCGCAGCAATGACAGGAAGTGAAGAGTTTTTCGATCCGGAAGCGGTAACCCGCCCGGACAGACGGTTTCCTCCTCGAATGACAAGCTTGTCCATGGTGCTCCTGAGTCGTGAAAAAACCCATATTTACTGATTTCGATCCAAAAAAAACAGAAAAAAAACAACCCGCCCTTTTTTCGGATGAAAAAATTTATGATTAACCTTTCATATGGCTTCCTGGGAACCTCTGAAAAGTGTGATGACCGATCAAAGAAGCGATCAGAGAAGCAATCTCCCTGAATGAGCGCGAGTATTTGGGCGCGGGAGCGGAGAAACCTGAGAGTACACTGCAGCATATGAAGATTTCGAGCACCGGTCAACGCAGCATTTCTGTGCGTCATAACTTTGCAGAGGTTCCCTCTTGTCAATCGGATCGAACAGCCGCTTGCTTTATTTTCACTGACAGAAGACATGTTATGTCCATCATGAGCATACAATACCATCCAGAGACAGTTCGCAGATTCCGCAGGATGCTTCTGTTCCTGTTTTTCTTTCTTCCTTTCGTTGTTTCATCTCTTCCGGCCCTGTCTGATCCGGTCACCAACGACGAGATCCGGCAGATAACAAAAGAGCGCCAGACGATCGAGGCGACCCTGAAAAAGCTGCAGAAGGAGTTGCGCACATACCAGTCGAAGCTCAACGCGACGGCCAGCAAGGAGAAGCGATCGCTTGCCACTCTCGAAAACATCCGACGCCAGATACTCGTTACCGAGAAGCTGATCGCAGAAAACCAGAGCTATCTTGCCGAGCTCGACGATGATATAGACAGTCTCGGCAGTGAAATCGGAGCGAACCGGAAAAAGCATGCGCGGCTGACCGGCGATTTTCGCAGGACCTCCATATCCGTCTACAAATACGGGCGCAACCGGGAAGCCGAACATCTTTTCTCGTCCGGATCGGTTAACGAAGCGCTTGCCAGGGCCCAATACATCGGATTTTTTTCAAGAGCGGTCAGCGCCAATGTCGAAAAACTGAGAAAAAATGCCGCCCAGCTCGAAAATAACCAGGCGACGCTTAAAAAGCGCTTCCGGCAAAAAGCCGCGGTGCTCAAAGAACAGGAGCAGCATCTGAAGAGCTATGCCCGGACGCGCAAAGAGAAAGAACTTGCGCTCGTGCAGCTCAAAAAAGACAAACAGCAGTACTCGGCCCAGCTGGAGACGGCAAAAAAGCAGCGGCAGCAGATCCAGTCGAAAATCAGGAATCTCGTACTCGCCGAGCAGAAGGCCGTGGCAGCCGAGGAGGCCCGACAGAAGCGGCTGGAGGAAGAGCGCAGAAGGGCTGAAGCGGCGCGCCTCGAACAGCAGCGTCTCGAACAGCAGAAACTTGCCTCGGGCAGTACAATCCAGACTCCATCCGCATCTTCCGCTCCGAAAACGCCCGCTGCGGAGGCAAAGACGGCGCCGAAGCAATACGCATCGAAACAGACTCCGACCGTCGTTCCCGACTACTCGTCAAAAGAGATCGAGCGCGTTTCCGCCGATTTCAACAAGGCATACGGAATGCTGCCCTGGCCGGTCAGGGGAGGCGTCGTATCGAAAAGGTTCGGTACGAGCGAAGACAGCGACCTGAAAATCGTTTCGACCAATAACGGCATTGACATATCTGTGCCGGTCGGTACGCCCGTAAGGGCGGTATCGGGCGGAAAAGTCGTGCAGATAGCATATCTTCCGACTTTCGGAAATATCGTGATCGTCAGGCACCCGGACTCCTTTCTGACCGTCTACGCAAATCTCGGCTCACTGAACGTGGCGAAAAACGACATCATCAAATCGCAGCAACTTATCGGCGTTTCGGGCAAAATGCCCGAAGGAGGTTCGGTCGTTCATTTCGAGATATGGAAAGGGACTGTCAAGCAGAACCCCGAACGATGGCTCAGGAGATAACGCAGATGGATATAAAAAGGCTTTTTCTCTCCATAGCGGCGGTTCTTTTTTCCCGACGGAAATTCCTGCAGGATTTTTTCTCCGCCCGAAGTTCAGCTGAACTGAATCTTCAGAAAGACTACGCCCTGCCGGTCATCGCCATGGTTCAGCTTGTGAAGTTTCCCCTTGTCGGCACGCCACGTCTGGCCATGTACACTGCGCTTGCCACCTTCATGCTCGACATCGCGGCGCTCTACCTGGTTACCGGCGGCATGCTTCGCCTCTTCGACAGCGGTAGGGCTGGTGCTTCCGATACAGACGCAACAGCGCTGGC
>Ga0172362_10001724_pt1 | contig 18817 bp, 17 predicted proteins | sample LakKivs1_kivu2a2_FD_114534 | JGI IMG/M metagenome (GOLD analysis project Ga0172362, IMG submission 114534) | Sediment microbial communities from Lake Kivu, Rwanda - Sediment s1_kivu2a2 | ecosystem: Environmental > Aquatic > Freshwater > Lake > Sediment | place: Rwanda: Western Province, Lake... | reverse complement strand
GCGCCGCCGCGGCCGCGGCCGATGACGATGAGGTCCGCCCGCGCCGAGTCCGCCTGGCGCGCGATCTCGACCGCAGCAGATCCCGCGCAGACGACGATCTCGATCGTCCCCTTACCGGTCGAGGGCTCCACCGCGCGCGCAGTGGCCGTCAGGGCGCGTCGCGCGTCGGCCTCCGCGGACTTCGCCGCGCGTGCCGGCAGCCCCGCCGGCAGCACGTGAACCAGGGTGACGCGGGCGCCCTCGGCGAGCGGCAGCAGCGCCACGCGATGGACGATCCGCTCCGTGTCCGGTGACAGGTCGAGCGGCACGACCAGCGAGCGCAAAGGGCGCGGCTCTTGCGTCGTCCGGCTCCGGCGCCGGTCTCCTCGTGGTGCAGCGTCCACGCCACGCTCCCCGCTGTCCCGTCGCGCCACCACCGGCCTCATCGAAGCTCGCGCGCGGCACCGATGCCGTCGGCTCGACGCGCGAGGATTCGCTCCACCAGCTCGGCCGCGTGGTCCGCGGCGTCACGGTAGGGGTACAGGAGGTTCGTCGCACCCGCCTGCTCGATTGCACGACCGTCGCCCTCGTTGTGCACGGCAACGGCGATCGGGCCCTCGTAGCCCCCGGCACGGAGCGCCTTCACGAGCGCGACGTTCGCCGCACCGGTCGGCATGGTGCTGACGACGGCCGACACTCCCCTGATCGGCAGGGTCTCGACGAGATGCGGATCCTCCGCGTCGCCGAAGCGCACGTCGACTCCCTGCTCGCGCAGCTCGCGCGTCACCTCGGGATCGAAGTCCACACCCATCACCCGGACGCCCCGCGAGAGCAGGTCGGCGATCAAGCGCCCACCGTAGCGGCCGAGTCCGAAGACCAGGGCCTCGACCCTGTCCGTGCTCGCCTGCGACGCCTCGACCTCCATCTCGCGGAACGGCCGCGCGCGCTCGAACGGGCCCAGCAGCGGGCCGACCAGCCGGTACAGGTGCTCCGAGTAGAGGATCATGTACGTCGATGCGGCGATCGTCACCAGTCCGACCAGTGTCACGAGCCCGAGTGCGTCGGCGTGCACGTGCCCGACCTGGATCCCCATCGCGACGAACACGATGGAGAACTCGCTGATCTGCGCGACGGTCAGACCGGCGAGAAAGCCCGTCCGCCGACGGTAACCCATGTAGCCCATGATCGCGATCACGATCAGCGGATTGCCGATCAGCACGAAGAGCGCGAGCACGACGGCCGCGCCCAGCTCGGCACCGAGGGTGGAGAGATCGAGCTTCGCACCCAGGTCGACGAAGAAGAAGAGCAGCAGGAAGTCGCGCACCCCCGCGAGGCGTGCGCCGATGGCCTCGCGAAAGCCGGACGACGCGAGCGAGAAGCCGGCCAGGAAGGCCCCGACCTCGCGGCTGAATCCCGCGCCCTCGCCGGTCGCGGCGAGGGCCACTCCCCAGGCGATCGAGAACAGCAGGAGCAGCTCCTGCGACTTCGCGAGCAGTCCGAGAAGAGGTGGCAGGACGTAGCGCATGACGAGCGTGATCGACACCACCGCTCCGCCGAGCTTGACGGCGATCAGCGCGAGAACCCGCCACGCGCTTCCATCCGCGTCGGTCGAGGAGCTGCCGATGGCCATCATCGCGATCACCACGGCGATGTCCTGCACGATGAGAAAGCCCATCGCGATGCGGCCGTGCAGCGAGTCGATCTCCCGCTTGTCCGACAGGAGCTTGACGATGATGATCGTGCTGGAAAACGTGAGCGCGACGGCGACGTACGACGCCTTGACGGCGTCCATGCCCATCGCGAGCGCGATCAGCGCTCCGAACAGGCTGGTGAACACGATTTGACCGATGCCGGTCGCGAGCGCCACGGGACCGAGGTGGCGTACCAGGTGCACGTCGAGCTTCAGGCCCACGATGAACAGCAGGACCGCGACGCCGATCTGCGCGAGCAGGTCGATCTCGTCGCGCGCGGTCACCCACCCGAACGCCGCCGGACCGACGAGGATCCCGACGCCGATGAACGCGACGACGAGCGGCTGATGCAGGCGGAGCGCGACCGCACCCACCGCTGCCGCGAGCGCCAGCAGCGCGGCCACCTCCGCGAAGCTGTCGTGAAGCATACGCTTCCACTTCTACGCGACACGACGTGCGGCCGCGAGCCGCCGGCGATGGCGTCCGACGTCGAGATTGGTAGGATCGCCGATCGGCGAGGTCACGCCGGCGATCGGCGATCGAGGACACCCTGAACGCGAGGAGGAACACGCCGTGAACGGGCCGGTGCCAGCGCCCAGCCAACGACTCGACGCGCTCGTCGTCGGAGCCGGCTTCGCCGGTCTCTGCATGATCCACCTCCTCCGCGCCGAGGGTCTCTCGGTGAAGGGTGTGGAGCGCGCCGGCGGCGTCGGCGGCACCTGGTACTGGAACCGCTACCCGGGCTGTCGCTGCGACGTCGAGAGCATCGACTACAGCTACCAGTTCTCCGAGGAGCTCCAGCAGGACTGGGCGTGGACGGAGCGCTACGCGGCGCAGCCGGAGATCCTCGCCTACGCGGAGCACGTCGCGACGCGCTTCGCGCTCCACCCGCTCATCCAGCTCGAGACCGGCGTGCGGCGCGCCCGCTGGGACGACGAGAGGCAGCGCTGGGTCGTCGAGACGGACCGCGGCGACGTGTTCGACACGCGCTTCCTGATCATGGCCACCGGGTGTCTGTCCGCGGCCAACACGCCCGACTTCCCGGGACGCGACGAGTTCGCCGGCAGGACCTTCCACACCGGCCTCTGGCCGCAGGACGGCGTCGACTTCTCGGGTCGCCGCGTGGGCGTGATCGGCACCGGGTCGTCCGGGATCCAGGTGATCCCGTTCCTCGCGCAGCAGGCGGCCGAGCTCACGGTCTTCCAGCGCACGGCGAACTTCAGCGTCCCGGCGCGCAACCGGCCCGTCGACCCGGACGCGGTCGCGCGCGTCAAGGCAAGCTACGCCGACCACCGGCGGCGCGCGCGGCAGCAGCCGGCGGCCTTCGGGCCGGATCATCCGCACCACTCGGACTCGGTCCTCGCCGCGACGCCCGAGGAGCGGCGACGGCGCTTCGAGGAGCACTGGCAGCTGGGTGGCTTCATGTTCCTCGGCGCCTTCGGCGACATCGTGCTGAGCGAGGAAGCGAACTGGCACGCCGCCGAGTTCGTGCGCGGCAAGATCCGCGAGACCGTCGCGGATCCCGCGACCGCGGAGCTGCTCTGTCCGCAGGGCATCATCGGCTGCAAGCGTCTCTGCGCGGACACGGGCTACTTCGAGACGTTCAATCGCGACAACGTCCGCCTGGTGGACGTGCGCGCGCACCCGATCGAGCGCTTCACGGCGACCGGGCTGGTCACCGGCGGCACCGAGCACGCGCTGGACGACGTGGTCTTCGCCACCGGCTTCGACGCCGTGACCGGCGCGCTGCTGCGCATCGACATCCGCGGCCGGGACGACCTTGCGCTTGCCGACAAGTGGGCCGCGGGGCCGCTCACCTACCTCGGCCTCATGGTCGCGGGCTTCCCGAACCTGTTCACCATGACCGGGCCGGGCAGCCCGTCGGTGCTCGCCAACCTCGTGACCGGCGTGGAGCAGCACGCGGAGTTCATCCGCGACCTGATCGCGTGGCTGCGCACGGAGGATGCGGTCGCGGTCGAGGCGAGACCCGAGGCCGAGCGCGACTGGGTGCACACGGTGAACGTCCGCTCCGAGCGCACGCTCTATCCGCGCTGCAACTCCTGGTATCTCGGCGCCAACGTGCCGGGAAAGCCGCGCGTGTTCCTGCCGTACGTCGGCTTTCCCGACTACACGGCGAAGCTCGACGCGATCAGGCTCGGCCGCTTCCCCGGCTTCGAGCTGCGGCGCGAGCCCGGGAGAGCGGCGTGATCAAGCTGCGCAAGCTCCGCTTCGAGTTCCCCGACGACATCCCCTTCTGGTTCAACCCGAGGAGCCGTGAGGCGAGCCTGCTCGCCAACGGGCTGTCGCTCGTGGCACCGGCGTTCGAGCGCTACTTCATCAAGGCGATCCGCGAGGCGATGCCGCGCATCCGCGACGGCGCCGCGCGCGACGAGGCCAGCCGCTTCTGCATCCAGGAAGGCCAGCACGCGAAGTTCCACATCGACCACCAGGATCTGCTGCTGCGCAAGCACCCGGAGCTCGAAGCGGTCCGCGACGAGGTGAACCGCTCGTACGACGACCTGCAGCGCAACGAGTCCACCGAGTTCGCGCTCGCGTATGCGACCGCGATCGAGCTCGGCTTCAAGCCGCTCGCCAAGTACCTCGTCGAGAACCGCCACGCGCTGTTCGCGGGCGGCGACCCGCGCATCACGTCGTTCCTGCTGTGGCACTTCGTCGAGGAGTTCGAGCACCGGCACGCGATGTTCGACGTGTACCAGGAGGTCGTCGGCGACTACTGGTACCGCCTCGGGGTCACGCGCCGTACCTGGGCGCACGTGCGCGAGCTCGGCGCGCGCGTGCAGGCAGCCTGCATCGCCTGCGAGCAGCCTCCGGCCGACGATCCCGGCCTGCCGCGGATCCCGCGCACGCGACTGCTGGCGCTGGGGCTCGGGCTGCTCGAGACGCTGTCGCCCCTCCACGACCCGCGGCGCGGACGGGTGCCGCAGTGGATCGCGGACTGGTTCGCCGCCGACGACGCCGGCGCGGACATGACGGCCGTCTCGCTGTGACGGAGGGAGCAGCCGACGCCACGGCGTGACCGCCGCCAGCGGACGTCGATGCCGGAAGCATCTCGAGAGCCGATCGGCTGCAGCCCGTCATTCCGGAACGACGTCGAAGCCCAGGGCAAGGGCATTGGCGCGGACGCGGTCATCGCAGGAGACGACGGTCAACCGGCCGATGGCCTGATCCCAAGCTTGGGCGGACGCGAGGTGCAGCGCGTCGAGCGTACGCACGGGTTCGACCGGAAAGCTCTGGCGCGCGCGCGACAGGACACTCGCGTCGAGCACGATCTCGTCACAGCTCGCGAGGAAGTCGTCGATCCAACGCCTCGCGTGAACGTGCGCTTCGCCACGGAATCGCCGCTCGGCCTGCGCGCGGCGCAGCGCGCGATCCGCCTCGACCCAGGTGAGCCCCGACGTCAGCAGACGATCGGCGGCGGCCAGGCGGCGGCGCAGAGCCGCGTCGCCTTCGAGGGCCACCCGGAGAAGCGCGCTCGTCTCGACGTAGAACGTCGCCACGCCCGCTCACTCGTCGCGGTCGGCATCGAGGAGGCGCCGGGCCGTTCCCGGGGCGAGCCGCACGAGCCGGCCCTTCGCCCAGGGCCGATCGGCCGACGCAGCGGGGCGCAGGATGCCCCGCTCGATCAACGCCGCCAGGCGCGTGTCCGTGCCCCGCCGCCGCGTCCCCCCCGGTCCTTTCGCGGCGCTCGTTGGCGCCGAAACTTCGGCGATCACCTGCCCGCGGTCGGTCAGCAGAACCCGCCGCCCGCTCCGGACCTCGCGAAGGTACCGACTGAGCTCGGCCTTGAAAACACGGATGCCGACCTGAGACACGGCCTCAATGTAGTCTCATGAGACTACATGTGGCAACGGCTCGACCACCGCAAACGAGGCAGCCGGCAGACGGCAACGATCGTCGATGCGCGCGGGCCCGCTGGAGCGGCCGGTCAGGGATCCCCGCCGAGCGCCCCCGCACGCCGCAGCGACTCGATCTCGGCGGCGTCGAAGCCGAAGCGTTCGAGCAGCGCGCCGCCGCCGAGCTCCGCGCCCCACGGGGCCGGCGCCGTCGCCACCGGCGATCGCACGAGCGACTCGCCGTCCCGGGTGCCCGGGATGCGCACGCGCTCCATCAGCGGCGACCGGGCCACCTCGGCGGTGTCGAGCACCGGGCTGACGCAGGCCTCCTCGCCCTCGAAGAGTGCCAGGGCCTCGTCCCGGGTGCGTCCCGCGAGCGCGTCGCGCGTCGCGCGCCACGCGGTCGCGAGCGCTTCACCGCCGGCGTGCTGCGTCGCCGCGAGCTCCGGGGCGCCGATGCCGCGCGCCCACGCCGCGTGGAACGCCGGCTCCACCGCACCGACGGCGATGGCGCCGCCGTCGGCCGTCGCATGCACGTCGTACCACGGGTGGCGGCCGGTCAGGTGCGTATCGCCGGGCCCCCGCGCGCGACCGGTGCGCCAGAAGTGCTCGAGCTCGGTGGCCATCAGGAACAGCGGTCCGTCGACGATCGCGAGATCGAGGTGCTGCCCCCGCCCGCTGCGCGACGCGGCGTGCACGGCGGCGACGACGTTGAGGGCGGCGATCACGCCCGCGAGGCCGTCCGCGACCGTCACGCCCGGCAATCCCATCGGGCTCCCGAGGTGGAGCACGCCGGTTTCGGCCAGATAGTTGACGTCGTGTCCCGGCTTCTGGCTCAGCGGGCCTTCCTGCCCGAAGCCCGACAGCGACGCGTAGACCAGTGCCGGGTGATCCGCCGACAACCGCGCGTAGTCCACGCCCAGGCGCGCGGCGACGCCGGGGCGATGGCCTTCGAGCACCACGTCGGCCTTGCGGGCGAGGCGGCACAACGCGTCGCGACCCTGCTCGACCTTGAGATCCAGGCTCACGACGCCGGTGCCCGCGGTGAGCGAGCGCACCGGGAAGCCGCCGTCGAGCCCGGCGTACGGATCGTGCGCGCCGCCGCGCCGCACGCGCTCGACACGGATCACCTGTGCGCCGAGGTCGCGCAGGATCGCGATGCAGTACAGGCCGGGCAGCGTGTGCCCGATGGACACCACGACGGCCCCGTCCAGCGGTGCGATCGGCGCAGCCATCAGCGTGGTTCATCCCCGGCAGGGATTCTCATGGCGTGCGCGTCGCGGCAACGAACGCGTCGACCTCCAGCTCGTCGGCGAGCTGGGGGGCGCGCTGCTGCAGCAGACCTGCGAGATCGTCCTCCAGCATGAGCGTCGTCCGCATGGTGGTGTCGTAGGCAGTCGCTTCCATGATGTCCAGGCACGAAGGCTACCCGACATCGAACCCGAACCGTTGCTTCGACGTCGGCGGAAACGATCACCGGTGATGCGCAGAATCGATCGACTACCCGTACCGCGTCGCGCTCGCGCCTTCAGCTCCGGAGATCCGGCGCACGACGGTTCGCACCGTACGCCTCGCCGAAGTCGCCTTCGTCGCCAGCGAAGGTCGCGGCGAGCGCCGTGACGGTGCGAAGCAGCGGCAAGGAGACTTCCGTGATGGAGACGCGCCGATGATGCGTCGCGACGTCCAGGTTCCTGGCGACGACCATACGGTCCTGACCGACGTCCGTATCGCCTCGTGGTTCAGTCGAGGGTGGCGCGAAAGCCGGTTCCGTCGTTGACACGGAACGTCATGTACTCGGCTTCGAAACAGGTGCCGTTCGCACCGACCAGCCTGACGAGCGCCGGCGGCGTCAGCGGGAGTTGCGGAAGGGCTACGTTGGGGCCCTTCCCGCTCAGGGTCACGGCGGATCGACCGGCTACCCCGGCCTTCAGGACGAGGGATGCGATCCCGTCGCCCCCTGCGGGTCGATCCTTGTAGGTCGTCCTGGTCCCGGAGAGTCGGAAACACGGTTGCGTGCCGCAGGACGAACGGGTGCTGAGGCTCGTCGTCGCGGCGGCACTGTCCGAGATGCACAGAGTGTATTGCTGTGCGGGGACGTCGGCGACCGTCGTGGCCGCGCCCTTCGTCCATTTCCAGTCGAGCGTGCGGTTCGTGGATCGGATGACGAAGGTGCTCTTGGCGGCAAGACGGCACGCGGAGGGCGGATTCGCGCTGCCGGCGCAGGTGCTCCCCGAGCACTGATCGCCGAAGGTGCAAGCGTTGCCGTCGTCACAGGGTGACCCATCGCCCTCGAGGGTGCACGTAGACGAGCAGCAATCGCCGGGGGACGCGTTTCCATCGTCGCAGGCCTCGCCCGCATCCAGGAAGCCGTTGCCGCACTGGACGTTCCCGTCGAAGCGCCGGATCTGGACGACCCCGAAGTTGCGTGTCGCCAGCACGACGTCGTCGTCCGGCTGGATCGCGACGTCCATCTGGGGGCGGCCGATGAACCCGAGGATCCCGACGATCCCCGAGAGGCCCCAGCTCAAGTCGAGTGCACCGTCGGGCTCGTAGCGGACGAGGAGCGTCTTGTAGCCCGGGAACGCTTCGACGAGCGTTCCTGGGCCGACGAGGAGGATCGACCCGTCGGAATGCAGTCCCGCTCGAGCGGCGTGCGCGATCGGGAGCTCAGGCGAGCTCGATGGGATCGGTCGCGTTCGCACCGCGCCATCGACGCCGTAGGCCGTGTCGATCGTGCCCGTCGCGCCGAAACGCGCCGACCCGAAATCGCTCGGCCAGTCGAGGGAGATGCTCCCGGTCGATCCAGCGGCGAGGAGCTTGCCGTCCGGCTGCCGCAGCAGAGCGAGTGCCTCGCTGGCGACCTCGGGACTCACCGAGCCCATCTGCTGTTCGACGACGCCGTCGATGCCAAAGCTCTCGTCCGGCGTCCCGTCGGGCAGCAATCGCACCAGCAGCCAGCTGCCATAGTCGCCGCCGTGGAACGCCATTCCCGCGGTGACGATCTTGTCGTCCGGCTGCACGAGAACGGAGTGGAGAACGTCCGTCCACAGCCCTTGCTGAGGCTGGTAGAGGCCGTCGCCGTTGAAGGTGCCGTCGACGGTTCCGTCGGGGTGATAGCGTCGCACGAAGCCCCGCGCGGCGAAGATCCCCTCGAAGAGTCCACTGACCAGGATCCCCCCGTTCGACTGCAGGGCGATTCCGGTCGGTCGGACTCCGGGTGGGCTCGGGGTGTCGAGCACGACTCCCCCTGCGCCGAAGCTCGCATCGAGGCCTCCGGTCGAATCCAGACGCACCAGGACGATCGCCCGGCCTCCAGGCAGCGTGCGGAATCCCACCGCCAGGATCTCGCCGCCGGGTTGGATCGCAACGTCGACCGGCTGATCGTTCCCCCCCGCGTCGACGAGGACGGGCGCCGGGCCGCTGCCGAAGGTTGCGTCGATCGATCCGTTCGCCTCGAGTCTTTGGAACGCGAAGTCCCCCGCGCCCTGCTTGGTGACGAGCACGATCTTGCCGTCGGCCTGGAGCGCGATCGGGACCTCCTCGTCGCTGACCGCCGGATCGTCGGTCAGCTGCAAGGCAACGATGCCCCCTGTTCCGAAGGTGGGATCGAGGTCGCCCGCCGCACGCGCCGACGACCCGCCGAGCGCGACGAGCATCCCTGCCCCGACGATCCAGATGCTGCGCATACCGCGATGACGTAGAGGGATGGGGGCTCACCGTCAACGAAAATCTCCTTTCTCGGAGGTCGCCCCCACACCATCGCCGGTGTCCGGTGGGATCCGGTGGCGGACGCCGATGGCGCTCCACGGTCGTGCGCACGGCGCGCTTGCCGGGGCACCGGCCGCGACGATATGTGCGCTCCGTGCCTCCCTACTGAACGCACGCGTCCCCGAGCCGGCCTGAGCGGCCCGCCGAGCCCGCCCGCGCGGCGCGTCGGCCGCTCCGGCCGAGTCGACGTACGGCCCTGCCCGCGCGGCAGGTGCCGAGTCGGGACGCGTGCGCTCGCGCACGTGCGAGCGGCGCTCCCGGGGGGAGAGCCCCGTGCCCGATCCGTGTCCGACGGAGGTCGTGTGGCACGTGCGTCCGCTTGCCGTACCGCAGCTGCTGCGGCACTGCCCGGCCTGCGCGACGACGCGCGCCCACGTGTCCTGTGAACGATTTCGCGTGAACGCGCAGCAGCATCGCCTCGACGTGTGGCTGCTCTACCGATGCTCCACCTGCGCGCACACCTGGAAGCGCTCGGTGCTGCGCCGCGTGTCGCACGCTGCGCTCGGGGCCGACCGGCTCGAGCGCTTCTTGCGCGACGATCCCGCCGCGGCGCGCGAGGCCGCGTTCGCCCCGGCACCGGGGCTCGAGCAGGTACCCGCCGCCGCGGTGACGGTCGAGCGTCCACCGCTCGACCATCAGTCGGCGATCCTGCGCTTGATGGTGCCCTGGCCGTGCGGCGTGCGGCTCGATCGCTTGCTGGCTGCCGAGCTCGGCTGCGCGCGCGCCCGGCTGGCGCATCTCGTCCGCGCCGGTGTGCTGCAGATCGACCCGGGCGGCGAGCGGGCGCTGCGCCAGCCGCCACGCGACGGAGCGCGCGTGCTGCTGCCTCGCGGCTGGCCGCCGCCCGGCTGAGCGACGCTGCCGTGCACGGCGGGACGGCCGCGGCTTCGTGCTCGTCGGCGATGCCTCGCTTGCCCGGGCGCGCTCGCGATGCAAGGACACCGGGCGATGGGTGAGCCGGGCGACGTGTGGACGGGCATGCTGCCCTCGCTCGGCTTCGGGGGCGTGCTCGGGGCGGCCGTCGGCTACACCGTGAAGAAGGGCGCCAAGCTCGCGGCGATCCTCCTGGGGCTCGTGTTCATCGCCTTCCAGATCGCCTCCTGGTACGGCCTCCTCCACGTGGACTGGCACGCCGTCGAGCTGGCGGCGGAGGATGCCTGGACCGACGACCAGGGCGTCACCCTGGCGACGCACGCGTGGAGCCTCCTGTCGGCGAACCTGCCGTTCGGCGGTGCGTTCGCCGCCGGCTTCGCGGCGGGATTCAAGCTCGGGTAGCGGCGCGACCCGAGCTGGGTGCACCTCGGCGCGTCGTCGAGATCGAACCGCTGACCGAGCTCCGCTGCTTCGGCGGCGGGCAAGCGACGCTCGACTGCGCGGCCGGCGAAGACCTTGCCGGTGGTGCCCGGCGTGCCAGTCCTCCGGGTGGCATCCGCTGCGCGTCTCGGGGGACGCGGTTTGACCGGACGGCAGCTTCGCGCATCCAATCGGAACGGTCGGGGCCCGTGCACCCGACGGCCGACAACGGAGGCTTCCCGAATGGCGACCGGAATCCCGCGCGTCCTGCTCGCGCTCGCAACCGCCACGACTCTCGCGGCCGAACCGGTGCTCGCCAGGGCGCAGGCCGCGGCCGCACCGGTGCTCGTCGAGGCGACCTCGCTGTCGCTGCGCGACGACGCGACGCCGCCGATCGATGCCCGCCACCGGCGCCTCTCGTTCCGCTCGTCGACCGGCCGCGCCGCGCCGGAGAGCCGCATCGTGCCGCCCGCGCCCGGCAGCGCCGACGATCCGACCGTCGCGGGGGGTGCGCTCTACGTCGCCAGCACGGCCGGCAGCGGCGAGATCGTTCGCGTGACGCTGCCGGCTTCGGGCTGGACGGCGCTCGGCAGCGCGAGCCGCCCGCGTGGCTTCTCGTACCGCGACCGCACGCCCGGTGCTCCGGTCGCGCAGGTGACGGTCGGGGCGGACCGGATCTCGCTCCGCGCGAGCGGCGCCGGCTGGGGCTACACCCTCGACGAGCCGCAGCAAGGACGGATCGCGCTGCGCGTCGACCTCGGCGGCAGCGCGTGGTGCGCCGAGGCGCCGGCGCGCGCCATCGGGAACCCTCCCAGCACCGCCTCGACCGATGCACCGGGACGCTTCACCGGACAGTCGAAGGCGCCGCCGCCCGCGGCATGCGGCGTGAACCACCTCACGGTCACCAACGGCTACGGCTCGGGCATGTACCCCTCGGGCGCGACGGTGCACGTGTTCGCGGACGTCCGCCCGCAGGACCAGCTGGTGACCGGCTGGACCGGCGACGTTCCGCTGCTCGACGACCCCGACGAGTGGCATTCCACGCTCGTCATGCCTCCGGCAGATGCGAGCCTGTCGGCCACCGTCGTCGATCGTCCGACGACGCTCGTCACGACGACCTACACCGGCAGCACGACACGAGCGAAGATGGTGCGGGCGCAGATCCCGCCCGGCGCGCGCGGCCTCGTCCTCATGTTGCACGGCACCGGCGGCGGCGCCGGCTTCATCCTGCAGGACGAGTCCTTCGCGCTCGCGCTGCGCCTGCTCGAAGCCGGCTTCGGCGTTCTCGGCACCGAGGCGGAGGAGGCGGTCGCGGGGGACCTGAACGGCGACGGCAAGGAGCGCTGGGACGCGGGCCTCACCGCCGGCAACGTCGACTTCGCGAATCTCGACGCGCTGATCGCGAGCCTGCGTGCCGCCGGCACGATCGGGCCGACGACGCCGCTGCACGTGCTCGGCATGTCCAACGGTGGGTCGATGTCGCTGTCGCTCGGCGCCATCGCGGCGTCGCCGGTCGCGGCCTCGTTCCCGAACCTGCGCTTCGCGGCCGCGATCTCGTTCTGCGCCGACGGCCGCGCAACGTCGGCCGCGATCACCACCACGCCGACCGCATGGCTGATGTGCGGCAACGACGACAACGCCGAGGTCGACAACGCGGCTGCGGCCGCGAACAGCGCCGGTCTCGCCGCGCGCGGCGTCGCGACGGCGTTCGCCGCACACCCGCCGGCGCCGCTCTACGGCGAGCGCTTCGCGCGCGTGGTCGGCGTGACGCTCGCCGAGTCGCAGGCGATGGCCGCGGAGCTGCGCGCCGCGGGTTTCGTCGGAGCCGACGGCTTCGTCGCGCTCTCGACCGACGCCATCATCGCCACCGTGACCGCCCAGCCGAGCCTGTGGCCGACGCTCGTCGCGCAGCCCGGCGGCGTGCGCGCCGACGTGGTCGACCAGCTGCGTGCGACGCAGGCGGAGCACCAGATGTACTCGGACTGGGCGGCGCGCGCGGTCGCCTGGCTCGAGGCGAACGAGCCGTGAGTCCACACGTGCGGCGTCCGTGATGCGCGCAAGCGGAGTCGACCGGGCTCGACGTTACTGACGCCCGCACCGGCTTCGCCGACCACGAGGGACGGAACCGGTACGGCGTTCCATCTGACGACGGACGCGCCGGCACCGTCGCGCGCGTCGCGCCGACCACGGGCGTCGCCCGCCGCGCTGCCACGCGGAGAGTCCCCGTTGCCGGCCCATCGTCCCGCAGGACCGCCAGCGCCACAACCCGCGCACCCGGATCGACCGGACGCACCGACATCCCTTGATCTTTCGCGCGAGACCACGTTGAACCCCGTGCCGGTGGTGCCGCCCTTCGAGACTTCGTCGGCTGCGCGCTTGCTCGCAGCCGTGCTCGGCATGTGGCTGGCGACCGTTGCCGCTTCCAGCGCCGCGGCTGACGACGCGCCGCGACTGGAGATCGTGCCGGAGCCACCGGTCATCGCCCCGGCCGATGCCGCGCAGCACGTCGGCGAGGTGGTGGTCCTCGAGCTGTCGATCGCCGAGGCGACGGCGACCGGAGGCCGGGTCGTGCTGCGCGCGGCCGCGCCGGACCTCGATCGGGTCCGCGTCGTCATCGTCGCGCCGATGATCGGCGAGTCCGCACGCCAGATCGCGGCGCGCTACGCGGGCCGTCAGGTGCGCGCGATCGGGCGCCTGCAGGAGTTCGACGGACGCTACGAGATCGTGACCGCCGATGCCGATCGCGTGGTCGTGGTCGGTACGGAGCTCGCGCAGGCGCCGCCAGCGCACTCTGCGCCACCGGTTGCGATCCCGGACAGCGAGCCGACGCCGCATGCCGCGGCGACGGCGTCGCCCGAGCCCACGGCGTCTCCCGCCGTGGCGACCACGACGGTACTCGACTCCGCGCCAGCGTCCGCGCCGGTGCCAGCCCCGGTTCCGGCAGCCGCACCGGAGCGGGCGGCCGCACCAGAGCCGGCGGCCCCACCGGAGCCGCCGGCCGCGCTGGTGCCGGCGACAGCACCGGAGCCGGCGGCCGCGCCGGTGCCGGCGACCACACCGGTGCCGGAGGCTGCGGACGCGCCGACGTCGATCGGCGCGCGGCAGCCGGAAGCGACACCGAACGCCGCCTGCCGGGAAGCGCGCCAGCGCTGGCAGTCGGCGGCGGACACCGGTCGCGCCGCCACCGCGGCGCTCGGCGCGTGTCTCGCGGCCGGTCCCCCGTGCGCCGACGAGCTGGACCGCGTCCGCTCGACGATGGCAGAGATCGCCGCGCAGGAGGAGCGCATTCGCTGGCTGTGCGACGGCTCGCCCTGACGTCGGCAGCGCAACCGATCGCTCGACAACCGAAAGGACCACGCGTTGGAATCCCTGCTCCACGTTCCTCACCATCGACGACCCAGCTTCGCCCTGCTGCTCGCGAGCGTCGGCGCGCTCCTTCTCCTCGCGCCGGAGAGCTCGCGCGCCGAGCCGTACATGGCGATCCGTGAAGGCCGAAAGTGCTCGTCCTGCCACGTCAACATGGGCGGCGCGGGCATGCGGACGCTGCTCGCGAACACGCACATGCAGGAGATCACCCACTACCGCGAGCTGTTTCCCGAGCTCGAGAACGCGACCGAGAAGTTCAACGGTCAGATCACGTCGTTCCTGTCGATCGGCGGCAACCTCCGGCTCACCGACTCGATCGTGTTCCAGGACGAGCCCGACGCGCAGGGCCGCGTGCCGCACAAGGTGCTGCGCGGCAACGTAGATGAGAACGTGCTCGACTTCCGGCGCGCGCCCCTCTACGCGCTGGTCACGCTGGTCCCCGATTACCTGGAGGCGTATCTCGACCAGTCGTTCGCGCCCGGCGGCACGGTCACGCGCGAGCTGTTCGGTCTCGTGAAGGGCCTCCTGCCGTGGAAGGGCTACGTGAAGGGCGGCAAGTTCTTCCTCGACTACGGGCTGCGCGGTGCCGACGACACGCTGTTCAGCCAGAACAACGACACCAACGAGCAGTTCGTCCGCGGTCGCACCGGCACGACCTTCAACAGCTCCGATACCGGCCTCGAGCTGGGCTTCCAGCCCGGACCGACCAACTTCACCGTGCAGGTCACCAACGGGTCGTCGGGTGACACCGACGTGCGCGTGACGACCAACCTCTACGCGATGTTCACCGACCTCCCGGTGGTCGAGAACGCGATCGCCGGCCTGTCGTTCATGCGGCTCGGGTCAGACGCGGGCGACTTCTACGCCTACGGGTTGTACGCCGGCTCGAACCTCGGCCCGCTCGAGTACCAGGCGGAGGTCGACTGGGTGCACTTCGGTCCGAGCGACTCGGATCAGCGCTCGACCGGCTCGTTCCTCGCCTATGGCGAGCTGAACTACCTGCTGCTCGACTGGATCAACTGCAAGGCGTTCGGCGAGTACGCCGACAACGATCCGAACGCCAACACCACGCAGTCGGCGCAGAATCGCTTCGGGTTCGGCGTCGAGCCGTTCATCGGACGCTTCCTGCAGACGCGCCTCTTCTACTCCATCGCGAACGGTCCGAAGACCAGAGCGCTGGACAACCAGAACCGCCTCGTGATGGAGCTGCAGCTGTTCTTCTGAGGTCAGGAAGCCGCGATGCCCGATCGTCAGCGAGCATGTTCGCGTGGCGGGCCCGCAACGGGCTCGTCAACGTTGCGTGACCGTAGCCACCATCAGCCCGGTGACTCCGCCTCGCGTGTACTTCTTGCCCTGCACCTCGACCTGCTGTCCGGCGAGCTTGCGCACCTGTCCGTAGGGCGCCGGCCGGGCGTGATCCTCGATCAGCAGCGCGACCGTCCCGTCGGCCGACAGCACGCCCAGCGGCGCGCCGCCCTTGGCGCACATCTCGGCGCACTCCTGGTGCGTGGCACCGCGGCCCTTGTCGCCGCGCGGCAGGTAGCAGGCGAGGTCGACGACCTCGCCCTGGACGGTCATGCTCTCGCCCTCCTCGGCCGCGACCGGTCCGCCGAGCAGCGCGGCGAAGGCCAGCGCACCCAGCGCGAGCGCGGTCGCGCGGGCGCACCCAGCTGCAGTTCGTGTTCCGTGCCGCGTCATCCCTCGTCTCCCTTCGTCTGGCGTGTCGGTCGAGGCCATCGTCTGGTCGACACGCTACAGGCGGCCACCTTCGAACCGCAAGCACGCGCAACCTGACCAGGACGATTCCCCATGCAGAACGGTCCACATCGCAATCCAAGAGCACGCCGCACGTACTCGCGGCGCGTCAGCCCCACCCTGCTCGCGCTCGCCTGCGGGCTTCTCATCGGCTGTGCCGGCGAAGGCGGGGATCCGTCGCCGACCCCGACACCGGGCGGCGACGCGGTGTCGTTCGCGACGCTGCAGAGCACCATCTTCGACCAGCGCTGCAACAGCGCAACCTGTCACGCGGCCGGAACCCGCGCTGGAAACCTGTCGCTGGATGCGGACCAGTCGTACGACGAGCTGGTGAACGTCGCCGCGGCCAACGCCGCGGCGGCAGCGGACGGCCTGGTGCGCGTCGCTCCGGAGGATCCCGACGCGAGCTTCCTGCTGCGCAAGCTCACCGGCGATCTCGCTGCGGGCGAGGGATCGCGCATGCCGCTCGGCAGCGGCGCGCTCGGCGACAGCGAGATCGCGCTGGTCGCGCAGTGGATCACCGAGGGTGCGCCGCGCAACTGACGCGGCCGCGCCCACCGTCGATGCGCTCCCCCTGGTCCAGGATCCTGCTTGCCGTGTCGCTGCTGCTCGCGGCATGGGTCGCCTACCCCGCCGCGCGGGATCTCGTCGTGCGCCCCGAGGCCAGCCGGGCCGAGCGCGGACGCGACCTGGCGATCGCGAACGGCTGCTTCGCGTGCCACGGCGCCGAGGGTCGCGGCGGGGTCGCGAACCCCGGCAGCCGTCGGGAGACGATCCCCGGCTTCACCGGCAGCACGCTGATGATGTACGTCCACGACGAGGACGAGATCCGGCAGTACATCCGTGACGGGCGGCCCGATCGCCTGGCCGAGGACGCGGAGTATCGCGCCGAGATGGCAGCGCAGGCCGTCCGCATGCCCGCGTACCGTGGCTGGCTCAGCGAGCAGGAGATCGACCTCGTCGTCGCCTACGTCCGCGTCGTTTCGGGCATGATCGAGCCCGACGCCGAGCCCGCGCGGCGCGGCCTCGAGGTCGCCGTCCGGCTCGGGTGCTTCGGCTGTCATGGTGCGCTGGGCATGGGCGGGCGCGACAACCCGGGGTCCCTGAAGGGCTACGTACCGGGCTTCATGGGCGCCGACTTTCGCGACCTGGTGCGGAGCGAGGTCGAGCTTCGCGAGTGGATCTCGAAGGGGCGGATCGGCCGGCTCGAGGGCAACCCGATCGCCCGCTGGTTCACCCGTCGCCAGGTGCTGCAGATGCCGGCCTACGAGACGCACTTGACGCCGGAGGATCTCGACGCGCTGGTGGCGCTCCTCGGCTGGATCCAATCGGGGGGCCCGGACACCGGCCGGCTCGCGCTGGGCGAGTGATTCGCGCCGCGTGGTACAGCGCGGCGGCATGGTGAATCGCGCGTTCGCAGTCTCGCCTACAGGATGAAGTGGTCCCCCGCCGCGCGTACCGTGACGTCGCCGATCGACACGCCCCACGGCTGGTCGATCGCGTACACGATCGCGTCGGCGATGAACTCGGGCGCGAGGCTCGGATACGCGATCGAGGCCGGGTCGAGCTGGTCCGCCGGGAACTTCCCCTCCACGATCTGCCCGAACATCTCCATGAACTCGCCCATGTTCTGCCCGAGGATGCCGATCGCCGCACCCTGATTGACGACGGTGCCGGCGAGGCCGGTCGTCGGCACGCCGGTCGGCTTGACGATGGTGACCTTGATCTTCCCGCGCGCCTCGACGCGCAGCGACTCGGAGAGGAAGTTCACCGCGGACTTCGTCGCGCCGTAGACCGCCGCGCCGACCACCGGGAAGTTGCCGTAGATCGAAGACAGGTTGACGATGTGCCCGCGGCCCTGCGCGATCATCTGGTCGTGGACCGCGACCATGCCGTTGAGCACGCCCTTCATGTTGACGTCGATGCAGCGGTGCCAGGCGTCGATCGCCTGCCCGTGGTCGGAGAAGAACGCGAGCGGCATGATGCCCGCGTTGTTCACCATGACGTCGATCGCGCCGAACGCGTCGACCGCGCCCTTCGCGAGCGCGCGCATGTCGGCGATGCTCGCGACGTCGGTGCGAAACGCCCTCGCCTCCCCATTCGCCGCACGGATCCCGGCCGCGACTGCCTCCGCGGCGTCGAGGTTCAGATCGGCGCACGCCACCTTCGCGCCGCGCGCGGCGACGCGCTCGGACACGAGCTTGCCGAAGCCGCTGCCGGCACCGGTGATGACGATGGACTTTTCTGCGACGTGGTCGGACATGACGATCTCCTCCGGGGGCGACGTGCTTCGCTCGGTCGCGGTATCGCGCGCCCGATGGCGGCGTTCAACCCCGCCGGATCCCGCTTGACCCCGTCGGATCCCGCTTGACGCCACCCGCCGCGACGTAGCACCGTCGGGCGATGCTCGAGGTGCTGCAGCGGCACGTCGCCGCCGTCGGTCTGACGCTCCTGCTCGGCCTGGCCGCCTGCGGCGACGCACGCGGGCCCGCCGCCGCGCCGGCCGTGTACCTGTCGGCGTTTCCCGAGGACGGCGCTGCCCTCCTCACGTGGTATCCGCTGTCCGCCGACGGCCCCTGGCAGATCGAGGAGCAGACCGAGGACAGCACCGCCTGGCGCCCGGTCGCGACGGTGGCCGGCACGACGCGCTCGGTCGGCCCGCTCGAGAACGGCCGGCGCCACGTCTTCCGCGTGCGCGGCACCGCGGCGACGTCGGCGACGAGCGCACCCGTCGAGGTGTGGCCGCGCGCGCGCGGGCGCTGCAGCTACCCGAAGTTCCATCCGCTCTTCCCACGGCTGTCCTTCTTCTGCACCTTCGACGACCTCGACGCGTACCTGCGCGCGAGCGGCATCGCGCCGGCGTCGCTGAGCTGCCGCGGCGCGCCGGTGCGCACGTGGAACCGCGACGTGCCCGACTGCGTGTACACGCGGGGCGACGACGTGCTGCTGCTGTCGCGCGCGGCCGATCGCGTACCGGGCTACCAGCGCCTGCTCGCGCGCGACGAGGTCCGCACCCTCGCACGCCGCATCGTCTTCGGCGCGGACGATCCGTACGCGAAGCCCGCGTCGTGGCCCTACCAGGTCGTGCCCGCGTCGGGCTACCCGGTGGGC
>Ga0172362_10001723_pt1 | contig 18824 bp, 10 predicted proteins | sample LakKivs1_kivu2a2_FD_114534 | JGI IMG/M metagenome (GOLD analysis project Ga0172362, IMG submission 114534) | Sediment microbial communities from Lake Kivu, Rwanda - Sediment s1_kivu2a2 | ecosystem: Environmental > Aquatic > Freshwater > Lake > Sediment | place: Rwanda: Western Province, Lake... | reverse complement strand
CCTCATATTCATTTCTTCCAACTTCTCTCCCAACAAATGCCCATTACCCTTATTTATCCCACATTTCTCATAAATCATATCCAAAATTTCAATAAATCTATCCCTATTTATATTCGGTACCTGTGGCCTAACCGTCCCTGAAAAATGACTCCCATATCTCCCCTGCCATTCCACCACAACCCTCTCTATTAAATCCCTCTTATATCCAACACTCCCCTCCAAATATAAATCCGGCACCGGATTACTCTTATTCAATGACTGAAACAAATCAACCAAATCCCCCAAGGTACAATTCCTTCTCAAACTTACTAAAACATATTTTCCCCATATCCATCCCACTTCCCCAAACTCCTTCCCAGAAATTAAATCATCCCTCTCACTTTCCATCTTTACCATTCTTAAAGCATTCAACCGATGTATCCCATCCACAACCTTAAATCTTTCCCCATCCAAAAATATATACAACAACCAATCCATCTCACTCCTCTTCCTACAAATATACCGCGCAATCTCTCTACACCGCATCATATCAGCCGGCCTATTATATTCCCAATTATCAATAGGTAAACTCAACAAATCTCCGATAGTTATCTTAATCAAGATATGATCATCACTATATCTATGCAATTCCTCACAAGATTTATGGAAAAGAATTTCCGTCATTTCATTTACTATTTTTACTTAACTATTTTTTAAATCTATTCTTCTATTATATGCATAAATACTTTCCAAAACATAAAAATGTTAACCTTAACAAACTTCAACTTGCCAATAACTCCACCTATAGCATCACCAAACCAAACAACGCCCAAACCATCCAAACCATCATCGACCAAATCATTCCAAAAAAAGATTTAGTCATTCTTGACGGAACCGCTAACGTCGGCGGAGATACAATAAACTTCGCCCTCAATGATAATATCAAAAAAGTTATCTCCATCGAAAAAAACCCAACCACCTTCCAAAAACTTAAACATAATATCGAAACATATAATCTTCAACATAAAGTCACAACTCTCAACGACGATCTCACCAAAATTATTGACCAATGTTCCCATCCAGCGGATATCTTATTTATAGATGCACCTTGGGATGGTCCAAGTTATAAATTCGCCAATTTCCTTGATCTTGAACTCTCCGGCATCAAACTCTACGATATCGTCAAAAAAGCCGTTCTATGCAATAATATTGATTATCTCGTTCTTAAAGTTCCCTTCAATTATAACACCAAAAACCTACTCAAAGAAACATCCCTCAAAAAAATAGAAATTTATAAAATAAAAAATTATTTACTAATAATTGCAAAATTGCATTAAGACTTCGGACGACGCAATGCCATCTCCATCGCCTGCTGAACCTTCGCCTTTCTTTTAACCTCAGCTGATTCAGTCTTCGCCGGCTTCTCTTCTGCCGCTGCAGCAGCTACTACAGCTACTGCAGAACTCGCTTTACGATTAGCTTTAATTTGCGCAACTTTCGCAGCATCTGCTTTAGGTAATATGATAATTTTGGCTTTTTCTTCTTCTTCAGAGGATTGAGGTTTTTTTGCTTCAACCTCAGCCTTTATCTTATCAATTCCCATTCGCTCCATTTTCGGCTTCAAATCCTCAAATTCATCATCAATCGTTATTTCACGTTTTCTGAAGAAATCTGTTATCATTGAATTATTCGACTGCTTATTGTTAAAAACTCTCATTATGTCTCCAATCAATAATCTTTCAGCCTCTACTTCTCGTAAAGCCATAATCTTATCCTGAATTTCCGCTTCATTCTTTCCACGTTCCTTCATCTTCGTTATTATCGATCGATCCATCCAATCCCCCCTATAGCCATTCAACTGTTCCAGCGCCAACGCCAACAACTGAATACAAGGAACCTTGATTTGATGATCCAAATAATACAAATAATCTGGCTTACAAGTTGCTGGATTCGCCCTAATATAATCAGGATGTTCCACCTTATCACCTTGTAAAAGTTTTTCGCCTCTTTTGGCCTTCGTCTGAATATAAATAAAAGGAATACGTTCATTCGATTGTATCACATTTCCTGGATCTCTCCGCATCATACGATCAGCCAAAACCTTGTGCGCAATTGAATCCGGATTCTTATATTCCGCTCTCAATGTCTTCGTAATAACTAATTTATTCAAATCAGTTCGTCCTTCCAATAATTCTCTAACAGAATTTTGAAAAAACGTTACGGCTTTCTTGATATTACGTTCATTTAAAATAATTTCAACGAGACCACCATAAATGTCTTTGACTATCATGGCATTATCACGTCTTTTGAGAACAATTCCCATCGATTTTTGTTTGAAGTGATCTGGGTCATCTTCATAAAGATTTCCCACATATCTCTTCTTCGCTAACTGAATAAAAGGAAAAAATGTCTTCTCATACTCCAAATCATGCGGCTTCTTCAACGCCGCCGTCACTATCTTACCAGCCTTCTGACAAAGTTCAATAGATTTCACTAATGCATCCCTTCCCTCCAATTTTAGGCCTAAAACCTGCTCCCAATGCTGGGAGAAATCAAAGAAGCAAGAATCCGTGTTTTTCAAAGTGATTTGGCCAATTCCGCCGTTAAAGCGACCAGAAGTTGTCTCTATATCATAGACGAATTCATTTTCAGGGATTTCCCCTAAATCATATTTTCTACGAATAATTTGACATTTCTCGGGTAGTTTTTCCAATTTTTCAATAACATAATAATTTCCAATAGCATCAACAGTTGCCTCAAATCCTACACTTTTCAATAAATAATAGAATTGTTGTGCTAATAATTTGTCCCGAGTAGTCACAATGTAACGTCCCTGGTCTTTAACAAAATGATGATTGACAAATCGTAATCTATCCTCCAATTTGTTATTCAATATTACATTCGATATTATACCAGTTTTTATTAAATTATTTCCACTGAATTCACTTGGAAATCCATGTAATAATTGTGTTTTTCCTTCAATACATTCTTTCGGTTTAAGTATTTCACCTAGTTCATTCAATAAAGAATGATCTTCTGTTACATCTACACAACCAATATGAGTATTAATTCTGAATATACGTTTCTTAGTCTTATGGCGAATAACGCGATTGATTTTAGCCCAATGATCAGTGACCCAAATTTCTAGATCACACATCGCTTGCTGTTTCTCTCGACGATTACTTTCACCAGCTTTGAATCCATCATACGATTCCCACTCATCTGATAATGTTTCAATTGTTTTAATCATAACATTACCAGAAGAATCCCTCAATATAAGTGGAGTATCACCTGTGACTGAATCTCCATAAACACAACGTGCTCCCGGAAAATGCTGTTCAGTCATTTCTTTCGCTGTCTTCAACATCTTCCTTCCTGTCGCAGTCGTCGATGAAGCCAACTCCTTAAAATATATCGGACTCGTCGGCGCACCAACCTGTCCATACAATGAATTCGCAGTAACCTTATAGGCTAACTGTAAACCATCCAAAACTGACTGTTGAAATTTGTTATATTTCTCACGTCTTTCAACAACATCAGCTTTCAATACTTTTTTTGGTTTCTGTTTGTATTCTGCGACATAGTAGAATTCATCATCCTCTTTCGGTCCCGCCAAGTTACCATCAATAATGGTACCATCGCGCATAATAAATTCTTCATAGAAGGCAGAGGCGCGGGTGACACGTCTTTCCCAGAGTAAATTTTCCAAAATACGTGGGATAACTGACTTTTCCTCCTTATCTTGTAAATCTTTTTCAACAAAACAACAAATCGTCTTGCCCAAAATCTTTTTACCAGAATCAGTTGTATCAAATTCATAATCTGAATCATCAGCTTTTTTCGTTAGATCACCATAAAAACCTTCGTAATTGATACTTTCAATGTAATTTGTTTTGTATCCTAATTTGGCCATCTCTGTATCTAATTCCCCGCGATTATCTGCCTCACGAAATCGATTCATAGAATACCAACCAGGCTTTCCAAATTGCATATTAATAATATTATCATTATTATCCAATACCTTCACAAATACAATACTGTCATGACTAATGTTTTCACTAATCATACTACTAGGATACAAAGACGCAAAATCATTAACTGACACCGGCACCATATAAATTCCTGGCGTCGCCACCAAAACAACCGCCCCCTCATATCCCTTATCCTCATCAGATCCCTTCGACTGAACCTTCAACAAAAATTCCTCTAATCGACACTGTCGAGCAACAAGACTGTAAATTTTTACACCCTGACCACGCAGAAATAACCAATAAAATGGCACATGACAAACATTGCCCATACCAACATTATTCGTAATAATTTCCAATTTGTTCATTAAACGGTTACAAAGTTCACAATCTTGTACGCAATAGACAGCGATGTCTTTGATATTCGCAGAACCTCCTTCACGAAATTTCGCAAATAGTTCTTTGGGACCTAAGTCGACTTTATTGGATTTTAGGAAAGTTTCAGCAACGAAGTCCAATTTGTACATATCAAGCTTGAAGTCACGTTGGACCACCTTCATAATATCTACTTGAACACGTCCTTCAGTTTCCAAAATGTAAAAGAAATTTTGACCAAGAGCACTACTTTGCAGCGTTTTCTCAATCAAAGGCTTCTCACTCACTTTTCCAATAATACGACCAACATCACAGAATTCTCTTTCAATATCAAGTCTAACCGCTCGGTCATACATATATTTCAAATCAAAACCCCAAATGTTATATCCCGTAATAATGTCCGGATCCAATTTATTAATAAATTTCGTCCAAGCGATCAATACCTCCCTCTCAGTCTCATAACTCTCAACCACGACTCCATCAATAGGGTCACATTGTCCAAGAGTAATAATATGTTTTAAAAAACAATCCCTCTGTCCATGCTTGTGCACTGTCGTACCAATTTGAATAACTCTATCCCCATCACGTTCAGCTTTAGGAAAAGAACCATCAGCACTACAAACCTCTATATCAAAAGAAGCAACAACAATTGGACCAATGTTGGGATTGTTTGCTGGATTAATTTGATTCCAAAGACATTCGAATTCGAATTGGCATTTGGTTTCTTTGTTAAATTTAGTTTTGACAGTGAAATTTTCCGCAGATAACTTGATCCAACCAACTGGTTTAACGTCTCTAATATGACATAAACGTAAAATTGGGTCAATGTTGCTCTCATATAAAGGAAAATTTAAATCATTCTTACTCAAAGAAAATATCTTCACCTTCTCCATAAATAATCGAGAATATGAACGCATCGCTGCCAAACTCTGGAATCGAAATCGCGCAAATTTAATTGGTTCGTTATTGGTAAATCCATAAAACTCTTTCCGCATAACAATTTTACTTTCCATTATAGAAGACTTATATTTGCCTGGGACACGGTCTTTTAAATTCATAACTAATATTTTCAATTCACGCGACTTGAATGCAGCGGTTATTTCAAAAGGAACTTTCACATAAAAATATGGTGTAAAATCATTGATTTTTAAACTGACGCTTTCAGAATTTTCAGTAACACCAAAAACTCTTACCGTATATTTACCATCCTTCTGTTTCTTAAAAAATTCCTGTACTCCATCATCTGACTCAGAACCTTCATCGTCCTCCTCATTTTCAACATCTTCAGCAACCCATTCTAGAGCCTGAAAAATAAAATCATTCTTATTCGTTGATTTAACTGGAACTACGCCTCGTAATAAATCCATTTCTAACCTAGTATATTAAATACCTTTTAATTATTCAATTTTTACTCTAAAATTTCAGGAAAAAATTGATTAAAAAAACATCAACAATTATTGCAAAATTACTTAATGAATTCTCGAATGAATATCAATAGTGATTTTTTTATGGAACCGAAGATAAAGTCAGGTAACAGGAGAAAATTGCGGAGATTACGTCAAAATTTACAATTCGATTTAAAAATTGATAATAATGATGAAATTGTTGATACAAAAACGGATAGGATTGTTAAATTACGTGAAGGAAGAGAAAGTGGAGCATTTTCTGTTTATACTAAAAAAACTTATAAAGAAACTTATAACTAATTATTACTTGAAAGACTAATCAAAATATCCAACCCACCTGTTTTTTTAAATAATTTCTTAAAACTTCTATCTTTTATCAATCCTTTACAAAAAAGAACAAAACAAAGCAAAATTTCTTTTGACTTCACCTCACTCAAACAATTACACAAAAACTGTGCTCCATCTAATAATGAAAATCTTTTGATATTCTCCTCTGAATCAAAACACATCAATTTCATCAAATAAAGCTGTCTTTTAATAATCAACCGACTGAGATGATCATCACTTTCAATATCTGGTAAACAAGCAATAATTGATTGCATACAATATTCAATTCCATTCAATCGCCCAAATAAAGACGCATATTCACTACCAAAATGAGTGAGTATTTTTATGGTAAATAATTGAGTAATTAAATTGTAGTGGTTCAGTCTTGGGACAAAGAAGTTGATAAGTTCTTCGGGTTGGAAGTGATTTGTAAGATTTTCGATAGAAAAGGAGGAACCGAAATTATCGATAATGATTTTAAGAATTGGCATTCCTCCCATTATCAAAATCTTATCAGCATTCGCCTTCACATAATCTCTCATATCCTGCCTAGTCCCAAAACCAATTTTGTTTCTCAACAAATTGATAATATACGAAACCGGGAAATGATCCAGCATTCCAATTTCATCTTCAAATGAATGCCGACAACAAGGACAAGATCGACTCCTTGAAAACCATTGTTCGAGACAATTTGTATGACAAATGTGTCCATTAATGTTTCCATAAGGATTTTTTTCAGTAATTTCTCTGCCCTGACAAAAAAGGTAAGTAACATTGTTTTCCATTGTATCAAGGCAAATTGGACAAATATTATTTTGTTGCAGTGGGAGAAGATATTGTGGATTTTCAAATGTTTTTGAGATTTTAGTGAAGAAGTTTTTTGGTGAGAAAAAGGGTAATTCTTTTTCAAGGTGATTCTTTATTAATTTAATATTTGTCATAATTGATATTTATTATTAATGATAATATTATTTACTATCATTTTTTTATCTTAATTAAATTAATGGGAGTTTCCGGATTATTAAGAAATGTACTCAAAAAATACCCCTCCGTCCACCTTCCCGCACCCAATCCCAACATAAAAGTCGACTACCTCTTCATCGACTTCAACGCATTTATTTACAACACCATACACGCATTTCCAACCGACATCATTTACGATTTCTCCAAAAATAATGATACCAAAAACTTCGAAGAAAGACTCGTAAAACTTGTCATCGAAAATACCAAAAGACTGATCAACGATATCGTCAAACCATCCAAACTCGTATATATCGCCGTCGATGGCCCACCTCCTTTAGCCAAAATGGTGCAGCAACGCGAGAGAAGATATAAAAACCCTTATATGGAACAAATTATCAAAAAACATGATCCAACCAAAATAATTACTGGAGCTAAATACGACACCAACCGCATCACCCCAGGCACACCCCTAATGACACTTTTAAACAAAGAATTCGAAAAAGTAATTCAAGAAGGTGCATTCGGTAATATAGCTGTTGTTTATGATGGAAGCAATATACCAGGTGAAGCCGAACATAAATATCTAAATCTGATGGAAAAAATCAAGGATAATTCCAAAGAAACTTATGTTATCGTCTCTGGCGATGGAGATGTTATTTTACTCTCCCTAAGATTCCCTCGAAAAAAAATATATATTATGCAAAATGTCGCCAATACTGCCCTTGAAGACGTATATCCACCTACCCAAGAATTTGCCTATCTCGACTGCAGAAGATTAGGAGATAGTATTTACGATTTCTACGAAAATGTGCAAATTGGAGGAACAACTGAAAAAAATTTATTAGGGAAATTGGAAAAGAATATGAAGATTGAGAATGCGAATGCAAATTCATTGTCGAAGGAAAAACAGGCATTTTTGATGGATTTTATATTTTTGAGTTTTCTGGAAGGAAATGATTTCGCCAAAGCAATCTATTTCATGAAATTCAAAGAAGATAAAATGCGCACTCCCCTCGGCATCTACCGCTTCCAACGTAAAATTCATAACAATGACCCCAACTTCCGCCTTATCAAAGAAGTCTCCAACGATGAACTTATTATTAATCAACCATTCCTTCTCGCAATTTTTAAACGTTTAGGTACTATTGAAATGGATAAAATTGAAGAAATGAAAAAGACAATTGAAAGGAAAATATCCAATCCTCCCATAAAAAGAAATAATAATAAACCGAATGCAGTCGAGCATAAATTATTTACAAATCAGGATCATATTTTGCACAGTGAATATGTAAAACAATATGATTTTCTTTTTGGAGATATGCCGAATTTTAAGAAAAGATATTATGAGTATTTTTGGAATAATGAGTATGATGTTGAGAAGATAGTAAAGAGCTATTTGAATATATTGTTATTCAATATTAGATATTATTTTGGATATGAGATATCTTGGAGAATGGATTATCATGCTTTAACTGCACCGATGCCGAGTGATGTAGTTGCATTTTTGGAAAAGAACCCTGATTATTTAAGAACTATAAAATTGGAAAAAGGTGAACCGGTTGTTCCTTTTGTTTTGTTAGCATTTGTGATGCCACCACAGAGTATGGAGAAAGGAATTGTGCCAAAGAAATATATGGAGAAGTTGTTGAAGGAATATCCTCAATATTTTCCGGAGAAGGTGGATTTGAAATTGATGCAGGCGGGAGGGAAGTTAATATATGCAGAGCCGTATATGGAGAATCCCCCAATTGAGATTTTGGAGGAGGTGTTGAAGACTGTTAAATTGACGAAGGAAGAGAAGGAGAGGAATGAGTTGAAGAAGGAGCCGATGATTTATTTGGGAAAATAAGGAATAATAAAATATTTTAGATCATATGGTTAAAGAAGTAGTAGATGGCACAGAATTTATGAATATCGTAAAAACCTATCCAAAAAATCTAATAGTTGTTGATTTCTTCGCTGATTGGTGTGGCCCTTGTAAAATGATTGCACCAGAAATAGAAAGAATGGAAAATGAATATCGAAATGTTATATTTTTAAAAGTAAATGTAGATAAAAGTGATGAAATCTGCTCAATGTTAGAAGTCTCATCCATGCCCACCTTCTATTACATTAAGAATGGAAATCCAATTGATAAAAGCATTGGCGCAGCACCTGATGTCATCAGACAGAAAATAATGATTCATTCCAAATAATTATATTTTTTGTGTTTGCAAAAAAATATAAAAAAATCTATTTTATATTATGTCTTACATAAATAATAATAGATTTTTTCCAGATTTAATTGATAAAGAACTTAAGAAATTAGGATTAATAAAATCAGATGACCCTGATAAAAAAATTCATTATTGTGACATAAGTTATGGTAATCGTAATAATCCATCATTTAATAAGTGTGAGATAGTTAGTCAGTTGAGTGATATAAATAAATTGGGCAATAAAAAAGATCAATATGAGAATCATTTAAATTTTTACAAAACACGTCCAGATTATTTACCTTTTACAATGTCATTTAATTTGGGAACGCAGGATAATGTTCGAGAATTATTTGTGCAGAATCCAAGAGAATCTCCAAAATGTTATGTTTTAAAACCGGAAGATTCACGTTCCAGGAAAGGAGTTGGAATTGTTCGTAATAGTCTCGAATTTATAACTCATTTGGATAAATTCCCACAATATATTGATTGGATTATACAGGAATATATTTATAATCCGTTGTTGATAAATGATAAGAAGTTTCATTTTAGGATTTATGTGATTTATATACAGAATGATGAATATTCGGTGGCATATTTGGGAAAGAAGGGTTTTATATATACGGCGAATAAGTCATTTCAGGAGGGGTCTTTTGACCCTGATGTAGTATTGAGTGGGGAGAATTCGGCGGGGAATGTTTTATATGTTCCAGATGATTTTGTGAAAACATATGGAAAAAATAGATGGGATAGTGAGATTTGGCCGCAAATTGTGAAAATTACGAGGGAAACTTTAAAATCTGCATTAGATTATTTGAAATGTCCAGCGAGAGGACAAAAATGTTTTAAGATTTTGGGATATGATATATTGATTAATGATGATTATAAATGTTATTTGGCAGAAATAAATGCAAGAAACGTTAGTTATAAATATCCTAATAAAGAATTTAGAGATACTTTTTACAAAAATATTTTGAAATTAGTTTTATCACCTGAACCTCTCAACAATAAGGAACTCGCCAATAAAAAAATTCCTTATGAAAGAATACTTTATCGACAAGATGGAAAAATGATTGAGGGATTTAATGGTTTGGTAAGATTATCACAGTTGATGTTTGAACAAAGAATTGATGATAGAAAAAATTTTGATAAATGGTATGGAAGATTCTTTTTTCCATTTTTGATATTAGTTTTAGTAATTATTGCATTTCAGATAAGAAAATAAGAAAATATTTTTAAAAAATTAATATTATATTTATTATGGAATTCAGCACAATAATTATCGGCTTCTTATTGATAATAATTATTATATTTATTTATCACAATTATCGTAAGGATGTAATATATTTGAGAAGTCGTTTGGATAATAAGACGTATAAGGTTTATGATTTGAAATACAAGCAATTGGCGGCAGATACTTTAGCAAGAATAAGAATTAAATTAACTAATTTATGTTTGAAATTAAGACAAACTCATCCGAATGATGATAGAATAGTAAGATTAATTGATAAATTTGATCCAGAAATGATTATTGAAAATGAACCTAATAGTAAGAATACTAGTTATAGTATTAATAAAGGGGAAAAAATTGTCTTATGTTTGAGATCCCGGGACGGAAAACATCGAATCGTAAAAGAAAATATTATAACATTTGTAGCATTACATGAATTAGCACATATTATGACTTTATCTGTTGGTCATACAAAAGAATTCTGGGATAATTTTGAATTTTTGCTAAGAGAGGCTATTAAATATGGATATTATGTAGATGTTGATTTTAGTGCTACTCCTTATGAATATTGTGGCGTAAAGATTACTGATACACCTACAAATCGTTAATACATAATAAAAAATTCAATAAATTTTTTATTTGATAATAATAGATGACCTCAACAATTTGTGGATCAGGACAATATTATACAAATGAAATATTTAAAATAGTTCGGGTTGATCGCTTAAAAAGACACACATTAACATATATTTTTGTTGGAGAACAAGAAAGAAATATTAAAGATATTCTCTATGGTTTAGAGTCTTCCGGAACAATATCCGCCAAAGATAATAAAACTCTTAAAGAACACTTTGGTAAAAATTACAATATTATTGGCAAACATCAAACTGCTAGAATTAAATTTATATATCAAAGAATTTATACTGATGATACAATTGCAGCGATTCGTAAAAAAATTTTTTGTTTTTTAAGTACTCAACAAGATTTATTGGTAGAGCAGAACCAGGAGTTATGGGTTGAGATGGATGATAAGGTAAATCGTATTTTGGGTCCGATATGGACAAATGTGAAGATAGAGCCATCTATAACGTTAAATGAAGTTTCGCCAAATTATAAGAAATTTGTTTCTAAAAATGGGCATATTATATTAAACGAACAAGTTGTAAATATGAATGATCGAACATTATATGATGCTACTGATGGTATGAAATTTCGGGATAATGAGATATATTTGCATATGATGGAGGATGAGATAGAGTATATAAAGAGTCAGGGGAAGAAGATAGATGAAATAATGAAAAATGGGTATTTAATAAAGTATTGGCCACTTGGTATAACTGATTATGATCCGGGTGTTGTTTATAATGAGATGGAAAAACTTAAACCAATGTTAAAAGCCGAAGATAAATTAATTAATTTTGTTGAAACTGTCCCAGCCGACGATAAAATATTTGGAGGATGCCGCATTATTCAAGTTTTAATTCATATCACCAATGATTATGAAGGTGAATTCGTAGAATTACTCAAAATATTTAATTTATTCAGTTTGGATGAAAAAACACCTTTTATGCGTTATAAAGATTACGAATGGCCTGCCCCTCTATATTTATTCTACAAACCATTAGTAGAAAATAAAACAATTACTGAGAAACAGATGAAAGATTGGGTCTCATTTACCAAAAAGGTAAAAGATGCGTCTGATACGGTCATTAAGGAAGTTCAGTATTCGATCAGAGGGTTGACATTGAAAGTTTATATCTACACATTTGATGATGAGCCAAAATATGCAACAGTAAATATACATAGAAATGGAAACATTGAAGTAAGAATTGCATTTAAGGAGAAGAAGAGGGCAACGATGAAGGATGTTTATATTGCTTTGAAAGATGTTGGAAAAGTTATCCGACGCATCAACGAAATTGATTACCGATTCCGCGCAAAAGATATACCCAAAACCGCAAAATTACAAGAACCGGATATCACCTTCAATGAATCCAAAAATTTATTAGAATTTCACGGAAGAACACGTCTTATTTTATTAGATACCATAAATACTGTAAATATTCCAGAAGATTTTAATTATGAGGAAATGAACACATTTGCAACGAAATATTTTACTCCATTTCTTTCTCCAATCCTCTCCAAAAAAAATTACGAAAAAACCGAATTACTCGCCAAATATAAACGTGTATCTTTTTACAGTAAAATGAACCTGGAATATGAGTTTATTCATAAGACTATACAACAAAATCCCAATATTGCTGAAAAAGATGTTATTATATTGTTACATGAAAATTATTATTCGGGGAAACCCATAGAAGAGGCAATTAAAGTATATGGAGATTGGAAGAGAAAATATGGATTTATGGGTAGTCAAGGTGTAAAAGGAGCGAGACAAACAGGTATTGAAATAAGAATAAAACATAGTAAAATGCATATGAATGGATCCAAAAATGTTATGCAATTAACAAATGCTAGTATGTTTATGGCCAAATTTTTTAACATTTATTTTAATCAATCTCAATTTCTTAAAAAATCACAAATTAGAAATATTTTTTCGAATGAACTTGCAAAATTGGAATATGTTGAAAATGAAGTAAATGAAACGATCATCAATAATAGCACAAATATTGTAAATTATGCTAATTATAATTATGGTAATACCTTGGGAAATATTTATGGAAATAATGATTTTTATGTTGCAAATGTTGTAGCAAGTACAGAAAATATGAATGAGAATATTGAGAAAGAGGAGAATGAAATTGATTTTAATAGAGAGGCATATTTATCCACAGATGAAGAAATAGACAGAAATATTAGAATGCAATGTGATGATAAAGATAAGAAGCATGATGTTTGTACCGATTTTTGTGAAGATGAATTTTATACATTGCGTCGATTGCAGAAGTATGACAATCCAATTTTTAAGTATAAGAGTGATCCGAGATTTGAGAATTATGCCAGGAAGTGTCAACCACAAGAACGCCAACCACTCGTTATGAAAAATAATCCCGCCACCAACCCCAAAATCGACCCCGCCGCATATAAAAATGCAATCCAATATGGAAGCTCACCTGATCGTCAAAACTGGTACATCTGTGCACAGGTTTGGTGTCCATATGAAGAAATCCCAATCAGTTATGCAGCCATCGAAAAAGATATTAAAATTCGTCCAACTCGTAAAGGTAATTGTTTAACTGCGAAATGTCCGAGTTGTTTGAAGGAAAAAAGAATTACTTGGTTGAGAATAGTGGACAAATCATTGTTTCATCCTTATGTTGGATTTATAGATGAGAGTAATCATCCGAATAATTTGTGTATGCCTTGTTGTTTTAAGAAGCCAATGGATGATAAAAAGTCAAAGAAGTATGCAGTTTATATGAAATGTATGGGAAAAAATGTAGATGTGACTGAAGATGTTGAGGGAGTTGATTATATTATGGGAAGGGATAAGATGCCGTTAACAAGGGGACGATTTGGATTGTTGCCGGTAAATTTGGCTAAATTATTTAAATCACCGTGTGAAACTGGTAAAATGCAGATGGGAATTACTTGTCATTTGAGGTATGGTGTAAAAGATGATGCAAAACAGTCATTTTTGTGGGCGATTGATGAAATAATAGTAGAGGATAAGCAGGCAAATTTAACGAAATTTAAGAAGTATTTATTTGAGGAGAAATTAACGGAAAAGATGTTTAAGAGTTTAAATCAGGGTGAATTAGAAATTCTGTTTGAAAATGACAAAATAAGTGCAATGGAAAATTTTAAAAATTATATGATGAGTGATACCCAAAAAATAACTGAAGAATTTTTATGGGATTTTCTTTCAAGACCTGGAGTCTTAGATCAAAATGGATTGAATATTTATATTTTCACTTCCAAATCGTTATTATGTCCATTGGGATTTGATGCCAAAGAATTTTTTAGTCCTTCTAAGAAATCAGTTTTCTTATACACTGATGGAAGATATTACGAACCAATTTTTGTTGCACAAAATAATAAAGGAAAGATTTTTATGCAGAAAACTTATTCACCAAATGATTGGGAATCATTGAAGGTTTATAATATGGCAATAACAAATTGCATAAGTAAGAGATTGGTGGATTGGAATAAGATACGTAAGGAATCACTTGGGGAAAAATACTTCGAAATTAAACTAGAAATCCTTGCTCGAGAGATTATTGAAAAATATAAAGATAAAATTAGCGGTCAACTCATCGATAAATATAATAAAGCAGTTGCATTCGTAACAGAAAATAATTTTATTTTACCGTTTAAGCCACAAGGGCAGATTGTGGAAATTGCAACCATTGATCGGTATAAACCTCAATCTTTTAGGAATACATTAAAATTTTATTATGAGATGAGATCGAAATATGGTTTTCCTTATTTACCGGTAAGAGTATATAAAAATCATTATGAGGAAATCGTTGCAATTCAATTGGAAAATAATTCGATAATTCCAGTTAAGGTTGAAAGGGTAACTACTGGGTTAATGGAGGCTCCGGGAAAATATTATTATGATGTGAATGATTTTATTGCTGAGGGTAAAGCGCAAATGGATGAGCGAGCCATAACTACAAGATATATAATTTATATACAGGAATCATATGACAGATTACGTATGGAATTATCTAGGAAATTGAGTGCGATGCCAGCAGAGAGAGAAAAAATAATAAAAATTATTTGGGATAAAGAACTTTCTTTGGGGAAAAAGCGAGATTTATTAGGAAACATAATTGAAAAAATATGCAAATCAATTACTAAAATATTAAGTCAATTACCATTTCCTATCGAAAATTATGTAAAACCTTTATTAAGAAGAACTTGTCAGAGTGCAAAAGATAGTGGAAAATGTTTGGCAAATCCACATTGTACTTTTTCGGGAGGAGAATGTCGTTTAATTATATTGGAGAAAGGGCCGGATGGTGTAAAATTATTTCCTTTTTTTGTGGAGAGGATAACTGATGAATTGTTGAGAAATAATTTTTTGAGAGATGAAATATTGGAAGATCGCCTTGACGAAATTGTTGAAAAATCCATTGAAATACGCAATGATGAAATAGTTATTTATGGTGCGCAGGATTTATTGTTTCAGATTACTGATTTATATAAACCAAAGAAGGAATTTATTTTGAAAAATGAGGATATGTATAGTACGACGGAGCCGACGTATGAGGGCATTAATAAGGAGAGATATTTGACAAGTGCGAATGAACTAAGTTTGGATGCATTAAATTTACAAGATTTGCCATCTTATTGGAAATCATTTTTCAAACCAAATGTGAAATATTTGGATGATAGAATGATGAATGATACATTGTATTTTGCAATTTTAAGAGTATTGATGATAATAATGCCGGAGGTGAAGACTGTGAATGGGTTAAAGAATTTGCAGATTGATAAGATTGAGGGGATAACGAAGCAGGATATTGATAAGGAACCGAGATATAAGAACTTGGATAATGATATTATTGATGGAATTAATAGGATGATTGCTATTTATAGAAGTGTGAATGGGACTTCATATAAGAATATTAATACGATGACGCAGTTGAAGGAGTTTATAATGAGTGATGAATATCCGGCGAATGAGGTAGATGTCTTTTTATTGTCGCAGGCATTGGGGATAAATATGATTGTCTTGAATAAGAGGGTGAATAAGCAGAATCCGATGGGATTTTATGGGTTTATATATTCTTTGAAGAAGGATTTTGTGGTATTGTTGGAGCAGACGAGGGGTGGTAAAAATATTTTTAGTATTTTGGTGAGAGGTGATAATTATATTTTCAAGAGAAGGGATTTACCGAAGAATATTAAGGATTTTTATGGGATAAAGGATGATGAGGCTGATATAATTAAGTATGATGTACCACATATATCGAGTGATCAAAGGGTTAATCAGGACAAGGGTTTGAGATCGAAGTTAATAAAGATAAAATTGGCGAAGAAGAAGTTGGAGGAGGAGAAGAAGGAATTTATGAAAAAATGAAAGATTAAAAGTATATTTTTATAAGACTTATAGAAATATGAATTCGATTAAAGACACATTTGTCTGTGTATGGCACAAAATTGTTTCCATCGGAAATCGTAAAAGATCCGTCGATGAAGATAGTGTTATTCGCAAAAAAAGAAATAATATGAATGTTTCTGCGACGGAAACAAGAAATTTTATGTTGCGTGATCCAATTTTGGATTGGTTGAATTTATATGGAGAATTTTTTGGATATGTCAAGGATAAAGATATTAATGAAAGTAATTATGCGAATTTCCTTTTGGAAAGAGGTGTTCAATTTGAAAATATAGTTATTGAAGATTTGAAAAAAAGAATTGGAAATTGTCAATTTGTTGATGTAAAAGAAAAATACCAATCATTCTGTCCCGAAGGTGCCAAATATACTAAAAAACTTATGAAATCTGGTGTTGAAATTATTTATCAAGGTTTCTTATTAAATAAGGAAATGCAGATTTATGGAATTCCTGATTTATTGATAAGATCTGATATATTGAGTTTATTATTTGATTTACCGGAGCTGGAAATTGAGAATCCGGTGGGAAAGTATGTTTGGACATATTTTGTATTGGATATAAAGTTGTCGAGTATTTATCTTGGTAAAAATGGAAATATTTTGAATTCAGGAAATTTACGTCCGTATAAGGCTCAGCTTTTTATTTACAATAAGATTTTGGAGAATATATTTTATGGAGAGAGTGATTTTGAAGCTCCTTTCAAGAATCCTTATGCATTTTTGATGGGACGACGTTTGGTTACATTTGACAAAGAGTCAAGAAATGGTCTTTTAAATCTTGGTATTATTGATTTTAATAAGGAATCAATGGGAAAGACAGTTAAGGAGGCTGTGGAGTGGATTATTGAGGTAAGACAAGATGGACATAGATGGAAAATAGAAATGCCGAATTGTCCGGAGTTGAAGCCCAATATGAAGAATCAGAGTGATTTTCCTTGGACGAATGCTAAGAAATTGATTGCTGAAAGGCAGAATGATTTGACTAGATATTGGAAAATTTCATCGAAAATGCGAGATGAAATTGGAAAAATTGAGAATGTTGAATCATATTTGTCTGAAAATGTTGTTGGTGATTCTCAGAGACAGATTATGTTAAAGATGAACAATATTAATGAAGGAGATGAGGAAATACATTATGAATTGAACTTAGAGAAAATTGAAAAAATCTCAAAAGTAGTTCATACACAGAAATTTAAATTTTTTGTTGATTTTGAATTTATTAATGGAAGTGACATTACTTTTGACCACAATACTCGAACTCATTTATATATGATTGGTGTTGGATATTTTATGAACAATCGATGGGAGTTTCAGGTATTTATCCCGAAGACTTTAAATGATAGGGATGAGAAGCAGAATATTTATCGTTGGCTCAATTTTATGAAAACTGTTGCTCAGATAAATGGATATCAGGAATACATATTGTTTCATTGGTCTAATGCTGAACCAAGTTTATTTAATAGATTGAAGGAACACTTTTTGATAAGGGCAAATCTGGAATGGATTGACCTTTTAGGAATTTACAGAGATATACAGTTTATTTGCAAAGGAATGTATAATTTTTCGTTGAAGAGTGTTGCGAAATCTATGAATAGTATGGGTTTAATTAAGACTGTTTGGGATCAAGGAGTATCGGATGGATTAGGAGCACAGTTGATTTTGATAAATGGATTGAAGATGACCAATGTTTTAAATGATATTCCAAATATGACTTCAATAATTAATTACAATGAGATAGATTGTCGAGTATTGTATGAGATGGGGGAGTATTTGAATAAATTGTTGACATCGGTTAGATTATGAAAATAATATTTTGATATATTTAAGAATGGAATTAACTGATAATAGAAAATTGGAAGTGCACCATAAAAAACCTCTTATTTTTTCAATAGATAACTTTTTAACAAAAAAAGAATGCGAATTAATCATAAATCATTGCAAAGATAAAATGCAGCGCGCACAGGTTGGTACTGGTGAAGCTGCGAAGGTGTCCACAATACGGACTGGTTCGTCATATTTTTTGAAGTATTTAGATGATCCGGATATTTTTCAGATTTTTAAGAAGATTTCTTTGATATTGAACAAGCCTGGGAGGAACTTTGATCCATTTTTTCAGGTGATACATTATTATCCTGGGGAGGAGTATAAGGCTCATGTGGATCCGAGCCCAGAGAGGAATAGTAGAGAGGGAATAAAACATAGGAAATTTACATCTTTATATTATCTAATTGATGTGGAAGAAGGTGGTGAAACTGAATTCCCGAAATTAAAAATTAAAGTAAAACCTGCAGCTGGAAGGATGATTTATTTTGAAAATTACACAAAGGATGGTAAAATTAATGATGATTTAT
>Ga0172362_10001722_pt1 | contig 18826 bp, 31 predicted proteins | sample LakKivs1_kivu2a2_FD_114534 | JGI IMG/M metagenome (GOLD analysis project Ga0172362, IMG submission 114534) | Sediment microbial communities from Lake Kivu, Rwanda - Sediment s1_kivu2a2 | ecosystem: Environmental > Aquatic > Freshwater > Lake > Sediment | place: Rwanda: Western Province, Lake... | reverse complement strand
TGTGTCGAGTTTTTCGATCTTCTTTTTCAATGCTTCTATCTTTCCTTTTGATGGCAAAGCATAGAAATAGGGTTCAAAATTTGAATCTAGAACCAAAATTGTTTTACCTTTTTCATCATCGATTAACTGACCATAAATATGTTTACGAGAACGGAAAACACAAAGTCTTGGCATTTCGGCAGTGCCTCTTGCTTTGGCTCTAACTTTTTTATGTCTTCTTTGGCGATTTTTTTGTTTCTTCAGCATGTTTATTCAGTTGCTACGGCTTTCTTGCCCGCCTTCCTTCTAATTACTTCGCCCTCATATCTTATGCCCGTGCCTTTATAAGGTTCGGGTTTTCTTTTGGAACGGATATTGGCGGCCACTTGACCGACTAATTGTTTGTCTGCGCCTGAAACAACTATGGTATTTTTTTCAACCTTAAAACTAATTCCCGGAGGGGCTTCGATTTCAACTGGGTGAGAAAATCCCAAGTTTAAAACTAATTTATTGCCACTAACCGAGGCGCGATAACCAATTCCTTCAAAAACCAATCTTTTCTCAAAGCCCTTGGTTACTCCTTCAACCATATTATTTATTAAATTTCGGGAAGTTCCCCAAATGGCGGAATTTCCTCCTCGGACTAAATTAACCAAAATTTCTTTGTCTTTTATTTCCACTTTGATGCCAGGATGCAATGTTTGTTTTAATTCTCCTTTTGTTCCTTTAACAATTATAAAACTGCCGTCGATTTTCACCTCCACGCCTTCGGGAATTGAGATTGGTTGTTTACCTATACGCGACATATTACCAAATTTTACAAATAACTTCTCCGCCTATTTTTTTTCTCCTCGCTTCCTCAATAGTCATCAGGCCCTGTGATGTTGATAAAATAGTAATCCCCTTTTCTCCCACAAATCTATTTAGCTTCCTTCTTCCCAGATAAATTCTTTGGCCCGACCTGCTTATTCTTTTCAGACCCTGAATAAAAGGGGTGTTTGCTCGCTCATCCTTATATTTTAAACTCACTTCTATTTCTCTCTGATTTCCCCGACCTTTTTTCGAAATATCGGCCAGAAATTTTTCCTGTTTAAGAATTTTTAATATCTCAAATTTAATTTTAGAAAAAGGAAAACCAACAGTTTGACGACCAACTGCTTGAGCATTTCTTATTCTTGTTAACATGTCGCTAATTGGGTCAGTCATGTTACCAACTTGATTTTTTAATTCCGGGGATTTCGCCCTTATTGGCTAATTCTCTAAAACAAATTCGACATAAACCAAATCTACGCAAATATCCTCGTCTTCGACCACAACGAAAACACCTTCTCACAATTCGGGTTGAGAATTTTGGTTTCTTTTTTAATTTAGCAATATCAGATGTCTTTGCCATATGTTTTATTTTTGGATTGGGAAGCCCAATAACCTAAATAACTCTATGGCTTCCTCTCTGTTCTTGGCGTTACTTACGATGGTTATTTCTAAACCAAAAATCTTCTTCACTTCCTCAGGCAAAATTTCGGGAAAAACAATGTGTTCTTTAATACCAATACTTAAATTCCCTCCTTGGTCTACTGATTGTGGGGGCAAACCTCGAAAATCCCTAGTCCTCGGCAAGGCAATGTTAATCAGGCGGGAAAGAAAATCAAACATTCTTTTTCCGCGCAGGGTTACTTTTAACCCCACTACCATTCCTTGTCTTGTTTTAAAACCAGAAATAGCTTTTTTTGCCAAGGTAGGAACTGGCTTTTGACCGGTAATTAAACTTAAATCTCGAGAAATAAAGTCCTGACCTTTCTCGTCCTTTAAGATGCTGCCAATTCCAATATTAACTACTGCCTTTTTAATTCGCGGCGCAGCCAAATTGTTTTTATAACCGAATTTCTCTTTCATTTTTGGAATTACTTCCTTTGTGTATTTGTCTTTTAGGTCTGACATATTAGATTTCCTGTTTGCATTTCTTACAAATCCTGTATTTCTTTTTACTGATTATTTTATAACCCACACGGGTAGGTTTTTTACATTTGGAGCAGATTAGTTTTACATTAGAAACATCCAAAGCGCGGGGCACTTCCACTCTTTGACCCTTTTCTCCTGCCCGCTTTGGCCGAACATGTTTTTTTACAAGATTGATTCCTTCAATTATAATTTTGTTCTTTTTAGGAAAAGCTTCGATTACCTTGCCTCTCTTTGTTCGGTCTTTGCCAGAAATTATTAAAACTATATCACCTTTCCGAATTTTCATAATTACAATACCTCGGCAGCGAGCGAAATTAATTTCTCAAACCCCTTTTCTTTTAATTCGCGGGGAATTGGGCCGAAAATTCTATTGCCCTTGGGGGCTAAACCCTCTAAAATCACGGCTGCGTTGTCATCAAATCGAATGTAGCTTCCATCTTTCCGGCGATAGGGTTTTTTCTGTCTGATAATTACTGCGCGGACCACGTCTTTCTTTTTTACTGCTTTTCTCGCTTCGGCTTCTTTAACCGATGCTACAATAACATCGCCAATCCGAGCATATCTTCTTTTGCTTCCGCCCAAAACTCGAATTACCCGGATAATTTTAGCTCCGGTATTATCCACTACTTTTAAATTAGTCCCAAGCTGTATCATATCACAAAACAATCCACTTTTTCTCTTTAGATATTGGCCTACACTCCTGGATGCTCACCTTGTCGCCCACATGATATTTCTTTCCTGGATTGTGGACTTTGTATTTTTTTCTTACTTTATAATATCTTTTATAATGGGGGTGCTGTTTGATTCGCTCAACTAAAACCACGATGGTTTTATCCATCTTATCGGAAACCACCACTCCTTTTAAGGTTTTTCTGATTGGTTTATTTTCTTTTTGATTTTGCATATTTTTCTTTTAATAAAGTTAATATTCGGGCAATATCCTTTTTGGTCTGGTGAATTTCTTTAATATTTTTTACTTTGCCGCCAGCCAAATTAAATCTTAATTCTCTAAGTTTGTCTCTTAAACTTACGAGGACTTGTTGAAGTTCTTTTTCTGATTTCTGTCTTAGTTCTCTTATTTTCATCTTTTCACAAACTTAGTTTTTATCGGTAATTTATGGGCTGCTCGCCTTAAGGCTTCTTGGGCTATTCCTTCTGGGACACCGTCCATTTCAAAAAGAATTCGACCCGGCTTAACATTTACCGCGTAATAATCAACACTACCCTTGCCTTGGCCCATAGGCATTTCCTGACCCTTGGTAGTAATTGGTTTATCGGGGAAAATTCTTATCCAAATTTTTCCTCCTCTTTGAATATAGTGGGTAATCGCTCGACGAGCTGCTTCAATTTGACGCGCACTTATCCAAGAAGTGTCCAAAGATTTCAAGCCAAAACTTCCGAACTCCAGTTCGGCTCCTGCTTTAGTTAATCCTTTTAATCTTCGACGGCCTTTCTGCCATTTTCGATGTTTCATTTTTCTCGGCTGCAACATATTATTCAAATTGTTCGCCTTTATAAATCCAGACTTTTACCCCGATTATTCCATAAATAGTGTGAGCATCAACATGGGCATAATCAATATTGGCCCTGATTGTCTGAAGGGGCAATCTCCCTTTTATTAATTTCTCGTTCCGAGCCATTTCTGCTCCATTTAAACGACCAGCCAAAGCAATCTTTGCCCCTTTTACTTCGGTATTTTGCAATAATTTATCTAAGGTTTGTTTTAAAACCCGACGAAAAGGCATTCTTCTTTCTAATTGTTCAGCCACTCCTTGCGCCACTACGCTGGCTTGGGTTTCTGAGCGGCGAATTTCTTCAACATCTATTTTAATATCTATGCCCTTAATATGACCTTTAAATATTTTCTTGATAAGATTTTTTTTCAAATCCTGAATACCCGTGCCTCCTCGCCCAATAATAACTCCCGGACGGGCAGCTCGGATAACAATTTGAATGGAATTAGCCGAACGTTTAATCACTACTTCGTCAACAATCGCTGGTTTTAATTTCGCTTTTACAAATTCCCGGATTTGGTAATCCTGCTCTAGGTTCTGTTTATATTTCTTTTTGGAAAACCACTGTGATTTCCAGTCCTCTATTCCTTTTATTCGAAAAATTTTAGGATGAACTCGGTGACCCATGGTTAAAATGATTTACGTCTAAATATTTTCTTAGCCACTCCTTTAAGGCCTGGTTTTTTAATTCTTCGGGAAGCTTTGAATTTGGGTTTCCCGCCAAAACCTTCGGATTTAGGCGGGCCCGCCTGAATCTCCGATTCTGTCGGAGTTTCGGCGGGCTTCCTTGCTTCTGCTTTTTCTTTAACTCCCAATACCAAATTGACATGGCTGGTTCTTTTCATAATTGGAAAAGCCCGACCTCGGGAAACTGGTCGCCATCTCTTAAAGGGCGGACCCTCGTTGACAAGTATCTGCTTAATGAATAAAGAGTCTTTTTCTAAATTAAAATTCTGCTTGGCATTGGCTATTGCTGAATTTAAAAGTTTTAAAAGGGGTTTGGCTGCTCTTTTGGGCGCAAATTTTAATTGGGTTTCTGCTTGCTTTATTTCCATGTCCTTAATTAAGTCAGCTACTATTCTGACTTTTCTCGGCGCCATTCTTAGATAATTTAATTTAGCAGTAATCTCCATGTTTTATTTCCCCGCCTCTTTAACTTCTTCTTTCTCTCCAACTTTACGCTCTAATTCCCTTTGCATTTTACCGCCGTGTCTGATGAATTTTCGGGTAGGGGCAAATTCGCCTAATTTATGGCCAACCATATCCTCGCTCACCGAAACCGGTACATGTTCTCTGCCATTGTGAACGCCGAAAGTAAAACCTACCATTTCCGGCGTAATAATGGCGGAACGAGCCCAGGTTTTAATCACGGTCCTGTCGCCTGGTTTCAATTGTTTAACTTTGTTCAGTAATCTCTCGTCAATATAGGGACCTTTTTTTAGCGACCTAGCCATTTATTTCTTTTTTCTTCGACTAATTATAAATTTATCCGAATATTTTTTTCTCTTTCGGGTCTTAACTCCGAATGCTTGTTTTCCCCAAGGAGTTTTAGGTCCCCTGCGGAGACCAACCGGCGCCCTACCTTCGCCTCCTCCGTGAGGATGGTCGGGCGGATTCATGGCTGAACCGCGAACTGTAGGGCGAATGCCAAGCCAGCGCTTTCTTCCTGCCTTGCCCAAAACTTCAAAAGCATGTTCGGGATAGCTTAAAACTCCGATTGAAGCCATTGAATTTTCCGGCACCATTCTTACCTCGCCCGAAGGCAAAGTCAAATGAGCATAGCCACCTTCAATGGCCATCACCTGAACAGAATTGCCTGCTGAACGAGCAATTTTACCGCCCTGACCAGGAATTAATTCTACATTATAAACAAAAGTTCCCACAGGAATGTTTTTTAAAAACATTCGGTTGCCGGGTTTAAGCGAGGTTTTCTCTGCGGTAATTATTTCATCGCCAACTTTCAATTCCTGAGGGGCTAAAACATATCTTTTTTCTCCGTCTTTATAAACTACTAGGGCAACAAAAGAAGAACGATTAGGGTCATATTCAATGGAAACAACCTTGGCAGAAATGCCAAGTTTGTCCGAACCCTTAAAATCAATTATTCGGTATTTCTTTTTGTGCCCCCCGCCACGATGCCGGACCGTGATTCTGCCTTTAGAACGACCTGCTTTTGCTTTTTTTATTTTAAGCAAAGACTTTAAAGGTCTCACTTTTTTGGTAAGTTGAGATTCATCAGCCTTGGTCATTTGCCGACGGCCAGGGGTTATGGGACGAAAAGTTTTCATATTAGTGAGGTAATAATTCTATTTTTTCTCCTCTCTCTAGGGTAACGATTGCTTTTTTATAACCAGTTTTTGCTCCTTCCAATCCTCGGAGAAATCTCTTTTTTGGCTTAATATTTATTATATTAACATCTTTAACTTTAACTCCGTAAAGATTGCTAACCGCATTTTTAACTTGAATTTTATTAGCCCAAGGATAAATTTCAAAAGTATAGCTTCCCTCATCGCTTAAATAAGTGGCTTTTTCGCTAATGTGGGGCCTTACTAAAATTTTATAAATCTCTCTCAGGTCTTTTTTCTTGGAGGGGACCTTTTTAATCGGTTCCTTGCCTACTTGGACAGGTTTTACTTTTTTAGCAGGCTTTTTCTTTTTAAAAAAGTTTTTTATTTTTTCGATTAGTGCCATAAATTTTTTCAATTACTTTAATTGCTTCTTTATCTAATAGTAAATATTTAAATGAGAGCAAATCTATCACATTTAAACTATCAGCACCAATAGTCCGAGCATAAGGAAGATTTCGGCTGGCCCTGATTACATTCTCATCTTTTTTGGCGGTAGCAATCAAAATACTTTTTAGTTGCTTTGGAAGGATTTTGTTCAATATCCCGGATATTAATTTTGTTTTCGGTTCTTTTAATTCTAATTTTTCTAAAACCAATAATTCATTATCTTTAGCCTTAGAGGAAAGAGCCATAAGTAAAGCTTTTCTCCTGGCTTTTTTGTTGATTTTTCTGGCAAAAACTTTCTCTCCCACCGGACCAAAGGTAATTCCCCCTCCGCGCCAAAGTGGTGAACGAATTGAGCCATGGCGTGCCCGACCCGTTCCTTTCTGTCGCCAGGGCTTTCGTCCCCCACCTCGAACCTCGCCCCTGCCCTTTGCCTTGGCTAAATGAACTCTCTGATTAGCCATTTGAATATTCACTGCCTGATAAAGCAAATCATTATTTATCTCCAAACCAAAAATTTTCTCGGGCAACTCCATTGCCCCGGTTTTTTCTCCTTGTAAATTATAAACTGGCACACTTAACATATTTAAATTGAGATTATCTCCACTAAACTCTCGCTTGGGCCAGGGATAGGTCCGCTGATTGCTAAAAGATTGTTTTCGGGATTAACCACTGCGATTTTCAGATTCCGGATAGTCGCTCTTCTCCCGCCAGTCCGACCTGGCATTCTTCTACCTTTGATTACTCTTTCGGGAAAAGAGGTGCCAATTGATCCTGCTCGACGTAAAACATGGCGGTGGCCATGCGAAGCTGGCCCACCGCTAAACCTATGTCTTTTTACCACTCCCTGAAAACCCCTTCCCTTGGAAGTGCCCGAAACTCTAATTTTGTCCCCCTCAGCAAAAATTGAAACATCAATTTTGTCTCCGACTTTATGCTTTGAGATTTCTCCCCTAAATTCTCTTACATATTTATAGGGCTTGTTTTTCTGACTTTTCTTTATTTTTCTTTCTTTTAATTTTTCAAAACCAAGCTGGACGGCTTCATAGCCATCTTTTTCTTCGCTTTTAATTTGGGTAACAAAACAGGGTCCGGCTTCAATAATTGTAACCGGAATAATATTTCCCTCTTTATCAAAAATCTGGCTCATTCCTATTTTTTTCCCCAAGATAAATTTCATCATAATGTCTACAAAATTACAAAAAATTACAAATATACAAATTAAATACCGGGAACTACCCGGTATTTAATAATACGGTCAGTTCCTCTATGTTTTAAAAATTATTAAAAATAAAAATCATAACAAATAAATTTATTTGTATATTTGTAGAAATTTGTACTTTCGTAGAGAAATCACATCTTAATCTCAATGTCTACGCCAGCTGGCAAATTTAAATTCATCAAAGCATCAATAATCTTTGGCCCGGGATTTAAAATGTCAATCAGGCGTTTGTGGGTTCTCGTTTCAAACTGCTCTCGGGCATCTTTGTGGACAAAACTGGAACGATTGACTGTATATTTCTGAATTTGAGTTGGCAAAGGCACCGGACCAACCACTTCGGCACCATAACGCTCAGCTGTCTCAATAATTTGACGAGCCGACTGGTCAACAATCTTATGATCAAAGGCCTTGATCTTTATTCTCAAGCGCGGCTTTATTTCTGGCTGTTCGGCTTCTTTCTTTTTTTTGACCATTTAAATTACTTAGTAATTTAAATTATTTAATAATTTTAGTTACTACCCCTGCTCCCACGGTCTTGCCTCCTTCTCGGATAGCAAATCTCTGCTTTTCTTCTAGAGCCACGGGGCTGATAAGTTTGATTGTCAATTTAACTGTATCGCCAGGCATAACCATTTCCGTCCCGCTTGGCAAGGCAGTAACATCACCGGTCACGTCAGTGGTTCGAATATAGAACTGAGGCTTATAACCTTTGAAAAAGGGGGTGTGTCGTCCGCCTTCTTCTTTGGTTAAGATATAAACTTCGCTTTCAAACTCAGCATGAGGTGTAACGCTGCCAGGCTTTGTAATAACCTGACCTCTTTCTACTTCTTCTTTTTTTGTTCCTCTTAACAAAATTCCTGCGTTGTCACCTGCCCGTCCCTCATCCAGTGATTTGTTAAACATCTCAATTCCCGTAACCACGGTCTTTTTAGTATCTTTTAACCCAACTATCTCCACTTCCTCGTTAAGCTTAATCACGCCCCTCTCAATTCTTCCCGTAACCACTGTTCCTCGTCCCTCAATTGAGAAAATGTCCTCAATTGGCATTAGAAACGGCTTATCCACTTCTCTCTTTGGTTCTGGAATGTGTTCATCCAAAGCTTTTGCCAGATCAAAAATACACTTGGCATCAGGAGAATCAGGAGAATTGGCTTCCAAAGCTTTAAGAGCCGAACCCCTAATAAAAGGAATTTTATCTCCGGGAAATTCATATTTAGTTAAGAGTTCTCTTACCTCTGCTTCAACCAAATCCACTAATTCCGGGTCATCAACTTGGTCAACCTTGTTAAGGAAAACCACAATTGCTGGCACTCCTACCTGACGCGCTAAAAGAATGTGCTCGCGAGTCTGAGGCATGGGACCATCGGCTGCAGAAACAACCAAAATTGCACCATCCATCTGGGCTGCTCCGGTAATCATGTTCTTGATATAGTCAGCATGGCCCGGGGCGTCAATGTGAGCATAGTGTCTTTTTTCGGTTTCATATTCAACATGCGCCAAGGCAATGGTAATACCTCGCTCTCTTTCTTCTGGGGCATTGTCAATATCTTCAACTCCTTTTTTGGATGCCCTAAAACCCTTAAGACCGAGGTGTTTCAAGATTGCCGCGGTTAAAGTGGTTTTGCCGTGGTCAACATGACCAATTGTCCCAACGTTAAGGTGGGGCTTTGTGCGTTCAAATTTTTCTGCCATATTTTTAGTTTAATTAATTAATAATAAATAGTCAAGTATCGACCTTTTTATTTCCTTTTTCCTTCAATAATTTGCTGGGCAACGTTTCCGGGAACTTGGGCATAATGGTCAAATTCCATAGTAAAAGTACCTCGCCCTTCGGTCATGGAACGAATTTGGGTAGCATAACCAAACATTTCCGCTAAAGGCACTTTGGCATCAATTACTTTCATATTCAAACGCCCCTCCATCTTTTCAATTTTTGCTCTTCGGCTGTTCAGATTTCCGGTAACATCGCCTAAAAATTGCTCGGGAACAATCGCTTCCACCTTCATAATCGGCTCAAGCAAAACTAATTTGGCTCTTCTAGATGCCTCCTGAAAAGCCGCTGAACCAGCAATTTTAAAAGCGATTTCCGAGGAGTCAACTTCATGATAAGAGCCATCGTAAAGCGTAGTTTTAACATCAACCACAGGATAACCCGCCAAAACTCCTTTAGCCATGGCTTCCTTAATCCCTTTTTCCACTGCGGGAATAAATTCTGATGGAATAATTCCCCCTCTAATCGCATTAACAAATTCAAATCCCTTGCCTCTCTCCAATGGCTCAACTTTTAACCAAACGTGACCATATTGACCCCGACCACCGCTCTGACGGATATATTTTCCCTCTGCCTCAGCCAGTCCCAAAATTGTTTCTTTGTAAGCAACTTGAGGACGACCAACATTGCCCTCAACTTTAAATTCTCTTTTCAATCTATCAACAATGACTTCCAGATGAAGCTCGCCCATGCCCGAAATAATTGTCTGACCAGTTTCCTCATCGGTTCTTATCTTAAAAGTGGGGTCTTCTTCGGAAAGTCGTTTTAAGGATAAACTCATTCTTTCTTGGTCGGCTTTGGTTTTCGGTTCAATAGAAATATAAATAACCGGTTCGGGAAAAACGATTTTTTCTAAGATAATCGGCTCGCTGGAATCGCAAAGAGTGTCGCCAGTGGTAGTGTTTTTCAACCCTACCACTGCTCCAATTTCCCCAGCATAAATTTCTTTGATTTCTTCTCGGTGATTAGCGTGCATTCTTAAAATCCGGCCAATTCTTTCTTTTTCGTCAGTGCTTGAATTCAAAACATAAGTGCCAGCTTTTAATACTCCGGAATAAACTCGAAAATAAGTTAAAGTTCCCACATAAGGGTCGCTGGCGATTTTAAAAGCCAAAGCAGAAAAAGGAGCATTATCCGAACAAGGACGGGTAATTTTTTTCTCGGTTTTGGGATGGATTCCTTCTACTGGAGGCAAATCAGCTGGCGAAGGCATATAATAAATAATCGCATCAATCAAAAGCTGAATTGCTTTGTTTCTCAAAGCCGCCCCGCAAAATACTGGCACCAATTTATAATCAATCGTGGCTTGACGAAGGGCCTGGCGCAGTTCTTCAATGCTTAACTCTTTGCCGTCCAGATATTTCTTCGTTAAGTTGTCATCCTGTTCAGCGATTTTCTCCACTAATTCTGCGCGTAATTTTTGAGCTTCGGCTTTCAACTCATCAGAAATATCCTTTTCTATCACATTTTCGCCAAGTTTTCCTTCAAAATAATAAGCTTTTTGAGTTAATAAATCCACTACCCCCCGATGCGCGCTTTCCAACCCAATGGGAATCTGCATTTTTATTGCATTGGGGGTTAATCTCTCTAAAATTGATTGAAAACTCTTTTCAAAATTTGCTCCCAGTCTGTCCATTTTGTTGATAAAGCACATTCGCGGCACTTTAAATTTATCAGCCTGGTGCCAAACCGTCTCGGATTGGGGTTCAACTCCCGCTACCCCGTCAAAAATTACCACTGCTCCGTCTAAAACTCTTAAAGAGCGCTGAACTTCGGCAGTAAAATCAATGTGGCCCGGGGTATCGATAATATTTATTCTATATTCTCTTTTTGCTTCTTTAACCAAATATTCACCAGGCGTCCAGAAACAAGTGGTAGCAGCAGAAGTAATGGTAATTCCTCTTTCTCTTTCCTGTTCCATCCAGTCCATAATCGTTGTCCCTTCATCAATGTCTCCGATTTTATGGGAAATCCCAGTATAAAAAAGTACCCGTTCAGTAACGGTTGTTTTTCCCGCATCAATGTGAGCAATAAAACCAATATCCCGATTCTTTTCAATTGGAAATTCTCGCATACTACTAAATACTAATTTTTACCAATATACTAATTAAGAGGACGCCCTATCTTTTTGCGATTATTATTAAGGAAGACTCCATTTCAACAATTTCTGGATAATAAACATTTCCTGGATGATCATAGAATGGAGTTCTGTGCTCTTTTTCGCAGCGACTTACGTCTTGTGGAGAGGGTTTAAGTGCAATAAATTCAATTTGGCTAAAATATCTCTGGAAATATTTTTTATAATCCTCGATTGTTCTTTGAAAATATGGAACAAAAAATGTTCTTCCTCTTTCTTCAACAATAGGATATTCACAAACAAAACGCCAAGGGACGCTAATTCCGCACGGGTTTAAACTTTCCTCAATTTTTACAGCACCTTTTTTTCTCATAGCTTCGCCAAAATTTGGATGTACTAATAAAGATATGCTTGTACCACCTTCGCTTATTGTTTTATCAACATCGGCCAAGTATTTTTGAATATCCGGTAAATCTTGAAGAACAAAAATTGAGGTAAGTAAATCAACACTTTTTGATAGTTTGTATTTTCCCAAAAAATCACCAATGGAACCATTGCCAAATTGAATTGAAATTAATGAATGAGATTTATTGGCTTGTTCTGCTACACCAATAAAATGACTTTGAGGGTCATAACCAAACATTCTTCCATGCCAGCCCAATTTAATCAATGAATTTCTAATGAAAAATGTTTCAGTACCATCTCCGCAACCAATATCTAGAAATTGTCCATTTGATTTTGGATCCAGGGATTTAAGAGCAGAATAAATTCCAGGTCTAGCTAAAATATCTCTATAATTATGATCTTGGCTTCTGTCTTCCCAATTTGGAACTGCTTTTGTCCAAATATCTATAGCCCACTGACTTGCTTTTGAAATGGGGTCTTGCATACAATTAGTAAATTGCATTAACTTTATTAAATTTACGCCCCCTAGCCCGATTGCGCATAACTCGTTTCTGGACGAATTGAGGATTAAATACGGATCTTCTAATGCTGCTAAATATACTAATAAATTATTTTATATTTACGATTCTTTTAAATTTCAAACCATTTGTAGAAAACTGGGCTAAAATTCCTAGTTTTAAATTTTTTGCTTTTAAATAAGCATAAACCTGTTCTATATTTTTTCTAGAAAATTTATCTCCCTTTTTCAGTTCAACAATTATTTTATCTTCTACTAAAAAATCTAAATAATATTCTCCTATTTTTTGATTTTTAAATTCGAATGGGACATATAATTGCTCTTTATATTTCAATCTTTCCTGCTCAAGCGCTTTTGCTACGGCTTTCTCATAATATTTTTCTTGATAGCCATATCCCAAATCATTATAAACCTCGTATAAAAGACCAACTATTTTATAGCTCAATTCAGGATAAACTAAATCCCTCCTTACTTTGTTCATAAAATTAGTATATTCGTAGCAATTAGTAATTAGTAGTCTGTTACCAGGCTAAATGGGCGAAGGCGCGATTGGCTTCGGCTACTTTATGGGTATCTTCTTTTCTCTTGACTGCTTCGCCAGTATTATTAAAAGCATCAATTATTTCCTGAGCCAGTTTTTCTGCCATGGTTCTTCCTTTTTTTCTTTTGGCGGCTCCAATAATCCAGCGCATTGCCAAAGCCGTCCTCCGCTCTCCCCTTACCTCATAAGGAACTTGATAAGTTGCTCCTCCCACTCTTCGCGACTTAACTTCCAATAAAGGAGAGGTGTTTTTAACTGCCTCTTCCAGAACTTCTATGGGATTTCCTGCCTTACCGGCAGGCAGGTCTTTTTTGGTTTTTTCAATAACTAAATCTAAGGCAGTATAAAAAATTTTCTGGGCAATTGATTTTTTGCCCTTTCTCATTAGGTTATTGATAAATTTAGCTGCAATAACACTATTGTATTTCGGGTCAGGAATTATTTCTCTTGGAGTTGCTCTTTTCCTTCTCATATTATTTGGCTGCCTCTACTTTCTCTTCTCTTTTTTCCTTTTCTTCCACAACTGCCTCCTTCTTTGCTCCAACTTCTCCTTTCTTTGCCCCATACTTTGACCTTTGCTGTTTTCGCCCTTCCACTCCTGTGGTATCTAAAATTCCTCGCACAATATGATAACGAACTCCGGGCAAATCCTTAACCCGACCACCGCGAATTATAACTACGGAGTGTTCCTGCAATCCATGGCCTTCGCCAGGAATATAAGCAGTCACTTCCATACCATTAGTCAAACGCACCCGAGCTACTTTTCGTAAAGCAGAGTTGGGTTTTTTGGGAGCAACTGTAAAAACCTTAAGACAAACTCCGCGCTTGAAGGGTGAAGGATATTTAATTGGTCGATTTTTCCTAACATTAAAACCCCGCCAGAGAGCAGGTGTCTTTGGTTTTTTCTTCAATTTCTTTCTTGGTTTTCGGATTAGTTGATGAATAGTAGGCATAATTTTAATTAGAGGATAACAATTTTTTCAAAAATAGTCAAATTTAATCTAAAAAACATAGGGAATAAATGCCTCGCCAGTAAAAATAAAATAAATTATCTTGGCAATTGGAGGAAGAATTATCACTGCGATTAAAATAGCCAAAAAAGGACCAAATAAAGCTATTTGATAAAATTTCTGGAAACGATTGGGGAAAAGATCCATGATTAGTTTTGAGCCGTCCAAGGGCGGAATGGGAATTAAATTAAAAAGGGCCAAGGTGATGTTGATATAAACAATCCAAGAAAGCGGAACAAAGAATAAGTCGTAGGGAGACAGGAAACGAAGACAAAGGGCAAAAATTACAGCGAGCAGAAAATTAGCTCCTGGTCCGGCAAAGGCCACTTTGGTTGAACCCCATTTTTTATCACGAAGATTATAGGGATTATAAGGTACGGGCTTTGCCCAGCCAATAAAAGAACCAGTCGTAAACATCAGAAAAAGCGGGATAATCACTGTACCCATTAAATCTATGTGTCTTAATGGATTAAGTGAAAGCCGACCCGCCTCTTTGGCGGTTGGGTCGCCGAGATAATTGGCCATCCAGCCATGAAAAAATTCATGGAAAACCGCGGAAAGAATTATTATAATATATAAAAATAATCTAAATTCCATGTCTTATTGCTAAATAAAAAAAATTATGCTAAACTCAAAATACTATGTCTAGAATCTGTGCCATTTGCGGCAAAAAATCTATTATTACTATAACACGAAAAAAACTCAGAAGTAAATATAATCCTACGCCCAAGAAAAGAAAATACCCAAATTTACAATGGGTAAGATTAAATAATGGCAAAAGGGTTAAAGCCTGCGCTAAGTGTATTAAAAAATTAGGCAGAGGTTAATTTTGCGGGGTGGAGTATGCCGGTAGTACGCGCCCATGGGGTGGGTGCAGACGGAGTTCGATTCTCCGCACCCCGAAGTGTAAAAATCTTTTAAAAGGAGGGTAAAATGAGCGACAGATGGACTTTTGGCGACGTTTTGCGACAGCTCGCTCAAATAAGTAAAACTGACAAAGTAACGGTTGTCTTCAAGCAAGGAAAGTCCGAGCAAGAAAAAACAGGAACATCAGAAGAAATTCTGGAATTCTTCCGAAAAGAAAACCCGAAATGGACGGAAATCAGAGCAGCTAAGTAAAATTCATTCTTTCACCTTAAGCTTCTCCCCATCGCTTAAAATCTCAATATCCCCGCTCTTTCCAGTAATAAAACTTAGAATATTGGCCATTCTATCAAGAACTTCTTGATGCGGATGGCCATATTTATTTTCTTTGCCTGCTGGGATTATTGCTATTATGGGTTGAACTATTTTTAAAAATTCTTCGCCGGATGAAGTCTTACTGCCGTGATGGGCAATTTTTAAAATATCAGATTTTAATTCGCCAGCTGGCGAAATTGCGATCAATTTATTCTCCGCGCTTTTTTCAATATCGCCAGTAAATAATGTTTCAAAATTATTATAAACTAATTGAGCTACAATGGATGTATTGTTGCTTTCAAAAATTTCTTTACCAGCTAAATTCTCAAAAGGATATAAGATTTTTAGTTTTATATTATTGCCAAAATCAATTTCTCCTTTGGATTTGGCAATATAAACGAGGATATCTTTTTGTTTAATAATTTCTACCCATTCTTTATACTGGTCAGTATTTCTGATAACTCCAGTAGTAATAATTGCTCCTATTTTGTATCGTTTAATAACCTCGATCAAGCCATTAAGATGGTCAGCTTCAGGATGCGACAAAACAATTAAATCAATATAGCGATCGTAGAAAGGCATTTTCCGACCAATTTTTTCCAAAATTGATAAATCCGGCCCCCCATCAATCAAAACCTGTTTTTTATCCATTGTCTCAATAAAAATCGCATCTCCCTGACCCACATCAAAAAAATCCAATTTTAAAAATTTTCCTTGCTTCGCATCAATAAAAACAAAAACCCAAACCACCACACTAATAACAAACAATCCGATGAGGATTTTTACTTGATATTTTCGAACAAACATATTTAAATATTCGGTCCTTCAGGGACCGAATATTTATTCTAAGATTAATTCTTTTATACCATCTATCGCCATTTCCTTCAACCATCCGCTAATACTATCTTTATATTTATCCTCTCCGCCGAATACAGTTAATAAAAACTCTCTACTCGTAACTGATGGGAAATTCTTCTTGCCGAGATAATCTAAATGACTTGACCATCTATAATTATTTAAAAATTCTAGGGCTTTATTATAATCTTTTAATTTTCTCTCTCGCCACCCTGAAAATTCTATATCTAAAGGATTGAAATGAATATAATATGGCAGATGATAAAAATGTGCTTCTTCCTTAATTAAAATAGATTTATACCTTCCTTCAAATAGTGTTCCTTTTCTTCCATACTTCTGATTAAAATATTTTGAATATCCCATATTCAATTTTTGCATAAACTTCGGAATTCCTTTTTCTATTTTGGGGCTTAATAAAAGATGATAATGATTTGGCATTAAACAAAACGCGTAAATATCAACCAATAGTTTACGTGGCTTTTTCTTAATATAAGGACATTCAATGTCCTTATTTTTATCGAATCGTTGGAAATCATAAAAAGTATAATAAACTATATCTTGATTATTAAGTTCAAATAAATTATGAATAAACCGAAAATAATCTTGTTTATCAAGAAACATTTTTCGCTTATCCACTCCCCTATTTAAAATATGATAGATATCACTCATATGTTTATTTTATAATAATATCCAAGATAACACAAGGACATCGAATGTCCTTAAATTAACAGGGCAATCAATATTTTAATTTTGTTTTTCTCTGATAAAACCATATAAATCCAATTAATAAAATATAATATCCCAATAACCAAACCCAGTGGACATTGGAAATTTCTTTGGCTGCCCAAGGAATTTTAGAAAGCCAGTCAATTATGCGCAAAATGTAAGCGCCTCCTAAATAAGCTGGCCAGAGTAAAATTTTCCCCAAAAATTGCCAGATAAATGCCCCGCCAATAAAAACTAAACCAATCGCCGTAATAAAAGGAATTGCTGGCACAATCAAGATATTAGCTAATGGCGAAATAAAAGAAATTCTGCCAAAATTGTAAACTAAAATTCCCAAAACCGCGATTTGCGCAGCAATGGTTGTGGTAATTATTTGTAAAACATTATTTAATTCTTCTTTTTTTATTTTCTTTAAAATTAATTCATCAAAAATTGGCTTAATATAAATCAAGCCAAAAACTGCTAAAAAAGATAATTGAAAACCAACATCATATCTTAAAAGCAAGGGATTAAAAATCAGCATTATTGTGCCGGCAAAAATCATAATTCGCGTAGCATTACTTAGTCGTCCAATTTTCTGGGCATAAAGCAAAATCGCGCCCATAATTCCCGCGCGCACTGCGGAAGCAGGCGCGCCCACCATAATAATAAAAAGAAAAATCAAAGCCAGAACAAACCAAAATGCCTGTTTGCGCCACATTCCTAAGCCAATCAAAACAAACATTAAAATATTGGAAATAATCACAATATTCATTCCTGAAATTGCTACAATATGGCTGGTGCCGGTAATACTTAAATTATTTTTGATTTTCTCGGAAAATATCTGTTTATTGCCGAGAACTAAACCTTGCAAAATAGAAACCTCGGGAAATGGCATTATTGATTCTATTTTTGTGGTTAATTTATTTTTGAATTTCAAAATTGCCTGATGAACAAAAAATCCCTTGTTTCTTTCCAAAATTTCAATTTCCGGATAATACATTACATAGTAAATTTTGTCCTTGGCGAGATAATTTTTGTAATTGAAAGTTTCAAATTCCTGCGGGGTCTGTAATTTGCCTTTAATTTTCAAAACATCGCCATAAAAATATTCTGGATAATTGCCCGTGGTCAGCAAAACTTTCCCCTGTTCTGTTTTTATAGTCAGTTTTGTATTGTTGCTTTTCAGGTCTGGTTCTTTTATTACTTTGCCAACTAAAACAAAATCCTCTGCTAAATCATTATTTTCAGCCAGAGGACTTTTATTTTTCTCAATTAATCCCGGCGACACAAAAAACACCACCACAATAAACACCAAACAAATAATCAGAAAAACATTCGATATTTTCATAAAAAGGAGTCTGTATCTCTAACTAATTAATCTTTTATAATTTTAATCGCCTTGCCTTCAATTATAGCTTTGGAAATTTTTTTATAGGCCGATGACAAAATCCTTTGGAAGGTACTTTGCGAAGTATTCATTTTTTTAGCTGCATCAATCTGGTCTAAATTTTTTATATTTTTCAACCTCAATGCCTCTACTTCCTCTCTAGTCAATCCCACTACTTCCAAAAACCGCATTGGAACACCTTGCGGCTTATAATAACTTACTCGCGGATTAAATCTTATTCTCCGGCACAATCTTGGTCTCGGCATATAAGTTTATTTTAGTATATTATTAAAATTATGGGGAGATCCCCACACCTATTCATAGGTGTGGGGATTCTTCTTATTTCTGGCCTCTTAGGGATTTTAATTCCTCTTCAGTTGCTTTCAATTCTTCTTTCAGTATCTTAACTTCTTCTTCCAATGCAACTTTCTCGTCCTGCTTTGTCCAGCGTCTAAAACCATAACCTCTTCCAAATCCTCGTCTTAATCCTAAACCGCAAGGACCTAACCCCCAACCAGTTCCAGGACCCGTTCCCCAAGGACCAGTTCCGTCAAATCGTGGCATATTTTTGTTTTATTTAATAATTACTTATCGACCTTTATATTTTGAAGCTAAAATAACCTCTATTATGAGTATATATTCATAATAATTGCTTGTCAATAGCTGGGGTTAAAAAAACAAAAACCCGAAAAAATATCTCGGGTTTAAGATTGAAACCTATTTTACAAATTATAATCGCAATTCTACTTTCCCAATATATTTTCCCAAAATCTTTTTAAAGTCCTTTAAAATTTCTTCGGAATATGGTTGAACTTTTTCGAATTTTTTATCCAAAACTTTTTTATTCTGAAATTGCTGGAGAGCGATTTTTTTTGCGCCCTTCAACCACTCACCCATTTCTTCTATGTCTTCTCTTTCAACTAATCCTGGCACTACTGTGGTTCTAAATTCATAATTAATTCCGCTATTC
>Ga0172362_10001721_pt1 | contig 18831 bp, 14 predicted proteins | sample LakKivs1_kivu2a2_FD_114534 | JGI IMG/M metagenome (GOLD analysis project Ga0172362, IMG submission 114534) | Sediment microbial communities from Lake Kivu, Rwanda - Sediment s1_kivu2a2 | ecosystem: Environmental > Aquatic > Freshwater > Lake > Sediment | place: Rwanda: Western Province, Lake... | reverse complement strand
CGACATCAAGGACCCCAACGCCGCCGACGCCCTGATCGAGGCGGCCCGCGCCGACACGGCCGTGCGCGTCCGCGTCGCCGCCCTGCGGGCGCTGGCGAAGTACGGCCGCTTGCCGGACGCCGTCCGTCTGATCGACCTGCTGCGCGACGACAGCGCTGAGATCCGGCTGGTCGCCTGCGAGACGCTGGGGCTGCTCCAGGTCGTCCAGGCCGCCGGTGCGCTGGCCGACCGGACGCGCGACTCGGTCGCTACCGTTCGCATGGCCTCGCTGGCGGCGCTGGGCCGGCTGGGCCCGGCGGGGCAGGACAAGCTCCTGGAGGCCTTCCGCAACAGCGGCGAGGACGAGCGGGCCGCCGTCGTCGAGGCCTTCGGCGACAGCGGCGACAGGCGGCGAGCGCCGCTGCTGATCGAGGCCCTCAAGGCCGAGAACACGTTCCTGCGCCGGCGGGCGGCCGAGGCCATGGGCCGCCTCGGCGACGCCGCGGCCATCGGGCCCCTTGCGGAGCTGATCCGCAGGCCCCTCAGCGACAGGGAGGCCAAGGCCTACGCTGACCGCGCCGCCGGGCCGATCACCAAGAAAGACCAGACACGGATCCTCCGCGAGCTGAACCGCGAACTCGTCAGCCGCGGCAGAGCCCCTGACGACAGGGCGCACTCCTGGATCTACAACAACAACGGCGAGGGCGGGCGGGGCGTCTTCCGTCGGCTCATCGCGCGCGAGCAGGCAGCGGTCGAGCGGTCCGTCCGCGAGATCGCCCTTCGCGCGCTGCTGGCCATCGGGACGAGAGATGCCCTGGCGACCGTGCTGGGCTTCCTCGGCGACGACAACGCCGACGTGGCGAAGCTGGCCGCCGAAGAGACGGTCCGGCTCGGCCCGCCGGCGCAGGAGGGCCTGCTGGCCCTCTTGTCCGACGCGTCGGGCAAGCCGGCTGCGCGCGCCAAGGCCGCCGAACTCCTGGCCCAGCTCGGCGCCGACAAGCAGCGGCTGCGCGCGGCGCTGCTGGCCGCCGTGGGCGGGCCCGACGGCCCCGTACGCTGCCGCTGCGCCCTGCTGCTGGCGGAGATGAAGGCCCCCGAGGCCCTGGGGCCGCTGGCGGCGATGCTGAACGCCGGCGACGCGCCGGGTAGACTGGCCGCCGCCGAGGCCCTCGGGAGGCTCGCCGACGCCCGTGCCACGCCTGCCCTGGTCAAGGCCGCCGGCGCCGGCGAGACGGCCGTCCGCGTCAAGGCCGTCGAGGCCCTCGCCGCCATCGGCGACCCCAACGCCGCCGGGCCCCTCCTGGCCGTCTGCCGCTCGCTGGAAGGCCGGCCCGAGAGGCGGCAGCTCCTCGGGCCGCTCGTGCGGGCCTTCGCCGCCACGCGGGCCAGGGAGGCCGTCGACATCCTCATCGAGCAGGTCCGCCGCCCCAGCGGGACGAACACCTACCACGACGCCCTACGGGCCCTCGGCGCCATCGGCGATCCCAGGGCCGTGCCCGCCATGATCGAGGCGCTCAGCCGCGAGCCGCTGTCGGCCAAGGTCGGCGTCAACCACGACGCGGAGATCGGCATACCCGCCCTGGCGCGGATCGGAGACGAGCGGGCCATTCCGTTCTTCCTTCGCCTGCGGCGATCGTCGTGGACCAACGTGCCGCGCCTGGCGACCATCGGCCTGGGGCAGCTCAAGTCGGCCAGGGGCGTCGAGGAGCTGATCCGGATGCTGGCCGACCCCGCCGTGGACAAGGGCGTCAAGGAGTCGTCCGTCGCGCCGGGGCTGATCGAGGCCGGGCCGGTCGCCGTGCCCGCCCTGCTGAAGCTCCTGACCGATTCGCCGCCGCAGAAGGACGACACGGCCGCCGATCCGGGCTTCTACGCGGCCGAGCTGCTCGGCTACGCGGGCAAGCCGGCCCTGCCGGCGCTGCTGAAGCTGGCCGCCGACGAGAAGCGGCCGCACGTCCTGGGCCGCGTGATCGAGGCCCTGCGGGCGATGAACGACCCGGCCGCGCTGGCGGCGCTGGGCAAGCTGCTCCAGCACGGCGATCCGGTCATCCGCAAGTGGGCCGCGGGGGGGCTGGGCCGCTGCGCGACGCCAGGGGCCGTGGAGCTGCTCAAGAGCGCCGCGGGCGACGCGGACCCGTCGGTCCGCCAGGCCGTCGAGTGGGCGCTGGAGACCCAGAAGCGCAGCGAGCGGGATTCGCCGTAGGCCGCCGCTTCTCGTACACCGCCAGCGTCTCCGTCGGGGCATCGATCTGCTTGAGCCACTCCACCAGCGCGGCGTGCAGCCTGTCGGCCACGGCGCGGTGCCGACCGATGACGTTCCTCTCGGCGTACGGGTCGCTTGTCAGGTCGGCCAGCTCGTCCCGCCCGGTCTTGCCGACGCGCGCGTAGGCCCATCGCTTCGTGTAGACCACGGGCGTGACGGCCTTCTGCGGGACCTGGCCGTCGGCGTCGGTGCGGAGGCGGGAGGCGGCGATGGCCATGTCGTGCGGCGGCGGCTGCCTGCGCCCGCGCAGCAGGGGGCCGAAGCTGCGCCCGTGGAACGGCTCGGGCGGCTCGACCTTCGCGCCCGCAAGCTCCAGGAGAGTCGGCAGGATGTCCGGCGGCTGGAGGATCTCGCCTACGCGCTGCCCGCCGGGCAGTCCCGGCGCCGCCCCGTCGTCAGGTCCGTCCGGTGGGGATGGTGGGGAAGCTGGCCGTGTAGAGGCGCTCCAGGCTCACCGCCCGGTGGCTGAACGCGCCAAGGTTGGGCGTGCGGACGGGCATCCCCAGCGGCCCGGCGGCCGCCCGGCCAAACAGGTTGTCGTACCGGAACGTGTCGGAGATCAGCAGGATGATGTTCATGCGGTCCTACCGGCGCACGGGCCGGATCACTGCGGGGCCTCGACGGCCGCGGGGCGCTGCCTGCCGCCGCGCTTGGCGCCCTGCTTGCCCGGGCGCTTGCCCGCCTTGCCCGCGGCGGGCCTGGTCTCCGGCGCCGTCGGCACGTCCCTGGTGGCCGGCTTCGTCAGCGGCTCGCCGTCCAGCGGCGGGGCGAACTTGCCCAGGTCCAGGCCGAAACGGTCCAGGATCGTCGGGGCGATATCCTGCCGCAGCCCGCGCCGGCACACCTTCGCGTCGTTGGTGGCCAGCACCACGTACGGGGCGTACCTGTGGTTGGTTGCGCCCTCGTTGAAGCCGTGGTCGGCCGTCACGTAGACCAGCGTCTTGTCGTACAGCCCCAGCTCCTTGAGCTTGTCGATGATCCGGCCGGTCCACGTGTCGTTGGAGATCAGGGCGTCGTTGTACTCCTTGGAGTTCTCGCCGTGCTTGTGACCGCTGTGGTCGACGGTGGCGAAGTGCACGAAGAAGAACAGCGGCTTGTCCTTGTACTTCTCCAGCAGCTCGATGGCCCGCGGGCCGACCTTCTCATCCAGCGTCAGCCCGTAGTCCCACACGTCGCAGCTCTTGTGCATGGTGCAGTAGGGCGAGCCGAGGAAGACGCGGTACTTCACGCCGTTCTCCTCGACGATCTTCTCGACGGGCGCGTTCCTCGTTGCGCCGGGCTGGGCGGTCTTCCTGCCGCCCTTGCCGGCCTTGCCCTTGCGCGCCCCCGGCGCGCCGGCGGGCGCGTTGGCGTCCTTCGCCCCCAGCGGCTTCTTGTACGGCGGGCGAATCTCCCCGCAGTGCCCGCTCTTGCCGATCACCGCCACGCAGATGAACTTGTCGGGCCCGAAGTGGGCCTTCAGCCGCTCGAAAACGCTGTACCCGGGCGGGCAGTCGCGGTACACACGGTTGCTCAACGTGCCGGTCACCTCGCCGCGGTAGCCGGTGAGGATCTGCGTCCAGCCGGCCTTCGTGTCGGTGGCGCCGTCGACGACGTCGATGTCCACCAGGGCGCCCTCGCTCGACAGCTTCTTGAGGTTGGGCAGCTCGCCGCGCCCCAGGCACTCCTTCACGTGGTTGCGCTGGGCGCCGTCCCAGCCGATCAGCACGATGTTCCGCGGCGGGCCGTCCGCCGCCTGCAGCAAACCGGCGAAGGTTGCGAGGACCCCACACAACGCCAGACGGAGCGCAGCTCTCATCGCACACTCCTTCGTTCCGCGTTGGCCCACCACGCCAGTGGGCTTCGGCAAGTTGAGCCTCGCGGCGGCACGGGCCTACCGGCTGCCGCCCTCAGCGGCGTTCGGCCAGCTCCGCCGCGGCGACCGCCAGCTCCAGCGATGTCCGGCCGTCGCCCTCCGTCACGCGGCGGGCGTGGCTGCGGTCGCGGATGCCGGCCGCCTGGTCGCGCACCAGCGCCCGGAAGCTGTCAGCGTAAGCCGCCTGCTTGTCGGCGACCGGCTGCCACGTCAGGCGGATGCGCTTCGTCACGTCGCGCGCCACTCCCCGGCCGCGCAGTTCGCCCTCGATCCGCCCCAGCTCCTCCACCTCGCAGCCGGGGCAGAAAGCCCCCAGGCGAGCGGCGCCCTCGTCGCTCACGGCCGCGTCCAGCTCCAGCTTCAGCGGTATCCAGCCGTGCACGTGGATGTCGCCCAGCTCGCAGACCAGCCGGTGGTCGGTGCGGTCCATGGGCGCGAGCTGGTCGAAGCCGTGGTAGTGGCTGACGACGGCCCCATTGTCGTGGCGGACGGTGCAGGTGACGCGGTCTTCCATGGCCGCCCCCGCGCGCGTCTCGGCGTGGGCGCTCAGGACGCGCGACGGCCCCAGCCAGTGGGTGTAGAGGTTGAAGAAGTGCACCCCGTGCTCGACGAAGATGCCGCCGGAGACGGCCTTGTCCCAGAACCAGTGGTCCGGCCCCAGCTTCGTGTCGCCGGCGCAGTTGGTCAGTCGCCCGGCCAGCACTGCCCCCAGGACGCCGGAATCGATCACCGCCTTCACCGCGTCGGTCACGGCGTTGTAGCGGAGGACGAAGTCGACCGGCAGGATCGCCCCGGCCGCCTCCGCCGCGCCGAGCATGATGTTGGCGTGCGACAGCGTGGTGGCCAGGGGCTTCTCGCACAGCACGCTCTTGCGTGCCCGCAGGGCGACCAGGGCCAGCTCGTAGTGGCTCGCCGGCGGCGTGGCCACGTGCACCAGCTCCACGTCGCTTCGGGCCAGGAGCTCCTCGACGCCGCAGGCCGGCACGCCGAACTTCTCCGCCAGGCGCGCCGCGGCCGCTGGCACGGAGTCGGCGACGGCTGCGACCCGCACCTCCGCCACGTCCGCCAGCGCTTCCAGGCAGAACTCGCCGAACGCCCCGCAGCCGATCAGAGCGATTCCCAACGCCTCGCCCATGTGCTTTCACCTCTGCCTTCACAGGATAGCCGCCGTGCCGCCCGGCCGAAAGCCGCTTGTCCGCCGTCGGCTCGATCGCCACTCGACACGCGGCGGCCGATATCCGACACTCCGCGTCGGCGGGGGGGGTAAAGGGCTGCGGAATGAGCGAATCACCGCAACCATCCGTTGGCTGGCAGGCGAAGTGGCTGTGGTACGGCGGCGCGCGGAACGCGGTGAACTTCCACTTCCACGCCCGCAAGACGTTCGACCTGCCGGCGGGCCCGTCCACGGCGGCGCTGCACATCTGCGCGTTCTCCGACTACGTGCTGTACGTCAACGGGCAGTACGTCGCTCGCGGCCCGCTGCCGTGCGATCCCGCGCGCCCGATGCACGACACGCACGACGTTTCGCGGCTGCTGCGCGCCGGGCCGAACGCCATCGCCGTCCTCTGCCACAACTGGGGCGTGGGCAACCACTGGCACTGCCGCGGCCCCGGCGGGCTGATCGCCCAACTGGAGGTCCGCACGCCCGTCGGAGACGCGCTGGTCTGCACCGACGAGACCTGGCGCGTCCGCCGCGCGGAATGCTACCGGCCGAACTCGCCACGCGTGTTCTGGTCGGCGGGGTTCATGGAGACATTCGACTTCCGCCGCGGCGAGGCCGGCTGGGTGCGGGCCGACTTCGACGATTCGGCCTGGGAGGCGCCGGAGGTGATCGGCCGCCACCCGGCCGGCCCGTGGGCCGTCCTGGAGCCGCGCGACATCCCGCTGCTGGCCGAGCGGCCCGTCGCCGCGCAAAGCATGGAGCGCGGGCGGTTCAAGCTTTCGGGCGTGCACGCGGTGGGTTTCGGCAAGCTGCTGCCGCCCGGCCGGGCGGGCCTGGTCTACGCCGAGACGCTCGTGCACGCCGCCGAGGACCGCCAAGTCATCCTGCGCCTCATCTGTGACGACGCCTGCAAGGCGTTCCTCGACGGGCGCTGCGTGCTGGAGCAGAACTACAACGAGGAGTTCGCCCGCAGCCGCGTGTGGCGCGGTCGCGACGAGTACGAACAGGTCCACTATGGCATGACCGGCCGGCACGGCCCGGCGGAGGCGCCGCTTCGCCTGGACAAGGGCGACCACCGGTTGACTATCGTCGCCGACCAGAGCGAAGTCGGCTGGGGATTCGTGCTGATGTTCCTGGATGCCCGCACGGGCGAGGTGCTCGACCTGCCGGCGGCCGCGGAGGGCGGGCAAGCGGGGCAGTGGACGATCGCCGGACCCCTGGAGACAACTGGGATGAACGACAGCCTGGACGCCGCGGCCTCGTCGCTGGCGGAGCTGCCGTCCTGCGCCCGTGCGCAGATCGACCCGTTCGCCTACGGCGACGTGACCGACGTCGGCACGCTGCTGGCCTCCGAGCGGCGCAGCGGCTTTGCGCCCGTCGATCCGGCCGAGGGAACGGAACTGAACGAGGGCGACTGCTGCATCGTGGACCTCGGCGCCGTCTGGGCTGGCTACACGGAGCTGGAGATCGACTCCGGCGCCGAGGCGATTCTGGACCTCGGCTGCGGCTGCTTTCTCGGCGACGACCGCCGCCTGCGGCACTACCAGGGCGGCATGTTGCGATGCTCCGACCGGCTGTACGTCGCGCCGGGCCGGCACCTCTGGCAGCCGCTGCACCGCCGCACGGGGCGATACGTGCACGTGTCGTGCCGGCGGGGCGGGCCGGTGCGCATCTGCCGCGCGGGGATGGTCTCCTGCGGCTACCCCGTCCGGCGGCAGGCCGAGTTCGACTGCCCCGACGCGCCGCTGAAGAGGGTCTGGGAGACCAGCGTTCACACCACCGCCCTGCTGATGCAGTACGGCTACCAGGACTGCCTCCGCCGCGAGCAGGGCACGCTCAATCAGAGCTCGTTCAACTATGCCTCGCGTGCGGCTGCCTGCTGCTTCGGCGACACGCTGCTGGCGCGGCGCGCCCTGCGCATGGCTCTTCGCACGCAGCACGACGATGGCTGGCTCGACGGCCACGGCATCAGCTCGCCCAACCGCGACGACATGACGCAGGCCCTCTACTGGGCCGTCTGGCTGCACGACTACCTGCTGTACAGCGGTGACTTCGCCTTTGCGGCCGAGGCGTTCGAGGGCCTCGAGGACAACCTGCGATTCTTCAGCAAGGCGATCAACCGCCGCGGCCTGCTGGACGGCGCCAATTGGCCGCTGTTCCGCACCGGCCAGCTCGTCTACATCGACGACGCCTGCTCCTACATGGAAGGCGGGCAGTACACCGACCTGTCGTTCCGCGAAAGCGAGATATTCGGCCTGAACGTGCTGTTCTTCGCCGCCCTGGCGGCCGCGGGCAGGCTGGCCGACGCGCTGGGCCGGCCCGCCCGGGCAGTCTGGTACCGCCGGCGCGCCGAGCGCGTCGCGCGGAGCTGCAACGGGCGGTTCTGGGACGAGCGGCGCGGCCTGTACGCCGAGTGGGTGCTCCGCGGCAGGCGGTGCGAGCGGCATCACCCCGTCGTCCAGATCATGGCGCTGTACTTCGGCCTGTGCGACGAGCGGCAGGGGGGGCGCCTGATGGACTGGCTCGTCGGCGAGCTGGGCCTGCCCGGCCGCGACAGGCCGGACTATCCGCTGACGACGTTCGGCATCTACTACTACTTCCTGGAGGTGCTGTTTCGCGGCGGGCACGACGAGTTGGCGCTGGAGCTGATGCGCCGCGTCCACGGAAGCTGGGTGGAGGCCGGCGGCACGGCGTTCCCGGAGTTCTACCGCGTCGGCGAGCACAACGTCGGCGGGCGGCTGGACCACGAGTTCGAGGTCCACGGCTACGGCACCAGCGCCCACCTGCACTTCTACGCCAACATCCTGGGCGTCCGGCCGGTTGAGCCGGGCTTCGCCCGCGTGCGCGTGGCGCCCCGGCCGGGCGGCCTGCCGTGGGCGTCCGGGCGCATCGCGACCGTTCGCGGCCCCATCGGCGTGAGCTGGCGTGTCGCGGGCGGCGCGATCGACCTGGACGTGGCGCTTCCGCCCGGCTGCCGCGGCGACGTGGATCTGCCGCCGGCTCTGCGGGCGGGGCGGGTCAACGTCGGCGAAGCTCCGCGGTGAGGCGGAGGGTCAGAAATCCTCGAGCACCGGGCGGGGGGCGGGGGCTTCCTCGCCGGCCTTGCGCAAGCCCCCCAAACCCAGCCGCGCCGCCAGGCGGTACAGGCTCACGTACAGCGTGGGCACCACCACCAGCGTCAGGACCGTCGCGAACGCCAGCCCGAAGATCACCGCCACCGCCATCGACGACCACCACTCGCTGGACTCGCTGCGGGTGAAGAACCGCAGCTTGTGGATGTCGAAGCCCGCCCCGACGGCCATCGGGATCAGGCCGAGAATGGTCGTCACGGCCGTCAGGAGGACCGGGCGCAGGCGCGTGGCGCCGGCCTCGACTGACGCCTCGACGACGTCCTTGCCCTCGCGCTGGAGCTGTCGGGTGTAGTCCAGCAGGACGATGGCGTTGTTGACGACGACGCCGGCGAGGCTGATGACGCCCACGCCGGTCATGATGATGCCGAAGCGCAGGTGGGTGGTGAGCAGCCCGGCCAGCACGCCGACCATCGACAGGATCACGGTGGACATGATGATCAGCGGCACCGACAGAGTGTTGAACTGCATCACCAGCACCAGCGTGATCAGCAGCAGGGCGATGACGAACGCCTTGAGCAGGAAGGCCTGGGCCTTCTCCTGCTCCTCGCGCTCGCCGGCGTAGCGGACCTCGACGCCCTTGGGCGGCGTCAGGGCGGCCAGGCGGGCGCGCACGTCGGAGAGCACCTCCGGGCCGCTGCGCCCCTCCGCGTCGCCCGTCAGCGTGATGACGGGCTTGGCGTTGACGTGGCGGATCGTGCCCAGCCCGCCGGTATAGCGGAAGGCCCCCAGGCTGCTGAGCGGCACGGCCGCCCCCGCGTTGCTCGGCACGCGCAGCTTCAGGATGTCCTCCACGCGGGCGCGGGCCTCCAGCGGGAGGCGCACCGTGATGTCGTACTCGTCGGTGAACTGGCGGTAGATGCCCACCTTCCAGCCGTACAGGGCGGTCTTGAGGTAGTTGCCGATGACCGTTGGGTTCACGCCCAGCAGGGCGGCGCGGCGGCGGTCGACCTCGAAGGCCAGCTCCGGGCGGCTCGCCGTCCAGTCGCTCCGCAGGTTCACCAGCCCCGCCACGTCCTTGATCGCGTGCCGGCACCGCTCGCTGAACGCCTCCAGGTCGCGCACGTCCTTGCCGATCACGCGGACGGTGACGGCCGAGCCGGTGGGCGGGCCTTCCTTCTGCTTTTCGACCTTCACCTCGGCGCCGGGGATGTCGGTCAGCAGGTTGCGGATCTCCTCCAACGCCTTGGCGGACCTTCGCGGGCGGACCTCGTAGTCCTTGAAGATCAGCGTGATGTTGGCGATGTGCGTCCCGCCGGCGTCGGGGTTGAGGGGGTTGTCGCCCTCGCCGGCCGAGCCGACGTTGGTCACCGTGTACTTCAGCTCGTCGCGGTAGCCCGCCAGGCGGCGCTCCACGTCGAGGGCCAGGCGGTTGGCCTCCTCGACGTTGGTGCCCTGGGGCATGCGGATGTTGACGATGCCCATCCGCGGGTCGATGTCGGGGAACAGCTCGATGCCGCGCCCCCACTTGTAGTAGGCGATGCCCAGCCCCGCCAGCAGCAGCCCCGCCAGCGCCAGCGTGGCCGGCGAGTGGTCCAGCGCGCCCCGCAGCAGCCGGCGGTAGGCGGCGATGACGGGGCCGACGCGGCGCGGCCCATCCGCGACGGCCCCCGCGCCGCGCACGAACACGGCGCACAGCGTCGGGTTGATCACCATCGCCACGAACAGGCTGCATGACAGCGTGATCATGACGGTGATGGGCAGGTACTTCATGAAGTCGCCCATGACCCCCGGCCAGAACGCCAGCGGCGCGAACGCCGCCAGCGTCGTCAGCGTGGAGGTGATCACCGGCCAGGCCACCTGGGCAGTGCCCTTCATCGCCGCCTCGATCCGCCCGTAGCCCAGCGTCATGTGCCGGTAGATGTTCTCCACGATCACGATGGCGTTGTCCACCAGCATCCCCACCGCCAGCACCAGGCTGAACAGCACGATCATGTTCAACGTGAAACCGATCGCCTGGAGGACGGCGAAGCTGATGAGCATGCTCAGCGGGATGGCCGTCGCGACGACCAGGCTGGAGCGCAGCCCCATGAACAGCATCAGCACCGCCACCACCAGCACGAAGCCGGTGGCGATGTTGTTCTCCAGGTCCGCCACCATCATCCGGATGTCGTCGGACTGGTCCAGCGTGACCTTGATGTCCACCCCCGCGGGCACCAGCCTGCGGGCCTCGTCGAGGATCGCCCGCACCCTGTCGGCGATGGCCACGATGTTCGCCCCCACCCGCTTCTGGACGCTCAGCGTGATGCTGTCGCGACCGTTCAGCCGCGAGTAGCTCGTGCGGTCCTTGAACGTGTCGGTCACCTTCGCCACGTCGGTCAGGTAGATCGGCTTGCCCGCCCGCGTGGCCACCACCAGGCGGTTGATCTCCTTCGGCTGGCCGAACTCCGACGGGACGCGGACGTTGAACTTCATCCCGGCCGTCTCCAGCCCGCCGGCGGAGATGTTCACGTTCTCCGAGGGGATCAGGGCCATCAGCTCCGGCAGCGTCAGCCCGTAGGAGGCGAAGCGCTCGGCGTTCAGCTCGACGCGGATCTCGCGCTCCAGACCGCCGAGCACGTCGACGTTCAGCACCTCCGGCACGCGCTCCTCGATGGCGTCCTCCAGGTCGTCGGCGACGTCCTTCAGCCGCACCGGCGAGATGCTGCCGGAGATGTTGACCAGCATGATGGGGAACTCAGCGACGTTGATCTCGCGGAGGCTGGGCTCCTCGGCGTCGGTGGGCAGGTCGGGCTTGGCCAGGTCCACCTTGTCGCGGACGTACTGCATCGCGTTGTCGACGTTCACCTCGGGCAGGAACTCGATGATGATCATCGAGATGCCCTCGGCGCTGGCGGAGCGGATCTCCTTGACGCCCTTGAGGCCCGTCAGCTTGTTCTCGATCTTGTTGGTCACCGAGCTTTCGATGTCGGCGGGGCTGACGCCCTCGTAGACGGTCGAGACGATGATGATGGGGATGGCCACGTCGGGGGCGGCCTCGCGCGGCAGCGTGGCGTAGCTCCACACGCCCGCCACGGCGATCAGCACGATCAGCACGCCGACCGTGACGCGGTTGCGGATGGCGACGTCGGAGATGATCACGGGCGCCCCCCCGGCGCGGCCGGCGCCGGCTCCGTTGTCGGACCCGTCTGACCCGTCTGACTCGTCTGACCTCCCGCCCGGGTCGCCGGGCCATTGCCTCCCACCACGTTCACCTCCTGTCCCGGCCCGACGAGGCGCGGGTTGTCGACGATCAGCACGTCCCCGGCCCGCAGGCCGCTGAGCACCTCGACGTAGATCGTCCCGGCCATCGTGCGGAAGCCGGCGAGCGTCACGTCTCGCGGCTGTGCCCGCCCGCTGTCCACCAGGTACACGCGTTTGCCGTTCTCCAGCGAGATGACGGCGGCCAGGGGGATCAGGATCACGTCCTGCTGGACGCGGCGGACCAGTTCGACGCTGACGAGCTGGCCGCTCTTGAGCGCCCCGTCGGCGTTGGGCGCGGTGACCTCGGCCGGCGTGGTGCGCGACTTGGGGTCTGCCAGCTCGCCGATGTAGGTGAGCGTGCCGCCGACGGCCTTGCCGCCGCGGGCGTCGACGTATACTGTCGCCGGCTGGCCGGTGCGCAGGTACAGGATGTCCTGCTCCGGCACGTCGATGAGCACCTTGACCGTGTCGATCTGGACGACCTCGGCGACCATCTGCCCCGGCTGGACGTACTCGCCCGCCTTGACCGGCAGGCGGTTGAGCACGCCGGACAGTGGCAGGCGGACGGTGGAGCGGTCGAGGCGCGCCCTGGCGGCGTCGAAGGCCGCCCTGCTCGCCGCCGCTCGCGTCCGCGCCTGGTCCAGCTCGGTGTTGGTGGCCACGCCGCTGCGCACCAGGTCCGCCACGCGCAGAACCTCGCGGGCGTCGAACTCCGAGGTGGCCTTGGCCTGGTCGTACTCGGCCTGGAGCAGGTCGGTGTTGAGCTTCAGCAGCACCTCGCCGGCCCGCACCGGCCGGCCCTCGCGGCAGAGGACCGTCTCGATCCGCCCGGGCACCTCGGCCGCCACGCGGACGACGTTGTTCGGCTCCACCGAGCCGGGCAGCGTGACTGCGTCGGGCAGCCGGGCGATCGGCGCGATGCGCATCACGCGCACGTTGGCGGGGGGCACCTGCTTGGGCGGCGCTTCGGAGGGCGCGTCCGGCCAGAGCGTCACGGCCGCCACTGCACCCAGCGCCGCGACCACGATGCCCGCGGTCGCCAGCGGTGCCGAGCCGCGGGGCCGACGGGGCGGGCGCGGCCCGCCTGTGGGTCTGTCAGGAGCCATCGTTCGGCCCTCCGGCCTGGCTTGGGCCATCGCCGGCGCCTGCCGCCGCCAGCGCGCCGAGGATTGCCCGCTTGACGCCCGCCACGAATGCCTCGTCCACCGGCACGCCGATGCCCAGGATCGACTCGATCTCCACGCCGTCCAGCAGGCCCATGATCAGCGAAGCCGCGCGCGCACAGTCCAGGTCGGCAGGGAACTGCCCCCCCGCCACGCCCTGTGCCAGCACGCCGGCGATCCGCTGCCGCCAGGCGTCGAAGACCTCCCGCAGCGTGGCGGCCATCTCGCCTCCCTGGTGCCGTGCGGCCCCCAGCATGAACTCCAGCACGAGCCGCCCGATCTTCACGTGATGGCCCAGGCGGCGGTGCCAGTAGTCCACAAGCCCCTCGAGCTTCTGCCGGGCCGGCAGGGGGGCCTCCAGCAAGGCGGCCGTGTCGGCCTCCGCGGAGGCGAGCGTGGCGGCCACAACCTGCTGGAACAGCTTGTCCTTGTTCTCGAAGTAATTGTAAACGCTGCCTTTGGCGACGCCGGCCTTGGCGGCGACCTCGTCGATCGTCGTGGCGGCGTAGCCCCGAGCGTCGAACAGCTCGACGGCTGCGTCTATGATCTGCCGCCGCCTCGATTCAGCGTGCTCTTCGTCCATCTTCCCGGCCCTTCCGTCTCTGTTGCGTGTGCGGGAATGGCACCCGCGTAGGGTGCATCCCGTACCATAATAGCATTGACTGACTGGTCAGTCAAACGCCGGCCACGAAAAATGGCCGCTCACCGAACAGGACTTTCCGAGCCGTCCCCGCCGATCATCGCCCAGCCGGGCGGCTCACGGCTCGGTCGCGCCGCCACCGGCCAGGGTCTCGCCGTCCAGGCCTTCGCCGTCGCCGTCGGCGTCGCCGGCGGCTTCGTAGGGCCGCAGGAGGGGAACCACGTAGGCGGCCAGGAACTTCGGCGACATGTAGTCCAGGTGGCCGCCCCAGTGCCCGGCCTTGGCCATCTCCTCGCGCCAGCATACCTGCATCAGCCCGGCCGACAGTTCGTCGCGGAAGCCGACCTTTCCGGCCGACTCGCAGTGCTGCCCGTCCATCGTGCCGATCAGCGACGTGCCGAAGCCGAGCAGCGCCGCGTCGTGGGGGGAATAGAAGCTGACGATCCCCTCGCGGCTGTTGGCCAGGGCCTGGCGCAGGCTATAGGTCGGCGACAGCGACGAGGCCAGCAGGACGAGCCGCTGGATGCCGCCGTCGCTGCCGGCAGCCTCGGCCGCCCACACGGCAATGGCCGTGCCGCCGCTGTGGCCGATGAGGTAGACGGGCCGGCCCGGATGCCGCCGCTGGTAGTCGGCGATCCGCCGGGCCAGGCGCCGGGCCACATCGCGGTTGCGCCCGATGGCGGTCTGGTTCAGCAGCCCGCCGAAGGGCACGGTCCAGTCGTACAGCTCGACAGCCATGTCCGGACCGCTGCGCGACAGGGCGTCGCAGGCGGCGAGGCTGTAGCCCGTGCCGCCGTCGATGCCGGGCAGCACGATGACCAGACCGCGGTCGGCGCAGTCGGCCTTCAGCACGAGACGTTCATCGCAGCCGGCCAGCAGGGCACAGGCGGCGACGGCGCAGACGGCGAGCCGGCCGCTTGGCACCTGCCTGCTTGCCGACGGCAGGCGGGCAAGACCCATCGCGTCCTCCTTCCGCGACCCCCGATCTGCCCCGAACGAGGGGAGCATACGATACGCCGGCGGCGCAGGCGCATTGCGCGGCGGCGTGTACAATGCCCCCGTCGCCGCGCGGGCGATCTGGTGGGAGGACCTGGAATGTCGCTGAGCACGCAGGACGTGATGGACGAGTTCGCCGCCAGGGCGATGCAGGCGATCCTTGCCGATCCGGAAGTCTTCAGCGCGGCCACGAAGAAGCTGCCCGAGGCGATCCGCGATCCGGCCGCCCTCGACGCGCTGGCGCAGGTGAGCTACGACATCGCCATCGCCATGATGACCGAGCGAGGCAAGCGCCGCCGTCTGGCCAGCGAGTTCAGCTTCAACCCCAACACCGGGCCGATCGTCTGATCGGCGCCGCCTCGCCCCGGCCGCGGTGGCTGTTGCCGCCGGCCGCGGCGCGGTAGGATGCCCCGCCAAGAGACACCAGCCGGTCTGTTCCTGTCGGCGCATCGTTGGGAGACAGCCATGGACAAGATCGAAGTCGTTCTGACCAAGGCCAGGGAAACCAAGGGCACGTACGTCTACGAAGAGGAGCTCGGTGCCGGGGGCAAGCCGCCGGTGCTGAAGACCCAGTACATTCAGAAGTGGGTCCTTGGCGTCGATCCGCCCGAGCGGATCAAGGTGACCATCGAGCCGGCGTGACGGCCGCGCCGCGGGCCTCCCGCGCGGACGTTGACGCGCCGCAGGGGCGGCGCCGGCCGGGGCCTCCGTGCCCGCGGGAAGGTTCCCTCCTGCGCCCCTCAACCCATGGACAACCGCAGCAGCGGCAAGACGCGGCGCTTCGTCTCCCGCCGGCGGCGGGCGGAGGGGAAGCTGCGCGCCGCCGGCGTCGACGCCCTGCTGGTCGCCAAGGCCGAGGACGTCGACTACCTCAGCGGCTTTGGCGGCGAGGACAGCGTGCTGCTGGTGGGTCGCGGCTGGGCGTGCCTGGTGACCGACGGGCGCTACGACGAGCAGGCCCGGCGCGAGTGTGGCGGCATCGACGTGCACGTCCGCAAGCGGGGGATGAGCGAGGCGATCGCCGAGGCGCTGAAGGGCCGCCGCGTGCGCCGGCTGGGCGTGCAGGCCGAGAGCTTCACGCTGCTCCAGCAGGACAGGCTGGCGGCGGCCCTGCCGCACAAGCGCCTGCGGGCGGTGCCGGGCGCGGTGGCGTCGCTGCGGCTGGTCAAGGACGCCGCGGAAATCCGGACCATCACCAGGGCGGTGCGCATCGCCGAGCGGGCGTTCGGGGAGCTGCTGGCCGCCGGGCGCAGGGCGTGGGTGGGGCGGCGCGAGCGCGACCTGGCGGCGGAGCTTGAGTACCGCATGCGGCTGGCCGGGGCTGACGGCGCGTCGTTCGCGACGATCGTGGCGGCGGGCTCGCACGCCTCGCTGCCGCACTACCGCCCCGCGGGGCGGCGCATCCGCGCCGACGAGGCGGTGCTGGTGGACTGGGGCGCCAAGGCCGGCGGTTACTGCGGCGACTTGACGCGCGTGGTGTTCACCGGTAGAATCCCGCCGCGATTGGCCCGGGTGTACGAGGCGGTGCGGCGGGCGCAGGCGGCCGGCATCGCCGCCGTTCACGCCGGGGCCAGCCTGCGCCGCGTGGACGCCGCCGCGCGGGACGTGGTGGCCGAGGCCGGCTGGGGCGAGCAGTTCGTGCACGGCCTGGGCCACGGGCTGGGGCGCGAGATTCACGAGAGGCCCGCGCTGGCGCGGACGGCCAAGGGGCGCCTGCGGGCGGGGATGGTGATTACCGTGGAACCGGGCATCTACCTGCCGGGCGTCGGCGGGGTGCGCATCGAGGACGACGTGGTGGTGACGGTCGGCGGATGCCGGCGCCTGTCGCGCCTGCCCCGCGACATCCGGGCGATGTCGCTTCGGTAGCGCCGCGGCGGCCGGCGGCGGCGGCCGGACAACAAGGAACGATCCATGGCTCGCAAAGCGGCAAAGGGCGGACGGGCTTCGCCGGCGAAGGCGGCCACGCCCATCATCGACGAGGTCCGCCGGCTTGTGGAGCTGATGGTCGCCAACGACCTCGGCGAGGTGGATGTGGCCGACGGGCATCGCCGGATCGCGCTGAAGCGCGCCTCGGCGTACGCCGGCGCGCCGGCCGCCGGGCCCCCGACGCCCCCGGCGGCGCAGGGGCATGTTCCGGGCGTTGGCGCCGCGCCGGCGGAGGCCGAGCCGCCCGCCGAGGCGCTGCTGGAGATTCGCAGCCCGATGGTGGGGACGTTCTACGCTGCCGGCAGCCCCGACAGCGAGCCGTACGTGGCCGTCGGCGCGCGGGTGGACGCCGAGACGGTGGTGTGCATCATCGAGGCGATGAAGGTGATGAACGAGATCAAGGCCGACTGCTCCGGCATCGTGGCGGAAGTCTGCGTGAGCAACGCCCATCCCGTGGAGTACGGGCAGGTGCTGTTCCGCGTGCGCCCGGGCTGAGGCGGGCGGCGAGGCGAGGGCGGCATGTTCTCCCGCATCCTGATCGCGAACCGCGGCGAAGTGGCCCTGCGGATCATCCGCGCCTGCAAGGAGCTCGGCGTGGAGGCCGTGGCCGTTTACTCCGAGGCCGACCGCAACGCCAGCTACCTACACCTGGCCGACGAGCGGATCTGCATCGGCGGGGCATCCTCGGCGGAAAGCTACCTCAACATCCCGCGGATCATCGCCGCCGCCGAGATCGCCGACGTGGAGGCGATCCATCCGGGCTACGGCTTCCTGGCCGAGAACGCCCACTTCGCCGAGGTCTGCCGCGACTGCAAGATCGAGTTCATCGGCCCGTCGGCCGAGAGCATGAAGGCCCTGGGCGACAAGATTCGCGCCAAGGAGCTGGCGCGGCAGGCACGGGTGCCCACGGTGCCCTCCAGCGACGGGGCGGTGGCGACGGTGGAGGAGGCGGTGGGCGTGGCCGAGCGCCTGGGCTACCCGGTGGCGCTGAAGGCGGCGGCGGGGGGCGGGGGGCGAGGCATCCGCTTCGCCCACAACGAGGCGACGCTGCGGGCCGGCTTCCGCCAGGCCGAAGCCGAGGCCGAGGCGGCCTTCAAGGACGGGCGGTTGTACATGGAGCGGTGCCTGGAGAACTTCCGCCACATCGAGGTGCAGGTGCTGGGCGACCGATCGGGCACGGTGATGCACCTGTTCGAGCGCGACTGCACCGTGCAGCGGCGGCGGCAGAAGCTTATCGAAGAGACGCCCGCCCCGGCGCTGGACCGCGCCGTGCGCGAGGAGATCTGCGCCGCGGCGGTGCGCCTGGCCGAGGCGGTCGGCTACTACTCCGCCGGCACCGTCGAGTTCATCCTCGACGCCCACAACGAGTTCTACTTCCTGGAGGTCAACACGCGCATCCAGGTGGAGCACCCCGTCACGGAGATGGTGACGGGCCAGGACCTGGTGAGCTGGCAGTTGCGCATCGCGGCCGGCGAGAAGCTGGCCCTGTCGCGGCGGGACATGGCGCAGCGCGGCTGCAGCATCGAGTGCCGCATCAACGCCGAGGACCCGGAGCACAACTTCCGTCCCAGCCCCGGGCGGGTGGAAGCGTTCGTGGCCCCCGGCGGTCCCGGAGTGCGCTGGGACAGCCACGTCTACCAGGGCTACGAGATTCCCTCGCAGTACGACAGCCTGATCGGCAAGCTCATCGTGCACCGCCCGACGCGCACGGAGGCCATCGCCACCGCCCGCCGCGCGCTGGAGGAGTTCGTCATCTACCCCACCAAGACCACCATCCCCCTGTGCCGCGAGGTGCTGGGGCACCCCAATTTCCAGGCCGGAACGTGGGACACGACATACATTGAACGGGAGATGCTCAACCGCTGAGCCTCGCCGCAGCGGGAAAGGACGCGAGACGCGATGCCGCAGATGTCGAAGGCCAACGCCGTGATCGGGCAGTCGGGCGGCCCCACCGCCGTCATCAACCAGTCGCTGGCCGGCGTGGTGGAGCGGGTGCGCGACTGCCGGGCGATCGGGCGGCTGCTGGGCGCCCGCCACGGCGTCCGGGGGATCGTCCGGGGCGACTTCGTCGACCTGAAGAAGCTGCCGCGGATGCTGCTGGAGAAGGTCGCCGCGACGCCCGCCGCCGCCCTCGGCTCCACGCGCGACAAGCCCGACGAAGAGTACTGCCGCAAGATCCTCGACGTGTTCGGAAAGAACGACGTGCGCTACTTCTTCTATATCGGCGGCAACGACTCGGCCGACACCGCGCGCATCGTCAACGAGCTGTCGACGGCCGCGGGCTACGAGCTGCACGTGTTCCACATTCCCAAGACGATTGACAACGACCTGCGGGTGACGGACCACTGTCCGGGCTACGGGTCGGCGGCGCGGTTCGTGGCGTCGGCGTTCATGGGCGACGACCGCGACTCGGCGGCGCTGCCGGGCATCAAGATCAACGTGGTGATGGGGCGCCGCGCGGGCTGGCTGACGGCCGCCGCGGCGCTGGGGCGGCAGGACGACGCCGACGGCCCGCACCTGCTGTACACGCCCGAGG
>Ga0172362_10001719_pt1 | contig 18832 bp, 5 predicted proteins | sample LakKivs1_kivu2a2_FD_114534 | JGI IMG/M metagenome (GOLD analysis project Ga0172362, IMG submission 114534) | Sediment microbial communities from Lake Kivu, Rwanda - Sediment s1_kivu2a2 | ecosystem: Environmental > Aquatic > Freshwater > Lake > Sediment | place: Rwanda: Western Province, Lake... | reverse complement strand
ATTTACTGTAACATCTGCATTGTTAAGCTGCTGTTTCAGCATAGCTTTTTCTGCAGTCGCTCCTGTATACCTAAAATAGAAAATTGCAAATGCAGAGATTACCATTATAACTATCATAATCAACAGAACTACTGCTATCAGCTCTGCATCACCTTTTTTTTCCATATTTATAGTAATGACAATTAGTTTATAAATATAGCGCCCATTTCTGTCCCAAAATTTTTTTCAGTGAGTGAAACTCCCTAAGGCAAGACCTTAGGGCATCTAGAAGTTATCTAATCTTAACTGATCTCCCTTTCGTCCTTGATTATTAATGTAATTTCTGATAATATCTGCGTTAATTCCATCTCCAACTGTTCCAGCATATCCTCCATCACTCCAAAATTCTCCACCCCAAAGTTATTTCTTCAAATCAGGATGCTCTTTAAATAATTTTATCGCTGAAATACTTTTTATCAATCGAAATAGCTGAGAAGGAGAATATTTAATCACTGATTGAAGCATAAAATGAACATGATTTTAATCAAATCCAATGGTTTCAAATTTCATGTGATATCTATCCTCTAATTCCTTACAGATCCTTTTAAAGGTTTCAACATATTTGTTCTGTAAAAACAAATCTTTTCTATATTTAATACAAAAGACAAAATGATATTTTATCTTGAATACTTTATGCGAGGCTCTGCAAAGATCATCCATACAGATACTAACAAGCCTGATGTTTTAATTGTTACCTTGTTTTATCCCCAAGGCCAGACCTTGGGGTATTACGGAGAATAAAATCATCACTCATTCAAGGAATCGGTGTTTTATTAAAAAACACAAAGTACAATCGGTACAATTAGTCCACCCAGTAATAATCCTTAATTAAGATAAAATGTGATTTCTATGGAGCTTAAATGGCTTAATTTGGAGCTGTTTAAATCTATAAAGGATTTTTCAAAGCACATTTATTAAAAGATTATAACTTATATCTAACTCAAACTTTTTAGATCACTTATTGTTATGATTGTAATCTCTTTCATAATTAAATTTTGTTTTTTATTGAGTTGTTTATAGTTATTCACATAAAAAGATATTTTACTCAATAAAATTCTTGGTGATTAGTGGTTTTTCGGACCAAAAAAGCTTATAAAACAGCAAAACTAAGACGATAATAATGAAAAGAGTGTTGTCAAACACCTATTTTTTAGGTAGAAAGTGCATATTTTGCGATAATTATGGACTTTACAGACTCGCTGATAAGCGAGTCAAATGTAAATATTGCAACAAGAAATATAGCTTATTACAATTAAAGAGGGATATTATAATTCTTTACTATTTTTACTTGGAATTATCTGCGAGTAAGACTTCAAGGGAGTTAGAGCTTGATTATAATACTATTCAATCAAGATTTATGCAATTTAGAAAGAAGATTGCAGAATTCTGCAATCAAGAAGCAAAGAAGTTAAATGGAGAATTAGAACTTGATGAATTATACTTTGGTGGGAAGAGAAAGGGAAACAGGGGAAGAGGAGCGAACAATAAGGCTATTGTTTTCGGAATTCTCGAGAGAAAAGGCAAGGTTCATACAGTTATAGTAGAAAATGTTAATGCTGAAACATTAATGAAAGCTATAAAGTCAAAAACAAAGAAAGGGTCAGTGTTTTACACTGATGGATTCAGAAGTTATAATGATTTGAAGCAATTTGGAAAACATAATGTTATCAGGCATGATGAAGATGAATTCGCGAAAGAGAAGAACCATATAAATGGAATTGAAGGTTTCTGGAGTTATGCTAAAGAAAGATTCCATAAGTATCATGGGATCAATAAAACCAATTATCCATTTTACTTGAAAGAAATGGAATTTCGTTTCAATCACAGAAACGAAAGTATTTTTAACTTATTATTTGATATATGTGTAAGGAGGGCTGTTTAGTCCGTTTTTCCACTAATCACCAAATTCTTAGATAAAAAAGACACATAAAATAATATTTTATATTACTTGGTAATGTTTTTAAAGTATCAAATTCTTTTAATAATAAATAAAAGATGGTAAAAAAAGAGTTGAAGAATAGGGCAAGTTTTACTTTTGATAAAGAAACAATTCTGATTTTAGAAGAACTCTCAAATATCAGCAAATATAGAAATAAATCTCATGTTGTTGAAGAGGCTATTAAATTGCTTAAAAAACAAGAATTAAATGACAATAGCGATAAATTACAAAATGAATAAAAAAGCAAGGATTATTCTAAAAACAAGTGCTGTTATAATGTTTTTATTAATTTTTATTATCCTTATTTTATCAATACTTCCAGTTACAGCAATTTTAGACAAACAACATTATGAATTAGGAGAAAAAGTCAAGATTGATTTGAGAGAAATAGAGAATTACACCTTAAAAATTAATACTCCTTCTACAAGTTATTTAAAAAAGGGAAACAATGATGTTTTGCTTTTTCAGCCAGAAGAAATTGGTCATTACTCATTAACTCTTAATTATAATTATAAACAAGAAAGATTTGAATTTGAGGTTATAGAAAAAAAAGAAGGCGAAACCACCGGGATACTAGAAAAAGATAGCAAAAAAAAAATAGGAGAGGATCTTTCAAAAGAAATAATTGATGAAGATAATCAGACTAATCTGACAAAAAAAAACACAATCCTTAAAGAAACAAACCAAAGTCTTTTAGATAAAACAAACAAATCTGGAGAAGAAACAAACAATACTGAAGAAAAAATTATTATAAACAAACCTGTTAAATGGAACATCAAAGAAAATATTCCAGAAGGTTCAAAGAAAGTCAGAGTAAAAATACCTGTAAATGCTGAAAATATTAGTGTTTACAAACATGAGTATGACACTAAAAAAAGAATTGATGCTGAGATAGATAATAATCTTATCAGGAATGTTGGAACAAGGATTTTTAGTTTAAATGAAAATCCTGGAAATGCCTATATAATTTTAGAAGATGTTGATGGAGAAATAGAAGTTGAATATCTTACACCACCTGCAACTGCACAAGAAAAGATTATTTCTGAAAAAAAGAAGGAAGTTGTTGTTTCTTCTCCAAGTAATTTGCATTATGAAAATGTTACCTCATACACTAATTTGCCTGTTGAAGTGTCTTCAAAAGATTTAATTAAAATCTATTGGAAAGAAGAAAACATCTATTTAAATTTTGAAGCTTTTGATACAAATCAGAACGGATTATTAGATTATATTGAATGGATCGTTCCCCATTTGTCAGAGCAGACTTTTGAAATTATTATAATAACAAAAGCTGAGCATTTAGACGAAAACAAAAATTTCATTGAAGATATTTATGGAGAGGTTAAAGAATTAGATGGAATCTGGAGCAGCGCTGTTAATAACAATGAATATGTAAGAGTTACTTTTGAAAAACTCCTGAATAAAAAAAGCGATATTACCATTTATCCGCGAGTTGTTTCAGGAAATCCAAAAGTAGAAGTTTATGAAATGAATGGAAATGAAAGGATTGCAGAATTTTCTAATTTAAATCCCAATGAATATAATAAAATCTATCTTACAAATTTACAAGGAGAGCAAGATAGTTTTGATTTAAAAGTTATTGGTGGGAGTATAGAATTTGACCATATAATTGACCCTATACTGAATTGGTGGAATAATTCATGGTATGCGAGAAAAACAATCAACATCACAAGTGTTGGAGCTTTGACGAACTTCCCGGCTTATCTAAATGTTTCAAAAGAAAGCGAAATGCAGTCTGATTATGATGATTTAAGATTTTTTAATGGAAGCTGCACATCTGGAAACACTTTAGCCCTGGATTATGAAATTGAAAATTACACTTCAACCAATGCTCATCTCTGGATTAAAATTCCAAGTTTAGTTTCAGGAGTTAATCAGATTTGTATGTATTATTCAAATGATGATGCTTCATCAGGAGAAAATGCAACAGGTGTGTGGGATGTGAACTATATAGCAGTTTACCACATGTCAGAAAACCCGACAGGAACTGTTTTTGACAGCACATCAAATAGATATCATCTAACATCAGGAGGTACAATGGCGTCAGATGATTTAATTGCAGGACCAATTGGAAATGCAATTGATTTTGACGGAATCAACGATGTTTTAACAAATACGAGCTTTGATTGGGCTTCAAGCGGGCCAGCAACATTGGAATTTTGGAATTATGTTGCAACAGCAGATGTTAAAGATTCAGGAGTTGCAGGTTTTTCAGTTAATGGATCTGAAAGATTTTCTAATCACTTCCCTTGGGGAAATGGTAATGCTTATTGGGATTATGGGACTTGTTGTGATGCTGGAAGGGTTTTCGGAGGATATTCCGCTTATTACAACACTTGGGCTTACACAGCCTCCAGATCTCAGGGTTTAGGCGGTAGTGCGCAGAATATACTTGTAAACATGAATACTCTTGCAAGCAAGACAAGTTCTGATGGACCGACTGCAGTTTTGCAGGATTTTAGGATTGGCAATTTTAATGGCGCCAGCTATTTTAAGGGAAGGGTTGATGAAGTAAGAGTTTCTAATGTTTATCGTTCAAATGACTGGATAAATCAGACTTATCAGATGATGGCTAATCAAAATAGTTTTGTTAGTTTTGGAAGCGAAGAGAAGGGATATGGAGTTTTATCTCTAACTTTAGTTAATCCAAATCAAAACAAAAATGTTGTTCAAAATCAGTTTTTTAATTTTACAGTAAATGTTAGCTGTAATCAAGGTCAGTGTGGGAATGTTAATGTAACTTTAGATCCAATAAGTTCTGATTGGTGGAATACTTCATGGATGAAGCGAAAAGAAATAAACATCTCAAGTTCAGCAGATTTATCTGATTTTCCTATCTATCTAAATATCTCCAAAGAAACAGAAATGCAAAATGATTTTGATGATTTGAGATTTATTAATGGAAGTTGCTCTTCAGAAGAAACTTTAGAACTAGATTATGAAATTGAAAATTATACTTCTAGTAATGCTCATGTTTGGCTAAAGATTCCTAATTTAAATTCAGGAATAACAAGTATTTGCATGTATTATAATAATTCTGATGCTCTTAATGGAGAGGATGTAACAAGAGTTTGGAGTAATAATTATATTAATGTTCAGCATTTTCAGGAAACATCAGGTACACATGTTGATTCATCTGGACATAAAAACGGAACTAATTATGGGACTAATCAGGATGCAATGGGTTATATTGATGGTGCAAATGATTTTCAGGATAATGATTATGTGAGGCTGTCAAGTTTTAATGGGCTTAATGGAAAGCAAGAAACATCTATTTCTTATTGGGCAAAACAAGATAGTTCAACAACACAAGATTATACTTTATGGGCTAATCTACAGATCCTAATAGAGCATGGAGCTTCATTTGGAAGCCCGCAAGGAGCTGCAAATTTAAGAGTTAGATGGCATCTAGAAGGAGATTGGAGAACCGCTCATATTGCTCCCAGTGTTTTAGATACAGGGAATTGGCATTATTGGACTTTTGATAAGAACAGCAGCGGAACAACAAAAATTTATAAAGATGGCGTTGAAGTTTATACTGGAACAGATACACAGACAAATTTCAGCACAAATTCTCCAGATTTTGATATTGGATATAGGTCAGGTTCAGGAGGATTTGATGGAATAATTGACGAATTTACAATTTCAAATAATTCTCGTTCACAAGGATGGGTTAATATGAGCTATCAGTTAATGAAGAATCCTTCAAGCATTGTTAGTTTTGGTGATGAAGAAGATCAAACTTATGTTAAAGGTGTAGTTTCAATGACTTCAGGAGCATTACCTTTTTATACAATCTCTAAAAATCCTATTGACTATATTAATAACAGCTGTTTAGGGGACATGAATGATGGAGATAGTTGCCTGATTACTTGGAGTGTTAATGCAACAGGAGCTCTTGGCTCGACTCATGAGTTTTATGCTTATGCAGAATCACTGAATTATTCAGGAAATATCTCTAATGCAAATAGCTCCAAAATAAATTTGACAATCTATGCAGGAGAACAAGCAACAGCAAACGAAATACAATGCGAACAAGGTGGAGGCTGGAAAGCATGCAGTGAAATAGATTATGGAGAAATCATTACGAGAGTTAGAGCAAATTGCACTTATTCAGAAGGGGATATAGTTAATGCAACATTTAATTTAACTGGAATTGCTGATAAGTATAATTATTTTTATGGGAGTGTTTTAGTTGGAGATGGAGATTGGTGGGTTTATGATAATAATCCCAATGTTCAAATACAAGACTCAGGAGAGTTTAGGTTAGAGGTCGTATGTTTTGATGAAAATGGAAAAAGTGATTCTAATTATAGTAATTGGACAGTTGATTGGGGAGTTTTAAATGTAACTTTAATAACTCCGATTGAAGATAGAAATATTGCGCAGTATAGATTTTTTGATTTTAATGTAAGTGTTAGTTGTTTAGGTGGAGAATGCGGATATGTTAATGTGAGTTTAGACCCTCCTGAAGGATATACTGTTGTTGTTTTTAATGAAACAGGAGACACAAATTGGACTGTTCCTGCAGGTGTTAGTGAAGTTCAGGTTTTGGTTGTTGCAGGAGGAGGTGCTGCAGGAAGTCATGTTACTTATGGCGGAACAGGTACTGGTTCTGGGGGCGGAGGCGCAGGAGGTCTGATTTATGATGATAGTTATTCAGTAACTCCAGGACAGGTTATTGATATTAGTGTTGGAACAGGAGGAATTTCTCCTGCAACCCAAGGACAAGGAGGAGATGGCACAAATTCTAGTTTTGGGACTCTTAATGCTAGAGGAGGAGGGGGAGGAGGTAACAGAAATACTGCAGGAAGATCTGGAGGTTCTGGAGGCGGTGGAGGTTATGCCAGTGCAGGAGGTTCAGGAACAGTAGGACAAGGTAATCAAGGAGGAACAGGAACTAATGATTTTGGAGGTTCTGGAGGCGGAGGAGCAAGCCAGGCAGGAGAAGATGGAAATGGTGATGCTGGAAGATATGGAGGAAATGGAACAAATTATAGTGATATTTTTGGAAGTGAATATGGAGAGGAAGGATATTTTGCAGGCGGGGGAGGCGGTGGCGGAAGAGACGGAAATTCAGGAGGAACAGGAGGACTTGGAGGCGGTGGAGATGGTGGCTCAAATTCAGATGGAATTTCTGCAATAAATGGAACAGGAGGAGGAGGAGGAGGTTCTGGCGATGCTGGATGGAGGGGCGGACATGGTGGTTCAGGAATTGTTTTGATTAGATATAGTGTTGAAAAAACTGGATTTGTTCCTTATGGAGATGGTTTTCCTTTTTACACAATAAATCAAAATCCAAGAGATTATTTGAATTTAAGCTGCCTTGCAAATATGAAAGATGGAGATAGTTGCAATATTTCGTGGAGGGTTAATGCAACAGGATTAATTGAAACCACTACTGAATTTTATGCTATAGCCAGTTCAGTTAATTATTCAAGTTATTTTCCAGATGTTGAATCAAAACATATAAATCTCACTATTGCAGAAAATCTTGATGTTTCTGTTGAAAATATCCAGTGTGAAGAAGGTGGAAGCTGGAAAGCATGCAGTGAAGTAGATTTTGGAGAGAATATAACAAGAGTCAGGGCAGATTGCATAAGTCAGGATGGAACTGTATTAAATGCAACCTTTAATTTAACTAATTTAGATGATAGTATTAATTACTTTTATGCAAATGCAACATCAAACATAAGCAATTCTTGGATATATGATAATTCTGATTTAGAGATAAATGAATCCGGAGAGTATATTTTAGAGGTAACCTGTTTTGATGATGTTCCTACAACAGATACTGAATCTGTGGAGTGGGATGTTGATTATGGAACTTTAAGTGTTACTTTAATTAATCCGAGCAGTAATGCAAACGTTAATCCAAATGAATTTTTTAGTTTCACAGCCAGGATAAATTGTCTTGGAGGGGAGTGTGGGGATGTTAATGCAACTCTTGACCCTGTAAACTGGTGGAATACTGGTTTTATATACCGAAAAAATGTTAATATAACAAGTTCAGCAGCATTATCTGATTTTCCTGTTTATTTAAATGTTAATTATGCTTCAGGGATGCAAAGTGATTATGATGACTTAAGGTTTGTTAGTGGTTCTTGCGAAGCAGGGGTAGCTAATGAATTAAGTTATGAGATTGAAAGCTATGATTCAAATAATGCTCATGTTTGGTTGAAGATTCCTTCTTTAACAACCGGAACAAATTCAATTTGCATGTATTATGGGAATGATGACGCGCAAAGCGGACAAAATGTTTCAGATGTGTGGAGTAATAATTATGTCATGGTTAATCATATGAATAATTATAATTCTACTTATCTAGTTGATAGTGCAGGCAATTACAACGGGACTAAGAGAAGCTCAACACAACCCACTGAAATTTCAGGACCTGTTGGAAATGCACAGGATTTTAATGGCGATTCCTGGATTTTAACAGCATTATCTTGGGATGGAGGTCCTGTAACTTTTGAATTCTGGAATTATGTTGCGCAAGCAGAAACACAACAATCAAATGTCTTTGCTGCAAGTGTTGATAGAATGAATTCTCATTCACCCTGGAGCGATAATAATGTTTATTTTGATTACGGCGCTGGCTGCTGTAGTTATAGAATCAGTACTTCTTATTCTTCTTATTATGATGATTGGACATATGTAACTTACACAAGCGAGGCAACTACTTCTGTAAATAAAATGGAAATATTTTTTAATGGGATTTCTGCAACGAGTAATAATAATGGTGGAGAAGTTTCTGGTATTTCTTCCTTTAGGATTGGCAGTAATTCAGCGGGTTCAGGAAGCTATCATCCAGGAAGTTTGGATGAATTCAGAATGTCAAGTGTTGTAAGAAGTGCTGATTGGATAAATATGAGTTATCAGATAATGAAAAATCAGGATAATTTAGTAAGTTTTGGTAGTGAAGAGCAAAACACAGACAAAGGCGGGATAATTTCAATGATTGCAGGAACAAAACCATTCTACACAACAACATTAAATCCTAATGATTATACAAACACAAGCTGTTTGCAAGACATGAGAAATGAGAATTGCGAGGTTACATGGCATGTTAATGCAACAGGACCAATTGGCTCGACTTGGGAGTTCTTTGTTGATGCAAATTCAACAACCCTTGCGAATTCAAGTGCGACATCTAATAGGATTAATATAACTATAGGAAACGCCCCGCCTTTAACACCTGAACTTAATCTTCCTGCAAATGGAAGTGCTTTAAGTGTTATTGGAGAGTTAAACTGGAGCAATTCAATAGACCCGACAGGAGATGATGTTTATTATGTTTTAGAAGTGAGCAATGTTTCTGATTTTTCTGAAATTGTTTATTACAACGGGAGCATAAGCGAGCGGGAAACTATAACCGGCGATACTCCAAGCGGAATAACTCAAGAGGGAGCATATTACTGGAGAGTTCTTGCAACAGATTTAAAAGGCAATTCTTCATGGAGTGAGGAATGGATTTTTTATTATGACTTAACTCCTCCAAACATAACTCTTATTTCTCCTGAAAATGATACTACTAATACAACTACAAATACACAAACTTTTAGCTATAATGTAACTGACTTAACCGAGATTATGAATTGTACCCTTATCTTAAATGGAGAGTTAAATGAAACTGACGATTCTGTGACACGAGGGAATATCGAGACAATAACCTCAACAATTCCTAACGGGATTTATGATTGGAGCATTAATTGTACTGATAAGGCAGGATTTACAGGAGCATCTGAAACACGGGTTTTGAATTTAACAGTTGCAGACAACCCTCCAAGTGCTCATGAAATAGAATGTGAAAAAGATTCATCTGGCAGTTTTATTTCTTGTTCTAATCTGGTTTTTGGAGATAATCTCACAAGGATAAGGGTTAGATGCACAGACCCTGAAAATAATTTATCAAGTGCGATTTTTAACCTGACTAACATTCCAGATAATTATAATTACCTTTACAATTCAACAAATGTAAGTTCTGGAAGTTATTATATTCTGGAAAATCTGAGCAAGATGATAAATGATAGCGGGAACTTTTCTCTGATTGCTACATGTGTTGACAGCGAGGCATTGACAGGCACAAACTCAACGATTTGGCTTGTTCCGTGGGGAACACCCACAATTAATTTAGTTAATCCGAACACAAATTCTTATGTTATGAAAAATATGTTTTTTGATTTTAATATAAGCATTGGCTGTTCTGGTGGAGAGTGCGGAGATGTTAATGCAACGCTTGACCCTATCGGGTGGTGGGATAATAAATGGGGCAGGAGAAAAACAATCAACATCACAAGTGTCGGCTCACTAACTGATTTTCCTGCTTATTTGAATGTTTCAAAAGAAACAGAAATGCAAAATGATTTTGATGATCTGAGATTTTTTAACGGAAGCTGCTTAAGTGGAGAAACTCAAGAATTGGATTATGAAATTGAAAATTACACTTCAAATAATGCCCATGTTTGGATTAGGATTCCAAGCTTAGTTTCCGGAACAAACCAGATTTGCATGTATTATGCAAATGATGATGCAGAGAATGGTGAGAATGTTAGCGGGGTTTGGAGCAACGGCTATGTCATGGTTCATCATATGCAAGATGAAACAACAACAACATTATCAGATAGTGCTGGAATTTATAATGGCACTAAAAGAAGCTCAACACAGCCAAGCGAGATTGCAGGAGTAATTGGAAAAGCTCATGACTTTAATGGAGATTCTTATGTTGATATTTCAATGAATTGGGGAGGAGGGCCCGTTACTTTTGAATTTTGGAATTATGTTGCATCAGCAGAAACACAAAATTCAAATGTATTCTCATATAATACTGAAAGAATGGACTCTCATGCGCCATGGGGAAACAACAACATATATTTTGATTACGGTCCGAATTGTTGTAGTGATGACAGAATCTCAACAAGCTATGCTTCTTATTATGATTCCTGGACTCATGTTACCTTTACAAGCGAAGGAGTTAATGGAGGAAGAATGGAAATATTTTTTAATGGAAACTCTGCAACAAGCAACAATGCTGGAGGGCAAATCACAAGCGGCAGTTTATTTAAATTAGGAGTAAAAGGAACAAATTATCATCCAGGAAGTGTGGATGAATTCAGGATGTCAAATGTTGTAAGAAGCAATGACTGGATTAACCAGACTTATCAGATGGTGGCAAATCAAAATAGTTTTGTTAGTTTTGGAAGTGAAGAAAAAGGAAAATCAGGAGCAATTTCAATGGTTGTTGGAGATACTCCTTTTTATACAATTTCACAAAATCCAAGAGATCATATTAACACAACCTGTTTGGCGAATATGAAGCCTGGAGATTCTTGCGATGTTTCATGGATAGTGAATGCAACCGGAGAAATAAACTCTGTCTGGGAGTTTTTTGTTATAGCTAATACAACTAATTATACTGAATGGTTTTCTTCAGGAAATGAATCCTCTAGAATAAATATCACTATAGTTAATCAATTAGCCCCGACTGTGCCGCAGTTATATCTGCCCCTAAATAGAACAACTTCTTCATCTGTTGTGGAATTTAACTGGACAAATTCAACAGATGTAAATGGAGACGCAATTTACTATATTTTGCAAGTAAGCAATGTTTCTAATTTTTCTGATATTGTTTATTACAATGGAAGTATTCCTGAACAAGAAAGTCCGACAGGCGACACTCCGGTATTACCTTCTGAAAATACTTATTATTGGCGAGTGCTTGCCACAGATTTAATAGATAATTCTTCCTGGAGTGAAACAAGAGTCTTCTATTATTCTTCATCTCCTCCAAATTTAACTTTTGTTAATCAGACAGGTGAAGACAACTTAATAATCAATGAAAACCATCCTTTAGATCAAGGAGAAAATCTTACAATAAATGTAAAAGTCGATTCTGAAAATGTCGATAGTGTCTGGGTTGTTGTATGGGAGGGAGTAAAAGGAGGAGTAGAAAAAGTGAAAATATTTTTCACATATGTTGCCGGAATTTTATGGAAAGCAACTATTCCTACAGACTATGCGTGGAATTTATTAAATTACAATTATACAATCTATGCAAATGATACTGCAGGTAGAACTGCAGAATATGATGGCAATTTTACACTCTTAAAAGGAAGTATAACATTAGGTTTAACACCTAACCCTGTTTCTTCTGTTACAAATGTTACTGCTTATGGTTTTCTTAATCTAACAAATGGTTCTGCTTTAGCAAATTATCCCCTAAACATCTGGATAGATGATGCTCTTTTGCTATTTTCAAATGTTACTCCAGAAGGAACTTATGATAATTACCTTGAATTTATTGACACTTCAGATACGCAGTTTAATAAGGGGACTTATGCTAATACAATAACTGATGGTGAAAACCTTAAACTTGCCTCGGGAAATTATTCAGGCAACTTTACAAGAATATTAGATGCAGGGGCAAGAGTTGAGTGGAATAATGTTTCTTGGGGTTTTACAGGGCAGGCCTGTTCAGCTGTTGTGGATTTTCAAGAAGGAGATGTCAGAGGATATTCCCAAACTCAAGATACTTATATAAGTAGTGGTTCAGCAACAACTAATTTTGGAAGCTCTGAAAGTATTATTGTTGATGGTTCCCCAACCATTGAAAGAGGCCTTATTAAGTTTGATAATATTTTTGGGACTAATCGCAATCAGATACCTTATAATTCAACAATTAGTGGGGCGAATATCACTTTTGTTGTTTTTGATATAGGAAATATTGTTAATGTTTATGAAGTTTTAGAAAACTGGACTGAAAGCGAGGCAACTTACAATAACAGGCTAACTGGAACAGCATGGAGCTCTGCGGGTTGTGGCGGTTCGCCATCAAGGTCATTGACAGCAGAAGATGATTTTACTGCAAGTTCAACAGGAGTTTATTCAGTTGATATAATTAATGCTATGAAGAGGTGGGTTAATGGCACTTCTGAAAATTATGGGGTTGTTTTTGACATGTCTTCAAGCAATGGAGTATGGTTGAGAAGCAGTGAGTATTCTACACAGGGAGAAAGGCCAAAATTAAATGTTCAATATACTTCAGATGATTGCACAGGTGTTGATGTTTATGTAAGAACTTCTAATGATAAATCTTCATGGACAGATTGGCAAAAAATCTCAAATAGCGAATCTATTAATGATCCGAATACTGCAAGCAGATATTTAGAATATCGTGTTGAATTAAGCACCACAAATAATTCATTTACTCCGATTGTAAGTGAGGTTGTTGTAAATTATACAGCTATAGTAACAAACTCAAGCGGGTATTACAGGTATAATTTTACAAATCCTTCTTCATATGGAACATATGAGATAAAAGTTGAAACAGGACTTAGAACAATAATAATCAATAATAGTGAAACACTTTTTGTTGAAACAGGTGTTGGACCGAATGTTTACTTAATCAGTCCAGAAGACGAATTATGGTTCCCATATGGAAATTTAACTTTAGTTTATAATGTTACAGACATAAATGATGACATTGCAAATTCTACTTTAATTATTAATGGACAATTAAATGAAACCAATTCAAGTGCTATTATAAATGGACATTATAATAATTTTACAATTAATTTTACTTCAGGACAATATAACTGGACAGTAAATGTCACAGATAGCACAGGGCTTGTTGGAACAGATAATCAAAGAATATTTTATATTGATTTAGAAAATCCAAATATTACTTTAATTTTTCCTGAAAATGGAAGTTCTTATTCAGATAATGTTTTGAATTTTAGTTTTAATGCAACAGATAATTTAGCTCCTGTTCTAACTTGCGATGTGTATCTTGGAGAAGACGCTGTTCATGAGGATGTATCTGCTAATAATGGAGAAATAATAAACTTGTCTACTGGAACACTGACTTCTGGAGATTATACCTGGTATGTTGTGTGTGTAGATGAAGTGGAAAGAAGTTTTATGAGTGATATTTGGGAGTTTTCTATTAATGATACTGCTCCTGAAGTGGAGTTAATATGGCCAGAGCAAGATTATATAGATGATGATGGAAATATTTCTTTTGTTTTTAATGCCACTGACAATACTGGATTTATAAATTGTAGTTTATTAATTAATGATTCTTTTTATGCAACAAATCAGACACCAATTAATAATGGAGGGAATACAACAATTAATGTTACTGGCTTGGGGGAAGGGTATCATAATTGGACAGTTGAGTGTTTTGATTTAAGTGAGAGCTCTCACAAGCCAGATTCTAGAGATTTTGTAGTTGATTTATTTCCTCCTTTAATAGAACTTAATGCCCCTGAAAATTATGATAATCTAAGTTATGCTGATGTAACATTTAATTTTACTGCAAATGATACTATAGACTCTTTGCTTGATTGTAATATAAGAATAGATAATGTTATTAGAGATACATTTACTGCAAATTCTGGAATTCTGACAAATGTTCTTGTTAGTAATCTGATTGATGGTGAAAGAGTATGGTATATTACTTGTTGGGACGATGCCGGACATTCTAACTCTAGTTCGGTTTGGAGGGTAAATATTTCTGAGCCGCCGACTGTTGTTCTTAACACGCCAAATGAAACTTCTTTTAATGAAACTACTATTGAACTTTTTTATACGCCTTATGACAATACTAATTTAAGTTCTTGTGATTTATACATCGACGGCGCTTACAATCAGACAAATGCTACAGAAATTATTAACGGGGAAGAAAATAATTTTACTGTTGTTGGAATTTCTGGTGGAGAACATAGCTGGTTTGTGAATTGTACAGACTTAATTGGATTAACTGCACAGTCAGAAGAGAGAGTGTTTTTCATTGATACAATAGGACCAAACATAACTCTCTACTATCCAGACGGGCATGAGATAGGAACAGATGATATTTTCTTTAATTTTACAGTTGTAGATGACATAGATTTTTCAGTTGTATGCGACCTTATAGTAGACACATCCATTGTCAATGAAAGTTTTACAGCTTATAATGGAAGCGTGACAAATATAACTCAGTCAGGTATTACAGATGGTTTTCACACATGGCATGTTAATTGTACTGACAGCACAAATAATGCTGGAGGAAGTGAGATTTTTAATTTTACCAAATCCACGCCACCAGATGTTTCTTTGGTCTCTCCAGATGATGGGCACTGGTTTAATATAAGCAGTTTTTATTTATATTATCTTCCATTTGATGATGAGGGATTTTTAGAATCTGCCCTTTTTATAAACGGCGCATTGAACCAAACTAATTCAAGCAAGGTTACAAGCAATGAAAACAATAATTTTTCAATAACTAACTTTCCAGACGGACTTTATAACTGGACAATTAGAGCAACAGATGTAAGTGGTTTGAACACAACAGCCTCGCCAAACAGGACTTTTTATGTTGATACACAATCTCCTGGACTTGTTTTGAATTTTCCAAATCAGTCAGCTAATTTAAGCACAAACAATGTAACTTTAAATTTCACAGTATTTGATAATTTAGACCCAGAGATAGAGTGCAACCTCTTCTTGGATGGTGAAATTGAATATTCTGGCAATTCGTCAAACGGAACAGATGTTATAAACTATGCTTTGGTTGGCGACGGAGTACATTACTGGAATGTTACCTGTATAGATGAAGCAGGTAATTACAATTACAGCGAAACTATAACTTTTTCAGTTGAAGCTCCACCAAATGTTACTTTGATAAGTCCGAATAATTCAGAATATATTAATACTAGTTCGACAGTGTTTGTTTACCTTCCAGAAGATCCGATAGGTTTTGAAAACTGCTCTTTATATATTGATGGTATATTTAATGATTCTGTTGGTTCAGCTTCTATAACAGCTAATGAGCAAAACAACTTTACAGTTTCAAATATTCCTGAAGGATACCATAACTGGACAGTAGAATGTATTGATGCTGCACCTGATTATAATCCTTTTAGTCCAACACCCTGGAATTTTACAATGGACAGAACCCCTCCCTCAATAACCCTTAATCATCCTGTAAATAATTTAAACACACTTAGAAGTTTAGAATTTAATTTCACTGCTAATGATACTTTGGATGGTGATGGAAATTTGACATGCAATCTTTATATTGATGGAAATCCTAATATCACGGGAATTATTGCTCAAAATAATGCTGATCAATTAAATACTGTATCCGGATTATCATTAGGAAGCCATACATGGAATGTTTCTTGTATAGATGATGCTTTTAATCTAGGTTGGTCAGAAACATGGAACTTTAATGTTACTTTAGCAGATTTAATGGTTAATTCTTCGAGCATTGAATTTAATAATACAAATCCTACTGAAAATGAGATAGTTATGATTAACGCAACAATCTTTAATCTGATAAATGTTTCTGTGAAAAATATAACTGTCCAATTTTTTGATGGTAATCCTGAAATAGAGGGAGTTCAAATAGGAGAAAATCAGACAATTGATTTAATTAATCCTTTATCTCAAGAAATAACAAGCGTAAATTGGAATGCTGATCTTGGAACTTCAGAGATTTTTGTAATTATTGACCCGCCACTTGCTTCTAATGGGAGTATAGAAGAATGGAATGAAAATAACAATGAAGCAAATAAATCTATTACAACTGGCTCTTGGGGATTTATTGTTGGAAAAATTGATTTAGGAAGCCAATATTCTCTAGCTGATTCAGGGGATAGCTATCTTACAAACTGGTCAGCAGCTAATTTTGAAACAGGGAACATATATGCTGCTGATACAGAATCTTCAATATCCTGGACAAGTTTACAAGCTATTGGTAAAACTTCTGATGGTCTGGATTCTACAAATGATTTTGCTGAAATAGATGATTTATTAGAAATGACTGGTTTTTTTGATTCTGTAGAAAATCTTTATACTAACAGCTCTGGAGACGCAATAAATAAAACTTCTTATATAATATTTGGTTCATCAATAGATGAAGTGCCAATAACAAATTCAACAAACAACACTAATTTTCAGACAGGAATTTTATGGGACACTTCTGATAGTTCAGATACTGAATACAATCAAACAGATAAAGAGGATTTAGTATTTGTTTCAGCTTTAAATAAAAACAAGGTTGGAGCATACGGAACTTATGATTATGAGATTAGAGTTCCAGCTAAATTAAGGGAATATCGCACTTCCGAAACCAATGCTGTACAATTATTTGTAGAACTAAAGTAAATATAATTATCAAAAATTCAATCATTTATATCTAAATATAACATGAGTGAAAAATAAAAAACAAAGTATTTAAATTTATAAAGATATTGGGAATAGTATGAAATTTCTAAATCCAAGGAACAAAATAAAAAAAGAGCATATAAAAATACCTTTGGGTGTTAAAATAATATCTATTATTTATTATCTTTCTGCAATATTATATCTTGTAATTGCAATTATTTCATTGTTTTTTAAAGATTTAATTTTTAAGATCCCTGATTTTAGCCAGATTACAAATAGTTATGCTTCAATAATTTTAGGGGTTATTTTTATACTATTAACTATTTTTTCAGCAACTGTTGCCACAGGACTGTGGAAACAGAAAAACTGGGCCAGGATTGCATTAATAATCTTTTGCAGCCTAAATATTACAGGAGGCATATTTTCTTTAATCAAAGGAGGTTACCTAAGTTCAATTAACCTTATTTTTAATTTAATAATTGCAAGTTACCTTATTTTTTCTAAAAAGATCAAAGGGTTTTTTAAACCAATGAAGAAGAAAGAAATATAGGATTAGATTAATTATAAGATATTATACTAATTTTATACCAAAAATATATTTTAAAAAGACTGATTTGCCCATAGTTATAAAAATTATAATAAATAGGATTAGTCGTTTGTTTTTTCAGCAGAGTGATTAACCTACTAAATATCCTTTTGTATTAACTTAACTTTGCCACTTCGCAAAGTTAAGTTAGGGATGAACGCACATTTAGCAATTTTAAGAGTGAAATAAATTCATCTTAAAATTATTACTCCTAAAAAATTTCATTTGTTTGTCAGTTGGCAAAATTTTCGATAAAAACCATAAAAAAATCTCAATATTTCTTCAATTTTAGCTAAAGAGAACCTTGAAAAATTCAAAAAATCATGTTTTTTCTTTAAAAAAAAGCCAACTGGCAAAACTTCAAGAGTAATAAAAATGAATTTTTTTCAACTTGATTTATTCAAATTTGAAAAAATCTATCTTTAACTAACCTGATTTGCCATATGGCAAACTCAGGGTATTAACATTACTTTTATGTGTTTTATAAATCAGTACATTTAAGGTAGGAGAATGCCATTTCATAATAAAATTTTATTTAGAATCATCATGAACAGACCCAGAATCTGGCTGTTTAATACTTTTTTTTCTTAAATAATAGAAAATCAAGCCCCAAACTACTAAAACAACTGCTAGAAAAATATACTTATAATAAGGTATTAATTCAGAGAGATAGGTAGGTTTAATAAATTTATAAATTCCCATAATTAAAGTAATTCCCATGAATATATGCCAGTACAAAATAGATTTCTTTCTTGACTTAAAGAAATTCATAATAAAAAAGATGCCTGAAAATATAAAACCCAAAGATAATATTCCAGAAATTACACCTAACTTTCGAACATTAGCAACATCTGTTTGTAAAATTCCAAACCTAAATAACCCTTCAATTACAAATCCTGCTAAATTCAAAATTAAGACGATTCCAAACACAATAATTAATATCCAGTCAAACTTGTTTCTTCTTTTTAGCATATTTTATTAAAATGTAATATCTTTAAAAATTTATCTAAGCTTGCATCCAATCTGTATCTGCAGTTACAGAAACTTCATAACCTTTTTCGATTTCAGTATTAAAATTAGTTCCTATATAAATCCCCCAT
>Ga0172362_10001716_pt1 | contig 18842 bp, 30 predicted proteins | sample LakKivs1_kivu2a2_FD_114534 | JGI IMG/M metagenome (GOLD analysis project Ga0172362, IMG submission 114534) | Sediment microbial communities from Lake Kivu, Rwanda - Sediment s1_kivu2a2 | ecosystem: Environmental > Aquatic > Freshwater > Lake > Sediment | place: Rwanda: Western Province, Lake... | reverse complement strand
TTTTTGCCAGAAAAGAAGCAGGAGAGGCTGAGAAGAAGCAAGGAGCGAGGCTGACAGAAGAGCAGAAAGAGATGAGAAGGAAGTACAGGGAAAAGCTGAAGAAAGAGAGAGAAGAAAAGCAGCAGATAAAAGATAATAGTAAAAATTAGTAAGCTTTATAAATGGCCTTTTTTTCTTTGAAGTCCTATCGAGGGTATTTGAATAGGAACTTAAATACCTAATAACACCAAACAAGCCTGAAAAGAGAGTTTTCAGTACAGTTTTTGGTCTATCAAAGACTGTTTTCTCTCGGATGTTTGAATGTTGGATAAAAACAAAATATAAGATAATTAATATCAGGTAAAATATAAGATGGGAAAGGCGCACGGATCAAGACACGGAAGCATGCAGTTCTGGCCAAGAAAGCTGGCCAAACGAGTTTATGGCAGAGTTAAATCCTGGCCTAAGCAGAAGGAAGCCGGGCTTCTTGGATTTTCAGGCTACAAAGCAGGGATGACACAGGCGCTGATCGTAGACAACAGAAAGGCATCTGTGACAAAAGGCCAGCAGATCGCTGTCCCTGTGACTGTTATCGAATGTCCGCCGATAAAAATCGCTTCTTCCCGCTTCTATAAAAAAACAATAAATGGTTTAAAGGTTATTTCTGAGGTTTATGCTGAAAAGACAGACAAGGAACTTTCAAGAAAGATACCTGCCCCTAAAAAAGCAAAGAAAAAAATTGATAATATAAAAGATTTTGATGATATAAGGATAAATGTCTATACACAGCCAAAGCTTACTGGTATAGGAAGAAAAAAACCTGAGCTTTATGAACTTGGCCTAGGCGGAAGCAAAGATGACAAGCTTAAGTTTGTAAAAGAGAACTTAGGAAAAGAAGTCAAGGTAAGCGATATATTCAAGGCAGGAGATCAGCTTGATATGCACTGCGTAACAAAAGGAAAAGGATATCAGGGACCTGTAAAAAGATTTGGTGTTCAGATAAGATCGCATAAAGCAGAGAAGACTAAAAGAGGAGTTGGTTCTTTGGGCGGGTGGAGAGCACAGCAGCATGTGATGCCAAGAGTACCTCATGCAGGAAAGATGGGTTTCCATACAAGAACAGAATATAACAAGCTGATACTGAAGATAGGAAACAAGCCAGAAGAGATCAATCCAAAAGACGGATTTTTGAATTATGGGCTAGTCAAGAATGATTATCTACTTATCAAAGGGTCTGTCGCGGGGCCTAAAAACAGGATCGTAAGGATTGTCAAATCAATAAGACCTAACAAACTTATGCCAAAAGATGCTCCATCAATACAATGGATAAACCTGGAATCAAAGCAAGGCTAGACAGGATAAAAAAATGAAAATCAAAAACTTAGAAGGAAAGGATGCAGGAGAGCTAAAATTGCCTAAGCAGTTTGAGGAAGCTGTCAATCCTGACCTGATACAGAGGGCTGTACTGGCTGTACAGAGCTCAAGAAGACAGAAATATGGGGTATATCCTGAAGCTGGAAAAAATGTGTCAGCTAAACTGTCAAGAAGGAGAAGAGATTACAGAGGATCATACGGGGCTGGAATCTCAAGAATCCCAAGAAAGATATTAAGCAGAAACGGAACAAGGATGAATTGGGTAGGAGCACTTGCTCCAGGAACGGTTGGAGGAAGAAGAGCGCATCCGCCTAAAGCTGAGAAAAACTGGGTGAAGAAGATAAACAAGAAAGAGAACAGGAAGGCGATAAGAAGCGCTATGTCAGCTTCGATGAAAAAAGAGATTGTAAATAACAGAGGACATGATGTTCCTGAGAACTATCCTTTTTTTATAGAATCAAAATTTGAAGAAGTTGGAAAGACAAAAGATGTGATAAAAGCACTTCATGATCTGGGATTGGGAAAAGAGCTTGAGAGATGCAGCAGAAAGAGCATAAGGGCAGGAAAGGGAAAATCAAGGGGAAGGAGATACAAAAAAGCTATCGGCCCATTGATAGTGGTATCAAAAGATTGCGGACTATTAAAATCAGGAAGGAACCTGGCAGGAATAAATGTCATAAAAGTCAACGAGATAAATGCTGAACTGTTGGCTCCTGGATGCGCTCCGGGAAGACTTACATTATTCACAAAATCCGCTGTTGAAAAGATTGAAAAAGACAAAATGTTCATGTAAAAAAATGGAACCATACAAAATAATCAAAAATCCGCTTTCGACGGAGAAGAGCATAAAGCTTATGGAAGCTGAGAACAAGCTAATATTTGCAGTAGATGAAAAAGCAAATAAAAAAGAGATAAAAGAGGCTATAGAGAAGATATTCAAAGTCAAGGTTACAGGTGTCAGGACATTCGTAAACCCAAAAGGAGAGAAAAGAGCTTATGTAAAGCTAAGCCCTGAAACACCTGCAATAGATATCGCAACAGATATAGGGATGATGTAAAGATGGGAAAGAATCTGATACAACAGGCAAGGGGAAAAGGCGGACCTACTTACAGGAGCCCAAGTTTCAGATTCAAAGGAGATATCAGGCATCCTCTTATCTCAGACGAAACTATATCCGGAACAGTTAAAGATATACTGCACTGCCCTGGCCATTATTCGCCGCTGATGTTAGTAAATTATGAAGGGAGAGGAGATATACTGGTGCTCGCTCCTGAAGGGATCAAGGTGGGAGATAAGGTAGAGTGCGGAAGCAAGGCTGAAGTAAAGAACGGAAATATCCTTCCCCTATCAGAAATACCTGAAGGAATCATGATATATAATATAGAATCTATACCAGGAGACGGCGGAAAATTTGCAAGAAGCAGCGGAAATGTCGCAAGGATAGTCTCAAAATTCGGAAATACTGCCAGAGTGATCCTGCCTTCAAAAAAAGAGAAAGTGTTTGTAGTCAACTGCAGGGCTGCAATAGGAACTCCGGCTGGAGCAGGAAGGATAGAAAAGGTGCTTGTAAAGGCAGGAAACAGCTATTTCAAGAAAAAAGCCAGAAACAAACTATGGCCAAGAACAAGCGGAGCAAAGATGAACGCAGTTGACCATCCTTTCGGTAATAAAAGGAGCCTAAGAAAATCAAAGGCAAGGCCTTGCAAGAGGGACACCCCTCCAGGAAGAAAGGTAGGAATGGTAGCAGCAAGAAGAACCGGAAGAAAGTGGAGATGAGGATAAAATATGGTTAAGAAAGAGTTCAGGTATAAGGGAAAAAGCGAGGAAGAGCTCAAGAAGATGAGCATCGAAGAATTCAGCCAGCTGGTCCCATCAAGGATAAGAAGAAGCATAAAGAAAGGATTTACTGAAAATCAAAAGGCATTACTAAAAAAACTCAGAAAAGGAAAAAACAATATCGAGACACATTCAAGGGATATGGTGATAATCCCCGAGATGATCGGAAAGACGATAAAGATACATAACGGAAAGGCGTTTGAGCCTGTGCTTATAACGATAGATATGCTTGGGCATGCTCTTGGAGAGTTCGCTCTGACAAGAAAAGAGCTTAAGCATTCAGCACCTGGAATCGGAGCTACGAAATCGAGCGCAGCTATCTCAGTCAAATAAAGGATAATAGACAGAATGGCACAATACAAATACGCAACAAAGATGGAGAATGAGGACAGCATAGCAAGAGCTGTCGGAAGAGATGTAGAAATATCAAAAAAGCAGGCCATAGAAGTATGCAATTTCATCAAGGGGATGAATGTCGACGATGCAAAAAAGATACTTCAAGACGTTATCAACAAGAAAAAGGCAGTCAAGTTCAGGAGATTCACAGGAGGAGCTGCACACAGGAAAGGTATAGGGGCAGGAAAATATCCGATAAAATGCTGCATCGAGATACTAAGGCTGCTTAACCAGGTAGCAGCAAACGCCTCATTCAAAGGGTTAAACCCATCAAACATGATCATAAAAGCCTTATGCCCTCAGACAGGAGCTAAGAGATGGCATTACGGAAGGCAGAGAAGAAGAAGGATGAAAAGGGCAAACCTTGAGATAGTTATCCAAGAAAGCGAGGAAAAAAAGACAAGCAAGAAGCAGAAGGATAGCGAAGGAAAAAAGGCAGCTGAGAAAAATATTACAAAAAAGAAGGAAGCTAAAGAGGAAATGAAAAAATGATCGAGAGAAAGTTTGTTGACCAGAACTTCAAGGAATTTTTGATCCAGGAGTATATAGCGTCTGAACTTAGCAGATGCGGACTATCACATATCAAACTGCAAAAAACACCCCTTGGAGAGAAGATAATAATCTATGCTTCCAGGCCGGGACTTATAGTTGGAAGAAAAGGAGCAAACATCAACAAACTTACAAAAGACCTTAAGAGGATATTCGGACTGGAGAACCCGCAGATAGAGATAAGCGAAATTGAAAACATATTCCTTGACTCACAGGTTGTCGCAGACATGATCGCGATGAGCCTTGAAAGATTCGGAACTGCAAAGTTCAAAGGAGTAGGCCATAAGATGATGAGCGACAGCATGAATGCAGGAGCGCATGGAATCGAGATCCTGATATCCGGAAAGATACCTGGAGCAAGGGCAAAGAGATGGAGATTTTACCAGGGATACCTTAAGAAATGCGGAGACATAGCATCGACAGGAGTAAAGACCGCATTTGCATATGCACAGCTAAAGACAGGGACAATAGGAATAAGAGTCAAGATCATGCCTCCGGAAGTAAAGCTGGAGACCATAAGATTAAGAGAAGAAATAGAGGCTGAAGAGAAAGCGAAAGAAGAAGAAAAGAACAAGAAATTAGAGGAAGAGAAAAAAGCTGCTGAAGAGGCAAAGAAGAAGAGAGAGGCCAAGGAAGGAAAAGAAGGGAAAACCGAAGAAAAGAAAGAAAAAAAGAGCAGCAAAGAAAAGGCTGACAAGACTGAGAAAAAACCGGAAGAGGCAAAGAAAGCTAAAGAAGAGAGCAAGGAAGAGAAAGCAGAAGAGGTTGCTGGGGAGAGTCCAGAAGAATCAGAAAAAGAAGAAGACGGTGAAGAGAAGTGAAGATAAAAGAGCTAAGAAACCTGTCAAAAGCAGAACTTGAAGAAAAGCTTGCAGAGATAAGGAAGCAGCTTATGAAAGATTATACTCAGGTTAGCAGCGGAACTGCCCCAAAGAATCCTGGGCTGATCAAAGCTAACAAGAAAACAATAGCAAAGATAATTACAATAATAAAACAAAAACAAAGCGAGGAAAAAAACTAAATGGCAGAAGTTTGCCCGAACTGTGGCTTGCCGAAAGAGCTTTGCGTTTGCGAATCAATCGCAAAGGAAAGACAGAAGATCGTAGTAAAAATAGTGAACAAGAAATTTGGCAAAAAATATACGTCGATAGAAGGTGTGGACAAAAAAGAGATAGACCTAAAGGACCTGACAAGACAGCTGAAGAACAAATTTGCCTGCGGCGGATCATGCAAGGAAGGGATAATAGAGCTGCAGGGTGACCATAAGCAGAAGGTCAAGGAATTTTTGATCCAGCTCGGGTTTGCACCTGAAAGCGTAGAAGTCAAATAAACAAGTGATGACATTGAACAAGGAAAAAATGCTCAAGGCTGAGCTTATCGGCCTGGAAGCAGAGATTGCTGATTCAAGCAACAAAGCGAATATCGGCATAAAAGGCAGAGTATCTGACGAAACAAGGAACACGTTAAAGATAGGAAATAAGACTCTGCTAAAAAAGGATATAACAATCAAATTTGAGGTTGATGGTCAAAATATCTTGATCGAAGGGAAAAAACTGATAAAAAGTCCGGAAGAACGGATAAAAATTAGGTGAATCGAATGCCAAGAAGTGTTGGAATGGATGTTGAAGCGCCAAAGGAAAAATGCAATGATAGAAACTGCCCTTTTCATGGAAGCTTAAAAGTGAGAGGAAGGCAGTTTAAAGGAGTTGTAAAATCGGCGAAGATGCATAGCACAGCTACAGTAGAATGGACAAGCATAGTAAAAATACCTAAATATGAAAGATATGAAAAAAAGAGATCAAAAGTAAAGGCGCATAATCCAAAGTGCATAAACGCCGCAGAGGGTGATATAGTAAGGATCATCAGCTGCAGGCCATTAAGCAAGACAAAAAATTTTGTGATTATAGAGAAGATAGGGAGAGAGAAGCTATTTGCTGAAAGAGTCAGGGCAGAAGAAGAGGCTAAAGTAAGAAAAGAGCAAGAGAAAACAAAGGAAGAAAAGAGGGCTGAGGGAAGGAAAGAAAGCAAGAAAGAGGAGGCAAGTGAATAAAAATGCTAGCATTAAAAGCAAGAGTATCAAGGGCGCTGCCAGCAAATGCAGAAGTAGCTACATGCGACAACTCAGGAGCAAAAGTGCTGAAGATATTCACTGTAGTTGGAGCAAAAACAAAAAAAGGAAGGATAGCTTCAGCCGGAATCAGCGACCTTGTGATGGCTTCTGTAAAAAAAGGAAAGCCTGAGATGAGAAAGCAGGTTGTTTTTGCTGTAATAGTCAGGCAGAAGAAGGAGTACAGGAGGCCTGACGGCACAAGGGTCAAATTTGAGGATAACGCTGCTGTAGTATTAAAAGATGACAAAGGAAACCCGAAAGGAACAATAATCAAAGGGCCGATAGCAAAAGAGGTCACAGAAAGATGGCCTGGAGTAGCTAAGATCGCAAGCATAATAATATGAATAATTAATATGAGCCATATGAGGTTAAGATGAAAAAAAGATTTTCAAGCAAGTGGATAAGGAGCAAGCAGCCAAGAAAACAGAGAAAATACAGGGCAAACGCCGGAATCCACATAAAACATAAGTTCCTTGGAGCAAAACTGTCAAAAGAGATAAGGGGAAAATACGCAAAAAAGACTGTGCCTGTAAGAACAGGAGATACAGTAAAGATAGCAAGAGGGCAGTTCAAAGGAAAGACAGGAAAGGTAGAGGAAGTCAACATAAAAGACTCAAAGATTTATGTTACTGGGATAGAAGTAATAAAGAAAGAAGGGACAAAGACAAGATATCCTATCCATGCTTCAAATGTAATAATAACAAATCTTAATTTGGATGATAAAAAAAGAGCAAATAAATTGCAAAATAAAGAAGGAAAAGGCAGGTAAGAAAGATGGTCAATAATCATTTAAAGAGACTGAAGGCACCAAAAAGCTGGGGAATAAACAGGAAAGAGCAAAAATGGATAACCAGGCCAAGACCCGGGGCCCACAGCCTAGACATGGGGATATCGCTGGATTCAGCAATAAAATATTTCCTATGCATAGCAAAGACATCAAAAGAGATAAAGAGGATGCTTTACCATAAAGAGGTCTTTGTCGATGCTAAACCAAGGGATGAAGAAAGGATGATAGTCGGGCTTTTTGATACTTTAAGCTTCCCAAAGATAAACAAAAGCTACAGGATGATCATAGGAGAGAACAGGAAGCTAAGATTAATAGAGATAGATGAGAAGGAAAATAACCTGAAGCTAGTCAAGATAATAGGAAAAAACCTGATCAGAGGAAAAACGCAGCTTAACTGCAGCGATTCAAGAAATATACTTGTAGGCAAGGATGAGTTCAAGGTCGGAGATTCGCTACTGATAGATCTTCCAGGGCAGAATATCAAACAACACCTTAAGCTTGAGAAAGGAAGCATGATCATGCTTACAGGAGGAAAACATATGGGTGACCAGGGAAAGCTTGAGGGCATAGAAGGAAACAACATAGTCTATAAATCATCAAAAGGCAAAGTATACCAGACGCTTAAAAGGTATGCATTTGCAATCGGAAAGGAAAAACCTGCTGTAAAGATATCTGAAAAATGAACAATGTTATGAGAGAGATAAGGATAGAGAAAGTCACCTTGAATATAGGTGCAGGAAAAGACCAGAAAAAACTGGAGAACGGCCTGAAACTGCTTAAAAGCGTTGCTGGCGTACAGCCTGTAAAAACATTCACAAACAAAAGAATACCTTCATGGGGGTTAAGGCCAGGACTTCCTATAGGATGCAAAGTGACGCTCAGAAAAACGCAGGCGAAAGAGATACTAAAGAGACTGATAGAAGCAAAAGACAATATCCTGACTGAATCGCAGTTTGATGAAAACGGAAACGTTTCTTTTGGAATAGCAGAATATATAGACATCCCAGGAGTAAAGTATGACCCTTTGATGGGTATAATGGGACTGGAGGTCTGTGTAACACTGGAAAGGCCTGGTTTCAGGATAAGAAGAAGAAGCATGAAGAAAAGAATCCCGAAAAGGCATATGATCACAAAACAAGAGGCAATCGACTATATGAAAAAAGAATTTGCAATAAGGACAAGCGGTGAAACAGAATGAGCTACAGCAATTATGAAAAGGCTTTCAAGCAGCTCAAGGTAAAACCTGCCAAACTTGAGAAATACAAAAAGTGCAACTCCCCAAAAGAGAGGAAGACTGGAATTGCTAACAGGAGATGCAGAAGATGTGGAAGGATAAGAGGGCATATAAAAAAATACGGGCTTCATGTCTGCAGGCAGTGCTTCAGGGAAATCGCACAAAAGGTAGGATTCAAAAAATACAGCTGAGGTTAAAAAATGTCATTAAACGATCCATTGGCAAACATGTTTTCACAGATACTGAACTGCGAGAAGACAGGAAAGGATTTCTGTACAATCAAACCAGTATCAAAGACCATGAAAAAGGTACTTGACATAATGAAGAGCAAGAAATATGTCGGAGATTATGAGGTTATAGAAGACGGAAGAGGGGGATTCCTAAAAATAAACCTGATCGGAAGGATAAACAAATGCGGAATCATAAAACCGAGATTTGCTGTCAAGAAAAAAGACATGGAAAAGTTCGAGATGAGGTTCCTGCCTGCAAAAAAATTCGGGATGCTTATAATATCAACAAACAAAGGGCTAACGACAAACGATGATATAGCAGACAAAAACATCGGAGGAAGGCTAGTAGCATACTGCTATTGATATCAACAAATATGAAACAAAAGAAAATAGAAGCGAAAATAGAAATTCCTGAGGGGGTTGAGGTAAAAATCACAGGCGGCCTTATCAGCGTAAAGGGGCCGAAAGGAGAAAACAAGAGAAATCTTTCCAACCCACAGATAAAGATGGAGATGAATGAAAAGAATATAACAATTTCAGCAAAAAAAGCATCCAAAAGAGAAAAAAGGGACATCGGAACTTTTGAATCACATATCAAAAACCTATTAATTGGGGTCAAAGAAACATTTGTTTACAAGCTAAAAATATGCTCAGGCCATTTTCCTATGAGCGTCACCGCAACAAAAGATGCGTTCCAGGTCAAGAATTTTTTGGGAGAGACTATCCCCAGGACACTGAAGCTTAGGCATGGAGTTGACGTAAAGGTTGATGGTGATATCATAACAGTCGAATCAGTGGACAAAGAGATAGCAGGACAGACTGCTGCTGATATAGAACAGCTTACCAGGATAACAAACAGAGACAGAAGGATATTCCAGGACGGAATATGGATAACAGACAAATGCGGAAAAAAGGCGTAAAAACAAAATGGATGCACTAAAACTAAGAAAGGATATCAAGAAGAAAAAACCTAGATTCAGGATGACTGGATACAGAGAAAGGCCATGTGTAAGAGACAGATGGAGGCATCCTAAGGGAACTGACAACAAGATAGCAAAGGGGCTGAAAGGGTATCCAAAAAAGATAAAAGTCGGCTACGGCAGCCCTGGAGCTGCTAAAGATCTGCACCCAAGCGGATTTGCTATAATCATCGTAAATAACATTGATGAGCTAGGAAAGATGGATGCAAAGACACAGGGGGCATGCATATCGAGCACAGTCGGCAAAAAGAAAAGGTTGGACATCATAAAAAAATGCAGTGAGCTTGGCATAAAGATCCTAAATTTCAAAAATGCAGAAGAGTATGCTAAAAAGATAAACGAAGAGATTGCAGCGAAGAGAGAAGCTAAGAAGAGGAAAGGAGAGGAGAAAGAGAAAAAGAAGAAAGAAAAAGAAAAAAAGGCTGCAGAAAAGGAAAAGAAAGAGATAACAAAAGAAGACAAGAAGGATATCGCTGACAAAATAGAAGAATCAAAAGAAAAAGAGGAGCAAGAAAAGCAGAAGGTGCTGACAAAGAAAGAGTGAGACTATGGACTTGAGGCTACAAAAAAGACTTGCGGGACAGGTACTGAAGACAAGCGAGAAACACATAAAGATAGATCCGACTACAGTAGCTGATGTAAAAGAAGCGATCACAAAAGCAGATATAAGGGGACTGATCAGGAAAGGAGCGATAATAGTAGAGCCTAAAAGGTCGATATCAAGAGGAAGAATAAGAAAAGCAAAACTGCAGAGAAGCAAAGGAAGAAGAAGAGGATATGGAAGCAGAAAAGGAAAGTTCAGCGCAAGGCTTGAGACAAAAAGAGAATGGATAAACAAGATAAGAAACCAGAGAGAGTTCCTGAAAGAGCTTAAAGACAAAGAGATAATAGCAAACAAGATATTCACAGAGCTGTATATCAAGGCGAAAGGCGGGTTTTTCAGAAGCAAAAGGCACATAAAACTTTATATTGAAGAGCACGGCCTTGCAATAAAAAATAGAAAGTGATAGCATGAAAAAGATCTATACTCTAAAATACAGGAGAAGAAGAGAAGGAAAGACAAACTACAAGATAAGGCTAAATATCCTGAAATCAGGAAAACCTAGGCTTGTAGTAAGGAAAAGCCTGAACAGCATATACTTACAGCTAATAAATTTTAAACCTGAAGGAGATAAGATACTAGCTTCTGCATCTGGTACAGAATTAAAAAAATTGGGCTGGAAGCACAATCTGGGAAATATACCTTCAGCATATCTCACCGGACTTATTATAGGAAAGAAGATCCTGGAAAAAGGAGTTAAGGAAGCAATCTTGGATATAGGCATGCAGAAAAATATCAAAGGAAGCAGGATATATGCTGCACTAAAGGGGGTTGTAGATGCTGGTGTCAATATCCCACATTCAGAGGAAACATTACCAAGCGAAGACAGGATCAGCGGAAAACATATAGCTGAATACAGAAAGGTGGACATTACAAAAGATTTTGAAACTATGAAAAAGAAGATTTTAGGGTGATCAATCTGACAAAAGAAGCAAAAGAAACAGAAAAAGAAGATATCGTAGAGGAGCTTAAGAAGATAGAGACCCCTGAAGAAGTTACAAAGGTAGAAAAGAAAACAGTAAATATAGAAGGGTGGAAAGCTAAGACAGAGCTAGGAAGAAAGGTAAAGGCAGGAGAGATCACCAAAGTAGATGATATACTTGATAAAGGAAATAAGATACTTGAGGTAGAGATAGTAGATGTACTTGTACCTGACCTTCAGACAGACCTGCTTCTGATCGGACAGGCAAAAGGAAAGTTCGGAGGAGGACAGAGAAGAGTATTCAAACAGACGCAGAAGAAGACCAAAGAGGGAAACAAGCCGAACTTTGCAACCTATGCTGTCGTAGGAAACATGAACGGCATTGTCGGCGTAGGATACGGAAAAAGCAAAGAGACTGTCCCTGCAAGAGAGAAAGCGATAAGAAACGCAAAATTAAGCATATTCAAGATAAGAAGAGGGTGCGGAAGCTGGGCGTGCGGATGCAAAGAACCTCATTCAGTCCCTTTTGAAGTTAAAGGGAAATGTGGAAGCAGCGAGATGATACTAAAACCTGCTCCTAAAGGTGCAGGCCTTATAGTAGAGAAAGAGTGCCAGAAGATATTAAAGATGGCGGGGATAAAAGATGTATTCTCAAAAACATTCGGACAGACAAGGACAAAAACCAACCTTATCAATGCATGCATAGAAGCATTGAAGCAGCTTACAGTGACAAAGATAACTCCTGAACTGGTGAAAGAGCTTGGAATAGTCGAAAGCGCAGTTAATGTTCCTAAAATTAAAGAAGAAAATGAAACAGAAGAGGCAAACAAGAATGAATAAAGAAAAGGCAGTAGTAAAGACAGAGAGAAGCCTTGCAAACGTGCCAAAGATGGTTGTTGCAGTAAGAGTCAGAGGATTAACAGGAGTCAGATATGACATGAAAGACACGATGACTTTCCTAAACCTGCATAGGAAGAATTATTGTGTACTTTTGGAAGACACACCTTCAGTAAGAGGTATGCTCAACAAGGCAAAGGATTTTATAACGTGGGGAGAAGCAAACGCTGATACGATAGAGCTTCTTAAAAAAAGAGATGAAGGCAAAAAGTTTTACAGACTTAATTCTCCTAGAAAAGGATTTGGAAGGAAAGGGATAAAAAATTCATTTGCAAGAGGAGGAGCATTAGGTGACAGAGGAGACAAAATCAACGATCTTATCATGAGGATGGTCTAATGACAACAAATAAGAAGAAAAAGAACATAAGGCAGCGTGGAAAGAGATGGCATGGATGGGGCAGAGGGCACGCTCACCACAAGGGGGCAGGAAACAGAGGAGGAAGAGGAAGAGCAGGAACAGGAAAGAGAGCTGACCATAACAAGGCAAAGACTTGGAAAATTGAGCATTATTTTGGAAAGTTCGGATTCAAGAAAAAAGGAGCTGTAAGAGAGATAAAGGCTATAAATACTGATTATCTTGAAAAAAACATAGAAAGACTTGTAAGGAATGAATTAGCTGAGCTAAAAGGAGGAATTTATATAGTAGATATTTCTAAATTAGGATATAATAAGCTATTGGCCAAAGGCAAAGTAAATAAAAAGTTCAATATCACATGCGAGATCGCTTCACCCGGAGCAAAAGAAAATATCGAGGCTGCTGGTGGCAGCGTAGTTGTATCTGGTGAAGAAAAAACCGAAACTGAGCAGAACGAATAAAAATGGGGTTTATAGATAATCTATTATTCAACCTCCCTGAAGTCACAGGCCCACAGCAAAGAAGGCTAAGCTTTAAGGAGAAACTGAAGTGGACTGGGGTGATATTATTATTGTTTTTTGCCCTTGGAACTATCCCTATGTTCGGACTTGGGGAGAACGCGCTGCAGCAGTTTGAATTTCTATCATTAATATTGGGAGCTGAGTTTGGGTCAATAATATCATTAGGAATAGGGCCTCTGGTAACAGCATCAATAGTACTGCAACTGCTTAACGGATCAGGAATAATAAAGTTCGACCTTACTTCACATGAAGGAAAAAAGAGATTCCAGGGATGGCAGAAACTGACAAGCATATTCTTCATAATCTTTGAAGCAGCAATCTATGTATTTATGGGAGGACTGGCTCCAAGCGCATCATTAAAAGGAACCTCATTATATCTTCAGCTAGAGCTTATACTTGTACTGCAGCTGTTCCTCGGCGGAATGCTTATCATGTTTATGGATGAAGTAGTAAGCAAGTGGGGATTTGGATCTGGAATAAGCCTGTTTATCGCAGCAGGAGTATCAAAAGATGTTTTCATAAGGCTGCTGAACCCTCTGACAAATATAGGGGCGCTTGCTTGGCCATTCGGAGAAGGTATCCCGAACGGAAAATTGATAGAACTGTTCTATGCGTTAAGCCATGGCCAGCCTACAACTGCAGGACTTGCTTTGGCAGCTATATTAGCGACAGTAATAGTATTTGTAGTTGCAGTTTATGCACAGGCCATGAAAGTGGAGATCCCTTTAAGCTTTGGAAGGATAAGGGGACAGGGGATAAGATGGCCTCTAAGCTTTATTTATACATCAAACATACCAGTTATCCTGGTTGCAGCTTTAATCGCTAATGTACAGCTCTGGGCAAGACTGCTGCAGAACTGGGGACATCCAATACTTGGAACTTTTGCAGGAAACACGCCCCAAAGCGGATTTATATTCTGGCTTTACTCGCCCAATATCGTAGAAAAGATAGTTACTGGAAGCCTTTCATGGGTGCATGTTGGCCAAGCTTGTGTCTACCTTATATTTATGATAGTCGGTGCTGTAATATTCAGCATATTCTGGGTACAGACTTCCGGAATGGATGCTAGTTCGCAGGCCAAACAGATGATGTCTTCAGGCTTGAGCATGCCTGGGTTCAGAAAAGACCAAAGAGTATTAGAGACATTACTTAACAGATATATATGGCCTTTGACTGTGATGGGTGCGATAACAGTAGGCATATTGGCATCGTTGGCTGACCTATCAGGGGCATTATCAAGAGGAACAGGAATACTTCTTACTGTAATGATCGTGTACAGACTTTATGAAGATATAGCCAAACATCATATGATGGATATGCATCCGATGATGCGAAAGATAATGGAGTAAAAATGAGTTTTGGTTATGTTCTAAATCCAATACTGAATCCTATATTGGCGCTGCATCCTTTTTGGGCGATAGTGCTGATGTCTTTTTTCATAGCCCTGGCTATGACACTGATCTATAAGTTAATGACAGACCAGGTTCTTATGAGATCCTTGAAAGAGGAGATAAAGAATTCCCAGAAGAAGATGAAAGAATACAAGAATGATCCTGAAAAGATGATGGAGATGCAGAAGAAAGCTATGGAGACGAATATGAAATATATGGGGCATTCGATGAAGCCAACTCTTGTGTCATTTATACCTATAATACTTATCTTCAGCTGGATGTATGCTCATCTGGCATATGAACCAATCATGCCTGGGCAGGAGTTTAATGTAACAGCGGCATTTTCTGAAGGCGTCAGCGGAAACGCCACAATAAAAGTTCCAGAAGGGTTCTCTGTTGTAAACGGTGAAACGCAGGAGATAAAAGAAAATACAATCAAATCACTTTTTGGATCTACAAAAGAGGGAAAAGCAGAGTGGGTGCTAAATTCCCCCGGAGCGATAAATAATCCAGAAGGAGATAATTATATCCTGGAGTTTGAGGCAGAAGGAGATGTTGAAGGAAAGGATATATTGGTAACATATGAGCAAAAATATGAAGAGCCCACAAAGATGTTCAGAGACAGCAAGTTCAAAACAATAAACCTTATACACAGGCCAGTAAAACCTTTAGGAGAGATTAGCATTTTCGGCTGGAAGCCTGGCTGGCTTGGTGTCTATATAATAAGCTCACTAATATTCAGCATGAGCATGAGAAAGATCTTAAAATTAAGTTAGTCAATCAGTTAATTTTATAAATGGATGTTAAATCCTTTGAGGCAGTATGGTTGAAGGAAGAATAAAATCAAGGACATTAAGAAGGATAAAGGTGAAAGTACCTGGAAACAGGTCTGTAATACATTACAGAAAGAGAAAACCTTCTGCGGCAAAGTGCGCTGGGTGCGGTGCTGTGCTTAGCGGTGTCCCCAGAGAAAGGTCCTATAAGATGAGAAATATGGCAAAGACCCAGAAAAGGCCTGAAAGACCATACGGCGGAATCTTATGCTCCAGATGCATGAGAAAGAAGATCAAAGAAAATATCAAGTGAGATCTCTCTGCTTATGAGGCGACTCTAAGCTTTGCATGAGAGAAGGAGGTTAAAATGATTATAACAAAAATCAAAGATTTTTGGAACAATCAAAAAATCACAGGTGATTTTTATGATTGAGATAGGAAGGGTATGTGTTAAGCTAGCAGGAAGAGATGCCGGCAAAAAGTGCGTTATAATCGATATTCTAGATGACAAGACTGTCCTTATTGATGGGGAAACAAGAAGAAGAAAGTGCAATATCCTGCATATAGAGCCTTTGGATGAGGTTGTTAAGGTAGAGAAGAAAGCTTCTTATGAAAAGGTCTGTGATGCCCTGGGAATAAAGCCTAAAGACAAAAAATCAAAAGAAAAGGCAGGGAAGAGGCCTAAGAGAGAAAGGAAGAAAAAAATGATGAAAGATGCAGAGGCTTTGGAAGCAAAAGCAGCAAAAAAAGGAAAGGAGAAGAAAGAAAAGAAAGAGGCAAAAAAAGAGCTGAAAGCTGCAAAGAAAAAAGTCAAGGAGCTAAAAGAAGAGATAGCTGAGAAGAAGGAAGAGATCAAAAGAGAAGAAGACAAGCAATAATTTTCAAGAATAAAGACATATTTTATTTATTTTTTCCTGTTTCTGAATGCCATAATATTATGGATAAGACTCATAGTAGGCATTGTGTTTATTATATTAAAAAATAATTTATCATAAGGTATATCCTCTTTCTTCTTAAACTCCTTAAGCCTGCCGACAAAAATGAATGATGCGATATATCTAAGAAAGCAGCTTACTATAAATATGAAGATATACTGTGACCAGAAGATGCTATTATGCCTTACTATAAGGCTTCCTATAGATGCTCCTAAAAATATCGCAACACCTCTTAAGACATTAAGATAAGATACGCAAGTGGTCCTCTTCTGGGGGGTTGTTGTATTAAATATGTAGTTGAATGAAGATATCTCAAAGCCAGCCCAGACAAAACCAGAATAGGCCTGTATCAAAACCAGATAATAAATATTATGGGAGAATACCCATAAAAGCGGGACTATAGGCATAAGAAAACTTGACAGTACAAGAATCTTTCTTGTTCCAAACCTATCTGTGGCCTTGCCCCAGACAGGCATAGAGATGTATTTTGTTATCATGGCTGCTGCTGTGATTAATGTAAATATCAGATAGTTGAACCTGAGGTCCCTAAGCATGTACGGCGTAAAAAATGGGGCTGACATATATACGGAAAAGTCCATAAAACACATAAACAGCACAAACAGCCCGAAATTGGTGAGCAGAGATCTTCTTACAAAATCTACAAAGCTGAACTGAGCAGACATATCCAGCCTGTATTCAGGCTCAAATTTCTTTGCGAGATATATCACTGAAATCACCCTAAACAAAAAAGCAAAGGAAAATAATATTAAAAATCCAGTATACTGATAAGATGCACCATCACTGAATCTCTGAAGGATAAAACCTGCCAACAGCAAAGACACAAAAGAAGCAAATCCTGTAACCTTATTTCTAACGCCAAAATAATGACCTCTTTTATCCTCATCAACAAGATCACCCATCCAGCTTGTCCATGCAGGGCCTAAAACAGCACCAAATATCCAATAAAGAGAGATAAAAAGTATCAGATGAAATACCCTAAATTCACCAAAGAAGAAAACAAGAGCTATTGGGATGTACATAAGAGACTGAAGGAATGCAAAAGCAACCACAAACCTTTTTCTTGAGCCGAATAAAGCAATAAGCTTATTAGAGAAAAGCTGAAGGAATGAGCTGACTGCCTGCGGCAAAGAGCCTAATAGACCAAGCTGTATGTTACTTGCCCTGAGGAATACAGCGAAAGCTGAGAAAAATGACTCTCCAAAACCTACCATCATAGAATAAAAAGTACCGTCAAGTATAGAATATTTCAGACTCTTCTTAATCTTCTCCTTATCATCAGCCATACAAAAGAAACAGGAATGTTTCTATTTCACCCTTTAACCAAGAGATAGATACCACAGCCCAACAAAGCCAAAGCTGCCAATCCTCTGCCATCAACAAAAGGTATCGGAACATATATCAATGCCAAAGCTATTAACAATATTATCCCCACAATCTGATTTGCTGATTTTTTTGCCATCTTTATCTGCCTCCTTTTTATAATATTTAAGTTATTATGGTTTAAGTTATTATGATTTAAGTTATTATGGTTTTTTTATGATTCTTTCATTCTTTTATCTATAATATCCAGCAATTCTGTGATATTTATCTCAAATCCAGATACAGGCATCTCCAGGTTCCAGTTCTGCAGAACCTGCGGATGGATCTCTCCTATATAAGCAATCTTTTTTCCGTCTATCACTACCCTTCCTACCCTTCCTATTATAAATGAATTATGCTCTGCTTCTTCTATCTCATATTTCAAGTCTAGGGCTGACATAATATAGTCTAGAGCCTGCTTTGCTTCTGTAAAGTCTGCATCCTTATGTGTTGTCAGCAAGGCCAATCTGTAGAATTCCTTTGTGTTTGTCTCTTTTGTCTCATCTTTTGCAAAACATGTCCCTGTCTCAAATATCCTCTGAGGGTAATCATGATGACGATTTTCAGAAAGTATCTTCAGAAGGCTTGGAGTTATCCAGTTCCTCAGACAGTTGTAGTCTTCATTGGCGTTAGATAACTCTATAGCAGGATAATCTACATTCATCCTGCCCAGCTCGAGCTTGCTTATCAGGGAATAGCTGTTTGTCTCGAGATAGCCCAACCCAGACAATAAATCAGCCAGTCTTCTGATAAACAACTGAATATGATCTGATTCAGCTATTGTGGCTACTTCAGGAATCTCTTCCTTGAAATTCTCATAGCCATAAGCTATAGCAATATCTTCCCCCAAGTCGATCTGATGCAGTATATCTGCTCTGTAGGCAGGTATATAAGCTTTTCTCTTATCATAACCATAGCCCATCCTCTCCAGATATCTCTTTATATCAGGCTCTTTTAGGCTTAATCCAAGGATTTTGTTTATGTAATCTATATCAACATCCATAACTTCTGGCCTTAGGTCAGGAGATATTATTTTTTTTCCTTCTTTCTCTATCTCCATAGAATATATCTGGCCACCCATATCAGCCAAAGCTGTTACGATTATATTAAGGCATCTTCTCAAGGTGTTGTAGTCGAAGCCAGAGCATTCTACAAAAACATCTGTTGTCTGCTCTGTTATCTTTCCAACGTTGTGCGAATTGATTATTGGAGGCATCGAGAGAACCTGATTGTTCGCATCAATAAAGAAAGGAAATCTAGATCTGCCTTCAAGCAGATAGGCATATTCTCTTCCTGTCGGATGCTGTGACAGAATCTGCAGCCCAGTTATCTCTCTCGGAAATTCCAGCGGCTGGAACCTTATCTTATTAGGGTCTTCTCCTATAAATCTTATAGGTGGCTTTATCTTTTCATATGGGTAAACACCTATAGCTGCCTTTTTCCTGTTCCTTCCGTATGTTACGTGCAGCTTTTCCTGTATCTGTATAACTTCCCTTATCTTCTCATCATCAAATCTCAACCCTTTCACTATAGCGCATGCTGTGTATGGCCTTATGTCTGAGACAGACTTATCTATAATCACTTTTTCTCC